>Ga0079226_10004376_pt1 | contig 10800 bp, 9 predicted proteins | sample Poulit2014_FD_76345 | JGI IMG/M metagenome (GOLD analysis project Ga0079226, IMG submission 76345) | Agricultural soil microbial communities from Georgia to study Nitrogen management - Poultry litter 2014 | ecosystem: Environmental > Terrestrial > Soil > Agricultural land | place: USA: Georgia...
GCAGCAACCCGCGATCGGTGCGTTCCAGTTCTTGGGCGCCACGAACCAGTTCCGGGGTCAGGGGTGTGTTGGTCAGATGTTCGTTCATGGTGTTCGACCTCGGGTTGGTTCGGACACGGGGGGGTACCCGACGAAGGGAACCGATCCTCGAATCGGTGGGGACGACCGACAAGACTAGTGGTGATTGACCGACCCGTGTCGGGCGGGTACTGCGATGCTGGGCACTGGGACAGATATGGCGCACGGACGGATCGACAGAGCAGCATTTCCCGGAACACAGTCAGGACCTGGTAGGAACTCGAACCGACATCGATCCATGTGTACCGAACCCACACTGTTTCAGGAGCATCTGCGCCACACCGGACCAATGCGATGTGGTGGTGCGGGCCCACCGGATCCCATTTCGGTGGGCCCGCGTCGATCCATGCCCGGGTTGCGATGTCCACGTTCGAGGCGACACCTGCCTTCTGGACAACCGCACCAGGTACCGCAACACGGCCCGGGTCAACAGCGGACCCGTTCCCGGCTCCGCTCAGGAGACCCCTGCGTACTTGGTGAGCTGCTCGGCTTTCTCCTCGACCGGAACCACCTCCCGTGAGCCCATCGTCACCATGCGGTGACCGTACACTCTCGGACTCGGGCAGAAATTCAACCAGTCATCAGATGTCTTCAGCGTGCATCGGCCCACCCGATCATCACCGGAAGAGGGGGTCTGCGCGTACCTGCCGCCGTCTTCATTCCAACAGGGTCACCACGCCGGCTCCTTACTGACCCAGCTCCAATAGGGACCGAGGCTGTCCAGGTGCAGGCGAGTGGCTTCGCGCGCCCCCTCCTCGTCCCCTTCCTCGATCGCCGCGAGGATGGCCCGGTGGTCGTTCTTCATCCGCGGTACGGGGCGAGGTCGGGGGTCTTCGACCACGGTCTCGTCCTCGTGCTCGTCCTCGTGGAGGATCTTCGTCTGGGCCAGGACACGCAGGGTACTGAAAAGGATGCTGACGGCCGCGTTGTGTGTGGCCTCCGCGACCGCCTCGTGGAAGGCCAGACCACGGAACGCGTCATGGGGGACGTATCCGCTCTCGTCCGGAGGTTCGGCGTATGAACGCATCCTCTCGATGTCCGCAGGAGATGCGTTCCGCGCCGCGAGCGCGGCCATCTCCGGCTCAAGCATCTTGCGCACCTCGATCAACTGCTCCAGCGTCAGTTGCGTACGCATGGCACGCAACACCCCGTGATCATGGAGGTTCCAGTGCTCGCGCGCGTTGACGCGCGTACCGAAACCTTGCTGAACAGTCACCATTCCCCGCGTCGAGACGATCTTGACCGCTTCACGGATCGCGGATTTGCCGACACCGAACTGCTCGGCGAGTTCGAGCTCGTTCGGCAGGACTTCTCCTGGACGGAGCGTGCCATTGGCGATGATGTCGGTCAGCTTGGCGGCAACTACATCAGAGACACGCTCGCGCGTGATCCGGTCCCCGAATGCCGAGGTCCCTGTGGACGAACCACCTTTCATGATCCAACCAACCTCATTCGCTGTACCTTTCGTCATGCCTTGGTCAAGGGGGGACAATCTTCCATCGCTTCTACGATAACGGTAACGAGGACTTCGGCCCCGAGGGCGATGGTTGTCTCGTCCACATCGAATCGCGGTGTGTGGGTGGCTCCGGGGAAGCTGTTGCCGATGTGCAGATAGCTCGCCACACCACCGCGCTCTTGTACACGGCGCATCATCGTCGCTGCGTCGTCGCTCGCATCGAAACGCATGCTCGGAACCCGACGGGTTCCGGGTACCAGCTCGATCGCCGATCCGACTCGCTCCATCAGTGCGGTGTCACTGTCAGCACTGGAGGCACGACCGACGATCTCGATACGTACTCCTACTTCGAGCGCGTCGGCGATCCCTCGGACGAGACGCTCGAGACGTTCCTCCAGGAGCACCACCTCTTTTTCGGACGTCGACCGTAGTTCGGTGCGCAGGACCGCCGAGCCCGGAATCACGTTACGACTCGTGCCGGCATGGAGCTCCCCAACGGCCAACGCGGTCTGAACGCTGTTGCGCCTCGGAAGCGAAGGCACGAGCATCGCAACAGCACTGGCAGCCAGCAGTGCCGAACGTCCGTGCTCCGGGGCCAAAGCGGCATGCGCCTCGCGTCCTTCGAAGTGGAGGTCGATTTTACTTGTCGCGAGGATATCGTGTACGCCTTCACTGACGTCCCCCACCTGGAACCAATCACGCGAAGCGTTGTGCAGGGACAAGAAGACGTCGGTCCGGTCGAGCCATCCCGCTTTGACGAGGGCATCCGCGCCTCGTGCGCCCTCCTCGGCGGGCTGGAAGAGGAAACGGACCCTGCCCCGTCGTGGGCCGCCCAGAGTCGCCAGTGCACGCGCCACGAGCAAGACCGTGGCGGTGTGTGAGTCGTGGCCACACGCATGGCTGATGCCGTCACGCACCGAGCGGAACCCCTCCACTGTCGGCCGATGATCGGTGTCATCGGCTTCTGTGACGGCGAGGGCGTCGATGTCGGCACGGACCGTGATCTCGGGCCCGGGGGTCCCGCTGTCGAAATCGGCGACGACACCCGTGTATCCGCCACGCACCTGGTCAAGGAATTCGTCCGGAACCCCGGCCGCACTCGCATCTGCGAGTGCGGCCGTGTCGATCTCCTCACTGGGCAGTCCAAGTCGCGCGACATCGCCATACAGAGCACGCCCGATGACCAGCCTGTCGGGTCGGAGTTCGCGAAGTTCCTCCACAACAGTCCACGTCGCGAAGTACTCTGTCCACCCCAGCTCCGGATGAAGGTGCATGCGGCGGCGCAACGCCACTGCCGCTTCTCGATGGGCGGCCACGGCATCGTGCGGTGACGTCATGACAGCGATCCGAGGACTTGCTCTCCGAAGAGTCGGGTCGCACGCTCGGCGACCTAGTTGGGGGTCCCTGGCAACTGGAAGCGCAGCAGCAGTCCGTCGAAAGGAACAGCCGCTGAGATCTCGTTGATCTGTTCGAGCGCCTCAGCGGGGTCACCCACGATGTAGCGGTCGCGCGCGAATTCCGTGAATTCCGTGAGGTCACCGTCACGCGGGAAGTCGGAGTAGATGTTCGCTGCTTGGTAGCGCAGCGGCTCCAAGCCCGTGCTCCACGCCTCCTCGGAGGTCTCGGTCAGTGCGATCTCACGACGCAGGTATACCTCGCCGGGGCCCTCGAGCCCCAGTGAACGGCGCTCGTCGTCGTACGCTTCACGCACCCGTACGACTTCGCTCGTCGGCAGTGATGGGCCGATGACGAGTGCGTCGCCCAGCCGTGCAGCACGGCGAGCACCAGGTGCACTGATCGCGCCGTACCAGATCGGCGGCGGGGTGTTGACCGGCCGTGGGGTGACAAGGGTCTGCTGGAAGGAGCTGTAGCGTCCGTCGAAGGCGAAGTCGCCCTTCTCGAACGCCTCCCGGATGACGACGAGTGCCTCTTCGCTCCTGCTCACCCTCTGTTTGTAAGGGATACCGAAGCGTTCGAACTCGGCCTCGCTGTGTCCCATCCCCCCACCCATGATCGCCCGTCCACGCGACAGGTTGTCCAGTGTGAGGATGTCCTCCGCGATCCGTAGGGGGTGTGCGAACGGCAGGATGACGATGTCCGTACCGACCCGGATGCGCTCTGTCCGCGCGGCGATCGCACCACACAACACGAAAGGTGACGGGATCCAACCCTCCTTCTTGAAGTGGTGTTCCGACACGACCGCGGAGTCATATCCACATTCGTCGGCAATCTCGGCCTGCCGAATCGCCGACTCGTAGATGCTCGGCCAATTCTCGCCCTCGAGGGCCGAACACGAGAAGTGCACACCGACCTTCATGACTGTCTCCTTCTTCACTCGCGGCTCGAGCCGCGTTCCATCGGCCGGGCGATGAAACGCCCTCGGCCTTCTTCCGGAGTGCTTCCGCGTAGGAGGACCCGCTCGATACGACCACGCAGCTCACGGCCTTCGAAAGGTGTCCAACCGGCACGCGAGGCACATTCCTCTGCGTTCACGGTCCACGTCCCCGCCGGGTCCACCAGCACGATGTCGGCGTCCCGCCCCACTGCGAGGCTTCCCTTGCGGTCCTCGATCCCGGCGATGCGTGCCGGGGCCTCCGCGGCCAGATGCACCATGCGGCCGAGCGCGAGCGAACCTCTGAGGACTCGGTCCATGAGCATGGGATAAATGGTGTCGAGCTCGGGGTATCCCGAAGTGCCGGCGAGCACGTCACGCTCACCGACGACCTTTTCCTCCCAGGTGTGGGGCGCGTGGTCGGAGGCGATGTTGTCGACAGTTCCGTTCTCCATCGCTCGCCACAAGGCCGAAACCTCCGCGGGCCGACGGTAACGGTCATAGGCCATGACGCCGTATCGATCGAAGTCGTCGGTCGATGTGAACGGTGCGAAGCTTTCGGCCGTGACCCGTACGCCACGTGCGCGAGCCTGTTCGACGAGGGGAAGGACCGCAGCACTGACATGCACGAGGTGGACGTGTGCTCCCGTGTGCTCGGCGAGAAGGAGTACACGGGAGGCCGACTCGACCTTGTCGAGTCGGCTCTCCTCGATGATCTCCTGCTTGACCTCTGCAATTCCCCGGCCGACCCAGTTGCGTCGCCACAGCTGCTCGATCTCCGGATTCGCCAGATGCACGGCGACCGGAAGACCCTGGCGCTCGGCCTCAGCCAGGATGTCCAACAAGTGCCCGTCATCGGTGATGGACAGTTCACTGTTGTACTGGTGCCCTTGTTCACGGCCCGCGAGGAAGACCTTCACTCCCATGGCTCCACGGTGTGCGAACGCCGCGAACTCCTCCGGGTGTGTGGCACCACACCAGAACAAGTGATCGACGTGCGCAACCCGGCCTGCCGCCTCGACCTTGGCGTCGAGGTCGGCAAGGCGCAGCAGCGGTGGCTGAGTGTTCGGCATGTCGGAGATCGTGGTGACCCCGCCGTGAGCGGCTGCTGCGGTGCCCGTAGCGAAGGTCTCCTTGTGTGGGGCACCCGGATCACGTAGGTGTACGTGGATGTCCACCATTCCCGGCAGCACCCAGCGATCGGAGGCATCGACGACGACTTCGCCGCGCCCGGTCCCCGATTCGACGATCCGTGTGATCCTTCCGTCGGTCACCTCGAGGTCGGCATGCCGCAGGCATCCGTCCACCATGAGTTCACCGGAGGCGATAACCAGGTCGGACGTCATACGGTGGTCCGTTCGGCCAGTCGCAGCGGGGCGAGAATGAGTGCTCGGGCGCAGGTGACCACATGGCGGATCTCGACACGGCCTCGACTGTCGTAACGGTAGGCATGGGAGCCGGGGCCGTAGCTGATCGCGTCGAGCCCCTCCATCGCGAGAATCTGTCCGTCACAGCCGAAGTAGGAATGTGGAAGCAGAGCGCCCACAGTGGCTTCGGTGCCCACCACGTCGTGGTGTGCCTGCGCCAGTGACTCGACGACAGGTGCGTCGAGGGGCACGTCGAGGAAGTCGCGGAACGAGCCGACGAGTTCGATGTCGGTGTGGAAACCGAACGGTGCGAGTACCGCACGCAGATGCGCAGTCACCTCGTCTCGGACTCGCTCGGGCCGCTGTCCCTTGGTCGTGAAGACACCGACGTTCAGCTCCATCGTGTCTGGTGCGAACGCCATCGGCACCATGTTCTCCCCATAACCCGCCCTCACGTGTCGAACCTGCGTCATCGGTAGGTCCGGCACCCTTTCGTCAATCACGAACTGGTACGGCACCGAGGTGAGCGCCCGCTCCACGACGTCCAGGGCATCGAGCGGATTGCGCGCCTGGTCGGCGCGCTGGGCGTAGCGTGAGAAAAGAGCGGTGTCACCGACAGGCGCGGTACGTCCACGGACACGGATCCTCAGGGTGAGAGACCCTGTTTGCACCGTCCGGATCCCCAGGTCGGTCGGTTCCGGGATGATCGTGTGCTGTGGCCATTCGATCTGCTGCATGAGGGCACGGGTGCCCACCCCGCCCTGGTGGTGGCCCATGACTGCCGTGAACAGCAGGTCCCCGGGAGGGCGTACTCCCGAACGCTGCCACGCCAACAACGTCAACACGATGGAGGCCACACCCCCCTTCATGTTGCGCACGCCGTGCCCACGAACGACGTCTCCGTCAACGTGGACCTGGTGTGCCGCAGACCAGGACACATCGAGTGGTGTCGTGTCCATGTGGCCGTTGAGCATGAGCGACGGTGCCTCGCCCCTGCCCGGGATCCGTGCGAGCACATTGGGACGTCCAGCGGAGACCTCGAGCAGTTCGACCTCGATCCCTTCGGTTTCCATCGTCTCCTGCAGGATCCGTGCCACGCCGATCTCGTCGTCGACACCACACTGGCTCGGCGTGGCCGCGAGTCGACGTGTGAGGTCCAGTGCCTCGTCCGTGGTGACGTTCGCCGTGATGTCGGGAAGCATCTGCTGGGTCATGACTGATCACCTGCTGAACCGGTGGGTACCGTACTGGTGCCGGGTGCCTGGGCCCTCGCCTGCCAGGAGGCGAACCGCTCGATCATCACGATGGCGAGGAAGGACAGGCCACTGATCGCGATGAGCACGACGAGGGTCGCAAAGAGCTCGGCCGTCTCCAAGGAGGCGTTGTAGGACAGCAACAGATAGCCCAGCCCTGCGTTCGAGGCGACGAACTCGGCGATCACGGCACCGATCACACTCACGGTGAGGGCCAACTTCAAACCGGCGAACAGGTGTGGAACGGCCGCAGGGATCTTGACATGTCGGTACAGGTCGCGTTTGGAGCTGTTGACCGAGGCGAAGAGCTCCACGTGCCCGCGGTCGGTGGAGTCCAGGCCGCTGACCGTGTTGATGAGCACGGGGAAGAACGCCAGCAGCGCGATGATGAGTACCTTCGGAGCCAGGTCGACCCCGAACCACAATACGAACAAGGGGGCGATGGCAACCTTCGGGATCGTCTGTGAGGCGATGACGAGCGGATAGATCGCGGTCTTGACCGGTGGAGCGAAGTTCATGAGGATCGCAAGCGCGAGTCCTGTGCCCACCCCCAACCCGTAGCCGAGCACGAGCTCCAGCAACGTGATACCGACGTTCTCACCGATGACACCCCACTCGTCGACGAGCGCTTCGACGATCTCCGTGGGGGGTGGAAGGATGAATCGCGGCACGTCGAACACCACGACTGCGATCTGCCAGATCACAAGGATGGCTGCGAGGGACAGGAGCGAGGGCAGGAGCCCCGTCATCCGACTCTTCATCAGTGCTCCTTCATCGCATCGAGCAGTTCGTGGTGAATGTGCGCAACCAGATCGACCATGGGGGACTCGAATCGCATCCCCTCGCGGCGCGGGCGCGATGCGGGTACCTCGATGTCGGCGACCACGCGACCGGGGCGCGGCGCCATGACGAGGATGCGATCGGACAGGTAGACGGCCTCCGGAATCGAATGCGTCACGAAGAACACCGTTTGCTGACGCTGCTCCCACACTCGGAGCAGTTCATCGTTCATGCGCTGTCGAGTGATCTCGTCGAGCGCACCGAACGGCTCGTCCATCAACAGCAGCTGGGGTTCCAAGGCGTAGGAGCGTGCAAGTGCGACGCGTTGGCGCATACCTCCGGAGAGTTGATCCGGGTACCGGTCGAGGAAATCCTGTAGACCGACGAGCTCGGCGAGCTCCTCGACCTCCGCACGACGGCGAGCACGCTTGGCGACCTTGGCGAGGATGCCGATGTTCTCACGTACCGTGTACCACGGCAGAAGATTCGCGTCCTGGAACATGAAGCCCGTGAGCCGCTTGGCTCGCAACACATTCGGTGTCTCGTCTCCGATCGTCACTTCTCCCGAGGTCGCCGGGAGCACATCGGCGAGTACGCGCAGCAAGGTACTCTTGCCACATCCGGAAGGGCCGATGAGTGCGACGAATCGTCCCTGGGACACCTCGAAGTTGATGTCCGTCAGTGCTCGTGTCGGAGTTGGTGACTGCGCGCCGTAGACGACGTTGAGTTCCTTGGCCCTGACGACCGCGTCTCCTCGAGTGGGCTGCCCGTTCGGACTCATTGCCACTCTCCCGCGTTCTCAGGAAGAAGGTCGTTCGTGAAGAGCTCGGCCGGTTCGAGGGACTCACCGAGAACCTCACCTTCGACCATCTGTTCGACGAGGTTTCCCCACGTCTGCTCGTTGGACCAGCCCCAACCGTGGCTATCGGTGGCGTCACTGCGCATGAGGTCGAGCACGAGCTCGGTCGACTCCTCGATCTGCTGCGGGTCTCCCGTATCGCTGACGTCCTTCATCACGTCGACAGCCATCTTCCGGTCCTCGTCGGCGTCGGCGTAGCCCCTGAAGGTTGCCTCCAAGAAGCGCTCGACGGCGTCGTCTCCCTCCGCACGATCCTCGGTGGTCAGGATGGCCGCCCCCGGCAACGGCGTGGACTCCGTCGAGAACGGCAAGAACGTGGCGTCGACACCTTCGAGCTGCACCTGGATGAGTTGCGCGAAAGCGAAACCGGTGCACGCATCGGCCTGCCCGGAGATCACCATGGTGCACTTGGAGGCGGATTCCACGTAGTCCGTGTCGACCTCCTCGGCGACGCCGGCACGGGTGAGCGCCGCCTGGAACAGGCCGGCTTCCGCGGTTCCCTGCGCCGTTGCGACCCTCTTGTCCGCCAGGTCGGCGAAGTCGGCGGCCTCGCCGTCGACGATGACCCCCGTGGCGTCCTGTTGCAGGTGGTTGGCAACAGCCACGACGGGGAGTTCCTCGTTCACTCCGGAGATGAGTGCATCCGGCGATGCGATGCCGAGGTCGGCGCGTCCGGCGCCCACTGCCTGCACCGCGAGGGTCGAGCCACCGAGGTACTGGAACTCCAGGTCAAGGCCTGCCTCCTCGTAGTAGCCCTTTTCCTGGGCCACGTAGATCCCGACCCACGAGGTCTGCGGCGAATTGAAGTGCAGCGCTACGCGCAGCCGCTGCTCTTCGTCCGAGGTGCCTGCACACCCCACCGCGAAGAGCAACGCGAGAGTTGTCAGCATCGCGCCCACCCAAGGTGTACGCGATCTTTGCGAGATGAAGGTCATCGGGGCTCCTGCTGTCGGAGGGGCCTGCCAAACACCAGACCACTGCTCATCAGATGTTTAAGCTAAGCTAAAGGCCAAACGGCCTGTCCGCAAGAGGTTGACGAGATCCATCTCACGTGAAAGCAGGCTCGACCACCAGGACGGATGTGCTCAAGAGCCACTCGTCGGCGTCAGTGCCCACGGGGAGCCTGCCTTGGAAAACAGCCCGGCGAGGGCCTTGTGGCTTCGTTCGGGATGCTTCCCCACACTCGAATGAAAGGGTCACGCATGACCAGCTTCATCGGCGTCAGCGACATGGTCCGCTGGATCACCACTTCCGACGTCCCGCGTATCCTCGTCGGTCTGATGGAACGCATCGAACAGGACTATCGACGCTGGAACTCCTTCGACAAGACCCCGCGAGTCGCAAGTCATACACCCTTCGGCGTCATCGAGCTCATGCCGACGAGCGATCACGAGATCTATGCGTTCAAGTACGTCAACGGCCATCCCTCGAACCCGGCGCGCGGATACCAGACGGTGACCGCGTTCGGTGTCTTGGCCGACGTCCACAACGGCTATCCACGTTTCCTGGCCGAGATGACGCTCCTCACCGCACTACGGACCGCTGCCACCTCGGCGATGGCCGCCCGTCTTCTCGCCCGCCCCGACTCGACGACGATGGCCATGATCGGCACCGGAAGTCAGGCGGAATTCCAGGCACTTGCGATGCGCGCCGTGTTGGGAATCAACACTTTGCACGTGTGGGACACCGACCCCGATGCCTTGGCCAAGTTCGTGCGAAACATGCGCCCCCGCGGATTCGACATCACGGTCGCCTCAAATTCTGGGGAAACCCTCGAAGCAGCCGACATCATCACCACTTGTACGGCTGAGAAGTCCCATATAAGTGTTCTGCCCCCCGAGGCACTTCGCCCCGGAACGCACATCAACACAATTGGCGGAGACTGCCCGGGGAAAACGGAGCTTGATCCGCGTGTTCTCCACCTCAGCGACATCTTCGTCGAATACTCTCCCCAGACTCGGATCGAAGGCGAGATCCAGCAGCTCGACCCGACACATCCTGTCACCGAGATCGCCTCGGTCCTTGCAGGTCAAGAGCCTGGACGGACAAGTCCCGAGCAGATCACGCTCTTCGACTCCGTTGGTTTTGCGATCGAGGACTTCTCCGCCCTGTGCTATTTGCGTGATGACGTCGCAGGTACCGACTACGAAAAGTACATCGACCTCGTTGCCGATCCAGAAGACCCCAAAGATCTCTTCGGGATGCTGGGTTCTCTCTCACCGGTCGGCTGAAAAAGTTCCGGGTGCACTCATGCCACTCGACGGACCGGCCCATCATGGGGCCCGTTCATGGTCCTTCGGAAGGTACCAATATTTATGCTCCCCGATGATGGCATGGCGGCACTCCGTGAAATGGGAACCACAGGTCCTCTTCCCTCTCCCAGCAGTGCTTTCCATGTCTTTGCAATCCGGATCGGTGAGGAAGAGCGGTGGTGACGTGGAACCCGGCTCGGTGACCCCGAGCCGGGGAAGCCCTTCCTCGAGATCATCACGCACAAGGATCGGGCGGGGTCCGGGCGGGGCCTCGACCGCTACGGTTGGATCGACGTTCCCCACCAGGACGTGGCTCTCAGAACTCGCGGTAGGGCAGGTACTTCCCGTCGAGGGTGAGGACGACCCGGTCTCCTTGGGGGTCCTCGACGCGCTGGAAATCCATCTTGAAGTCGATGGCGCTCA
>Ga0079226_10004377_pt1 | contig 10797 bp, 8 predicted proteins | sample Poulit2014_FD_76345 | JGI IMG/M metagenome (GOLD analysis project Ga0079226, IMG submission 76345) | Agricultural soil microbial communities from Georgia to study Nitrogen management - Poultry litter 2014 | ecosystem: Environmental > Terrestrial > Soil > Agricultural land | place: USA: Georgia...
TAGATCGCTATTGGAAGTTGTATCACATTGACGATTATATAGAAGAAGAATAATACAAGTGTCGTTTAAGGGAAATGCTGAGTAAGGTAAAGTAAACAAAAACTCCAGCATTGTAGGGATCTTTCTGGAAGTGGAAAATGGTTTCTACGATCAGATGGAGGTGATAGAAACCATTTATTTTAGGCTAATATTTTTAATGTCAAAATTAAATAAGAAAAACTATTTTTCTGAACATAAAAACAATATATTTATTATAGGTCGAAACAATTATTAAACTATGTTATTATTACAGTGTAATAGTAACAAATACTCATATCTAGCTAAGAAAAGGAGGTGAAGTAATGGCGGTTAAACATACACCAACAGATATTGTGCACAAAGGAACAAAGGGTGGAAAAACTGGATGTGGTTTTAATACTAGGGAAAATGCTAGTCATTGGGTGAATTCTAGCGGAAAGGTAAATTGTGAGAAAGATGGATGCAGGTAAATAATTCTTGCTAAACAATCAACGATGTAATATCAATTGTTACATCGTTGATTACGTAATTCAATATTGAATTACTGAAATCAGGAAAACTAATAATGTTAAAGGAAAGAGTGTAATCTTTGTTAAAAGTTGTTTATTTTGATAAATGTTAAATTAATGATTTAATTGCTATTAATAATGGTGAAGGAGTAATACAATGTTTATGGCAATGAATCAGGAAGAAGCTAATTTATTCTTTCATTTAATTAACTAGTTAAACAATAATGCATGTATTATCCTAGCTCCTAAGAAAGTACCTAAAGTGATGGAAGAATTATTAGGATATCCGGCAATCACAACGGCTATTTTAGGTGGACTTATCCAACGTGCAGAGATTATATTAGTTATTTTAATTAATGTCTCTTCAATCGTTTTTGTTTGATTTTCAATAGGCTTTATTTGTTCTAATAGAAACTTAATCTAAAATTTGAATACATTTAAGCCAATGATAATGCCAAATGAATCTAAAGCACTATCTTAATTTGTTTATCTTTTGTTAGAAGTTTTCCATGGTGCTATTAAACTCTAATGGAATGAAAGGTCATCTTGGAATAAAAAATTTGAAATTGCAAATGAAGAGGCTCCAAGTGCACAAGAATAGTTATTTAACTCGGAATAATTCAACTTTAAACTATTACGAGAATGTTTTAGCAATAATCTTTGATCTATAATTCGTTGAATAGGATTACTAATCCAATCTTTTAGGGATGCTAGCCTGTTTCCAATTATTATTTGTTCTACATCAAAAGTGTTAATAAGGTTTACAATACCCACTCCCATATATTTTCCAATATTATTACATAAATTTATTACTTCCTTATCCCCTTTAGAGGCATTAACTCTAACAGTTTCAATATCAATTTGTTGTTGTAAATTATGAAAAGTAGAAAGATTTTTAGCTTGCTTTAAAAGAGCATTTTCTGAAGCGTATAGTTCCCAACATCCCACGTTCCCACAAGTACATTTTTTTCCGTTGAAATGTATAGAAAGATGTCCAACCTCTCCAGATATACCATGTTTTCCTTTAAACAAAACATTGTTTAATATTATTCCTACTCCTATTCCAATACCAGCACTTATGTATATAAGATTTGATATGTTTTTTCCAGATCCGTACTTTTTTTCACCGTAAGCCCCAGCATTAGCTTCATTATCTACTAAAACAGGTAAATTAAAACTTTTTTCAATTTCTTTCAGGATGTCTACATCTCTCCAATTAAGATTAGGGGCAAGTAGTATTTTATTGTCAGTATCAATTACCCCTGGAACTCCAATGCCAATCCCAACTATTCCATATTTACTTTCAGGGGCTTTTAAAATTAACTGTTGTATTGAACTCTTGATTAGACTAATTACGTAATCTGGATTTTTGTTTGTGAATTCCACATTAAATTCTTCTATAACATTTCCATCCAAATCAGTTAAAACACCTAAAATGTAATCTACTCCCAAATCAATTCCAATAGAAAAACCAGCATTTTTATTTAACAATAACATAACCGGTTTTCTTCCTCGATTAGAGTGGCCAATTCCTATATCATAAATCATTCCGCTTTTAATATAATTATTTACTATAGTTGAGATGGTTGCCTTATTTAGTCCCGTTAATGATGCTAATTCAGACCTAGACAAAGGGCCTTTTTGTTGAATTGTTTTTAAAACTATTGATTGGTTAATTTCCTTAACAAGCTTTTGATTTCCAGTTTTCATTTTTTAATGACCTCTCTCCATGTTTGTTTAATTAATAAACGATTATAAGTATACTATACAGAAATAATTTCAAAAATCACGAAAAGTAATTGACAAAAACTTAAAAATGGTTTAAGTTTAGTTTAACCATTAAACAATAGATTTACAAACACTTGCCGTTTTACAGATGTAATTTAAATATATATCTGACTTATGAAAGCGCTTAACAGAAGTTGAAGAGATATAAAATAATAATTAGAGGAGGATATAATTACCACTAAAAATTAAATCTGAGTCATTATATATGAAAAAAATAAGGAGGCTATTTGATGGAAATTAAAAAATTGATGATTGCCGTTGGGCTACTAATAGGTTTATCGGCATGTGATGGAGAAGAACCCAATGTTGATGGAGAAGGAAATGATGACGCATCTGCGAATGCAGAAAATACTATTTTAATCTGGGATATCTCAACAGGGAATGAAAAAGAGTTAGTAAAACAAGAAGTAGAAGATTTTAATTCAAAGCATGATGATGTACAAGCGAAAGTTGAATTTTTTCAAAATGATCCTTATAAACAAAAATTGCAGATTGCTATGGGAGCTGATGAATCTCCAGACATTTTTTACAATTGGGGAGGTGGAGTTTTAGAATCTTATACTTCTTCTGATAAGGTATATGAGTTAACCGAAGATTTAGAAGAGAAATCAGAATGGAAAGATAAATATTTAGATTCCGTTATGGGACCAGTTACATTTGATGATGAAATATATGGAATACCAAATACTAAAGTTCAACCTGCTGCATTTAATTATAATAAGGAAGTATTTGAAGAATATGATTTAGAAGTTCCAGAAACTTGGACAGAATTTATAGATGTAGTTGAGGTATTAAAAGAAAATGATGTTATACCTATTGCTTTAGCTGAGAAAGATGTGTGGCCAGGACTTATGTATTTAGAATACTTCACAGACCGAATTGGGGGACCAGAAGTTTTTCAAAATGTAGTGGACGGAAAAAAGGAAGCATGGTCAGATCCTGCAATAATTAAGGCAAACGAGATGATTCAGGAACTTGTGGAGATGGATGCATTTCAAGATGGATTTCAATCAGTAGAATATGAGGGAGGAAGCGCGGATGCATTAGTATACTCTGGAAAAGCCGCAATGCAATTAGATCTCTCATCAGGATTTAATAATATATTATCCACTAGTCCTGATTTTATAGAAAATGGTAACTTTGGCTGGTTTGAATTTCCTGAGATAGAAGATGGTTCAGGTGACCCTAGAAACATAGTGGGTAATCCATCAAATTATTACTCAGTTTCAGAAAATTCAAAAAACAAGGAAGCAGCAATTGAATATTTAGAAGATTCTGTACTCAATGATGACTCTGTAGAAGGGTACATATCTGAAGGATTAGTCCCGCCTGTAGAAGGTGTTGATTCGTCTTTAGAAGAGCAAAAATATAGTGATTGGCTAAAGTTCAACTATGATATAACGGATGAAGCTCCTAATTTCCAAATGTCGTGGGATCAAGAACTATCGCCTAAACATGCCACAGAACTACTAGAAAACCTTGATAAAGTTTTTAATCTAAGCATAACTCCTAAAGAATTCTCTGAAGAAATGAATAAATATATAGAGGATAAATAATTTGTTTATCTTCTTCATTTTTTAAATGAAGAAGATAACTTGATTGAAGGTGAGATTGAATGTTAAAAAAAGTAAGTTGGCAAAAAACTGTTTTAGCACTACCCGCCATTTTGTTTTTTTTATTATTTGCACTAGGACCTATGGTTGTTGCAATTTACTTTGGTTTTTTAGAATGGGATGGATTATCTAAAGCAAAATTTATAGGGTTTGATAATTGGGTTAGAATGTTTAATGATTCTGTTGCTATAAAATCAATTGTTTTAACTATAGAAATGATGATTATTACTTGGATTATTCAAACTCCTATTAGTATGTTTTTGGGTATTTTCTTGGCAGGGAGACAACGGTATAGAGCGATATTTGGTTTGTTTTACTTTTTTCCATTACTCTTTTCCGCAGCAGCAATTGGCTTAATTTGGCTGTTTATATTAGACCCCCAATTCGGATTAGCTAATCCAATTTTTTCAAATTTAGGAATCGATTTTATGGTTCAAAATTGGTTAAGTAATGAAAAATTGGCTTTTATTACAGTAGCTGTAGTAGTTTCGTGGCAGTTTATACCTTTCCATACTCTTTTATATCAGGCAGGAGTTCAAGGAATTCCTGATTCAATATTCGATGCCGCAGAAGTTGATGGTGCAAAAGGAATAACTAGGTTTTTTTATATTATTTTACCTCAATTAAAGCATACTATAACTACGTCAACCGTATTAATGCTCACCGGGGCGTTGACCTACTTTGATCTTATTTACGTAATGACTAATGGTGGTCCTGCAAACGAAACAATGATTTTACCGTTATATATGTATAAGGCTGCATTTTCAAGTAACGAAATCGGTTATGGTAGCGTGTTAGCAACTATATTAGTCTTCATTGGTGTTGTCCTATCAATTATCATGCTTAAGTTTACAGGTTTCGATAACATGGAAAGCCAAAAGGAGGGTGCATAATGGAAAAAGAAAGTAAGCCAATTTTAAAAAAGATAAAATTAAACCCTATTCCATTTATCTTAGGATTGCTGTGGCTTGTTTTCTCATTTTACCCGATTGTTTACCTGTTTATGACAAGTTTGCGTTCACAAGAAGGTTTCTTAACAGATAGTCCTTGGCTTCCACCTAAAAATCCAACTCTAGAAAATTATACTAACATTTTTAAAGAAGGGATCTTGAAATTCTTTTTAAATAGTTTAATCGTTTCAATAGTATCTGTTTTAATTATAATCCTTATAACTGTAGCTTGTTCATATGTGATTGTTAGAACTAAAACAAAACTAGTACAGACAACATTTAAAGTACTATTAATTGGTCTGGCTATTCCAGTTCAGGCAGCAATCATCCCGGTTTATATACTCATTATAAAATTAGGGCTATATGATACGTTAATCGGTTTAATATTACCCTCTGTAGCATTTTTAGTACCTTTAACTACTTTAATTTTAGTGAATTTTATTCGTGATATACCAAATTCGTTATATGAGTCAATGCAACTCGATGGAATTAGTCATTTTGGTCTTTTAAAACACCTTGTTTTCCCTTTGTCTAAACCAGCAATTATGACAGTGGCGATATATGACTTTGTACAAGTTTGGAATAACTTTTTATTCCCTTTAGTATTGACCCAATCAGAAGATAAGCAACTTTTACCGTTAGCCATTGTAAGTTTTAAAGGAGAGTTCTCAATAAATGTTCCATTATTGATGGCCGCTGTTATGGTCTCAGGATTACCTTTAATATTATTATATATATTTGGTAGAAAATATTTATTGAAAGGATTAACAGCCGGTTTTAGTAAATAGAGTGAAGGAAAAATGAGGTAATATAATAGAAAAGGAGCAATAAAATGAATTACTTTGATGTGATTAACAATATTCAATATGAGGGACCTACCTCGACCAATCCCTATGCTTTTAAATTTTATAACCCAAACGAAGTAATAGGGAATAAGACAATGGAGGAAACTTTACGATATTCTGTGGCTTATTGGCACACCTTTACAGAAAACTTATCGGATCCATTTGGCGTAGGTGTAGCTGAACGTTCTTGGAATAAGTTTTCAGGTATGGATTTAGCAAAAGCGAGAGTTGAAGCAGCTTTTGAATTTTTTGAGAAACTAGGTGTTCCTTATTTTTGTTTTCATGATGTAGATATAGCTCCAGAAGGAGAAAGTCTAAAAGAATCAAATGAAAATTTAGATATTATAGTTAGCATGATTAAAGATTACATGCAAGATAGTAAAGTTAAGTTACTTTGGAATACAGTGAATAATTTCACACATCCTAGATTTGTCCATGGAGCAGCTTCTACAAACAATGCAGATGTGTTTGCTTATGCAGCAGCTAAAGTTAAAAAAGGATTGGAAATTGGAAAAGAATTAGGCGCAGAAAATTACGTGTTTTGGGGAGGACGTGAAGGCTATGAAACTTTGTTAAATACTAATATGAAACTAGAACTTGACAATTTAGGGCGCTTTTATCACATGGCATTGGAATATGCACGAGAAATAGAATTTGAAGCTCAATTTTTAATTGAGCCAAAGCCCAAAGAACCAACTACACATCAGTATGATTTTGATGTGGCAAGTGGATATGCCTTTTTGCAAAATTATAATTTACAAGATGATTTTAAGTTTAATATAGAAGCTAATCATGCTACCCTTGCTGGTCATACGTTTGAACATGAACTAAGGTATGCAAGAATTCATAACTTACTTGGTTCGGTTGATGCTAACCAGGGTCATCCACTATTAGGTTGGGATACAGATGAGTTTCCAAGTGATTTATACGCAACAACATTAGGTATGTATGAAATTTTAAAAAATGGAGGTCTTGCCTCAGGTGGACTGAATTTTGATGCTAAAGTAAGAAGAGGATCTTTTAAGCCGAATGATTTATTTCATGCACACATTACTGGAATGGATAGCTTTGCAATAGGTTTAAAAGTTGCACATGCATTAATAGAAGATAATATATTTGAAAACATTTTAAGTGAAAGATACCTAAGTTTTAATTCAGGTATTGGCTTGGATATTAAAAACAATGATACGTCTTTTACACAATTAGAAAAACATGCTTTAGAATTAAATCATATCAGAAATGACTCAGGGAAAACAGAGAGAATTAAAGGTATTATTAATCAGTATTTATTAAATATATATTCAAAATAAAGTTTAGCTATCCCTTTTCAGGAGGACAATAGATGAAATATGTTATAGGAATTGATTTAGGTACAAGCGCAGTAAAACTTATGTTAATTAGCCAGAACGGTTATATAGTAAATGAAATTTCTAAAAAGTATTCACTAATACAGAATAGATCAGGATATAATGAACAGGATCCCGAAGATTGGATAAATCAAACAATTTCAGGTTTGAAAGATCTTGTTTCAAAGTTTCAAGGACATAAAAATGATATAAAAGGTATAAGTTTTTCAGGTCAAATGCATGGGCTTGTATTAGTGGATCATTCGAATAATATATTACGTAATGCTATTTTATGGAATGATACGCGTACATCGGAAGAATGTAATGAAATTAATAAAAAAGTAGGAAAACAAAGGCTATTGTCTATTACAAAAAATCTGGCTTTAGAAGGATTTACCTTACCAAAAATTCTATGGGTGAAGAAGCACGAACCTAATATTTATAAAAACATTAAAAAGTTTATGCTTCCTAAAGATTATGTGCGTTTTTGTTTAACAGGACAGATTCACACTGATTTTTCAGACGCTGCAGGTACTTTATTATTAGATATACAACAGCAGGATTGGAGTCAAGAGATATTAAATTATTTTGATATTGCTCCTCATATTTGCCCCGAAATTGTTGAATCAAGTGAATATATAGGTGAAATAACTGAAGAAATTTCAGATATAACGGGCTTATCAAGATATACAGCTGTTTTTGCAGGAGGAGCAGACAATGCATGTGGAGCTGTAGGATCAGGAATTCTAGAAAAAGGAAAGACTATGGTGAGTATAGGGACTTCAGGAGTTCTTTTGACTTACGAAAACGATGTAGATAAAAAGTTTGAGGGGAAAGTACACTATTTTAATCACGCTATACCAAATGAATTTTATTCTATGGGAGTTACTTTAGCAGCCGGACATTCATTATCTTGGCTTAAAGATACATTTTTCAAAGATGAAACTTTTGATAGTTTAATAAATGAAATTAAAGATGTACCTATCGGTTCTAAAGGGCTTTTATTCTCTCCTTATATTGTTGGAGAACGTACTCCCTATATGAATGCTGATCTTCGTGGAAGTTTTATTGGAATAGATTCTTCACATAGTAAAAAGTATTTTATTCGAGCAGTTTTAGAAGGGATTACTTTTTCATTAAAAGATACGTTGGAAATATTTAGAAATGGGGGGAAGAAAATCGATTCTATTATATCAATTGGCGGAGGTGCTAAAAATGACGTTTGGTTACAAATGCAAGCAGACGTATTTGATACAGAAATTATAAAATTAAAACACGAACAAGGACCTGGTTTTGGTTCTGCCATGATTGCAGCGTATGGGGTAGGTTGGTTTAATTCAATAAAAGAATGTTGGAATCAATTTGCTCATGAAAATATAGATAGCGTATATAAACCTAATAAGCATAATGTAAGTAAATATAAAAAGATTTATAAAATATATACTGATATATATGCGAGTACGAAACATATCAGTGAGGAATTAGCTGATTATAGAAAATAGTAATTTTATAATATATAAGGAGTGTTGGATGTGAGTAATGTATATCATGTTTCAAAAACAGGTAGTATCAAAGGAGATGGAAGTAAATTTTCACCTTTCTTAAGAATTAACCAAGCTGCACAAGTTGCAACTGCGGGAGATAAAATTATAGTGCATGAAGGGGTCTACAGAGAATGCGTTACTCCTAAGAACACAGGACTAAGCAATTTTAGACGAATTATTTATGAAGCTGGCGAAGGCGAAAATGTGGTTATAAAAGGATCTGAACATATAAAAAACTGGGAGAAAGTTGAAGGAACTATTTGGAAAACAGAATTACCAAATTATATTTTTAAAGGATATAATCCATATGAAAAAGAAATTTTTGGTGATTGGTTGAAAACGACTACAATTAAACATTTAGGAGATGTTTATTTAAATGGAGAATCTTTTTACGAAGCAGAAGATTTTGAAGAATTAAAGAATCCAGATATTAAAACTGAAACTTTAGATCATTGGACGAAAACTATTGTAAGTGTTAAAAACCAAGAACAGACAAAGTACAAATGGTTAGCGGAAGTAAATGAAGAAACAACTACAATATATGCTAATTTTCATAATTACAATCCAAAAGAAGAATTGGTAGAAATTAATGTTAGAAAATGTTGTTTTTATCCTGAAGATGTAGGTATAAATTATATAACAGTTAAAGGGTTTGAAATGGCACATGCGGCTACTCCATGGAGTCCTCCAACGGCTGATCAACCTGGACTTATTGGTGTTCATTGGAGTAAGGGTTGGATAATTGAAGATAATATCATTCATGATTCCAAATGTAGTGCCATTAGTATTGGGAAAGAAAGTTCTACGGGGCAAAATTTCCGTTCGATACGTAAAGATAAACCTGGTTATCAGTATCAATTAGAATCTGTTTTTTCTGCTTATAAACGAGGGTGGAGTAAAGAAAATATAGGTTCACATATTATTAGAAATAACAAAATATATGATTGCGGACAAAATGGAATTGTAGGACATTTAGGTTGTGTCTTTAGTCAAATTTACAATAACCACATTTATAATATAGCTTTAAAAAGAGAATTTTACGGACATGAAATTGCAGGGATCAAGTTGCACGCTGCCATCGATGTAGAAATAAAAGACAACAGGATACATGATTGTTCTTTAGGCACTTGGTTAGATTGGCAAACACAGGGAACAAAAATTAGTAGAAATTTATTTTATAACAATTCGAGAGATTTATTTGTAGAGGTAAGTCATGGACCTTATATTGTTGACCATAATATTTTAGCTTCAGATTACGCATTGGATAATCATGCTCAGGGTGGAGCATATTTGAATAATATTATAGCCGGGAAAATGATTCATCGTAAAATGCTAGATAGATCCACACCTTATCATTACCCGCATAGTACAGATATAGCGGGGTGTGCGGTAGTGTATGGGGGAGATGATAGGTTTTATAATAATATTTTTATAGGTGAAAAGCATTTATCAGGTGTTGGGACTTCTCATTATAACAGTTATTTTACTTCTTTAGAAGAGTATATTGAATATATTGAATCCATAAATAAAAGTGAACCTGGTGATCATGAATTATTTAAAGAAATTGAACAACCAGTTTATATTAATAATAATATGTATCTATGGGGAGCAGAATCATTCGAAAAAGAAAAAGTCAAATTAGAGGATTATAACTTTAATCCAAATCTACAAATTATAGAAGAAGATGAACAAGTATTTCTTTCTTGTGAACTTCCAGTTGGATTTGAAAAAATACAGGGAATAAATCATTCAACAGAAACATTACAAAGAGTAAGAATTGTTGATGCTGATTTTGAAGATTCGGAAGGTAAAAAAATAACGATAGATAAAGATATTAATGGAGTTCAAAAAGACAATAAAAGTGTGTTAGGGCCAATCAACTCGTTAAAGAGTAAAGACAATTTCATAAAGATCTGGAGTTAATACATGATAACAAATATTAAATAAAGAAAACCCCCAGAAAATACAAAATTTAATCAAACATTTACCTTTTGAAGACTCTACAGTTGTAATTAGACTATAGAGTCTTGTTTTTCCTTTACTTTTAATTAACTTATAGTGTCCATTCAATATATTTTCATTTGTAATAGGAATTAACTAACTTTTTTAAGGACTAAATCTTCTATTTTCTTTGCTCCCTCTACAAAACCGTACACCCCCTTTTAAACGTAATCACTCACACCA
>Ga0079226_10004379_pt1 | contig 10793 bp, 10 predicted proteins | sample Poulit2014_FD_76345 | JGI IMG/M metagenome (GOLD analysis project Ga0079226, IMG submission 76345) | Agricultural soil microbial communities from Georgia to study Nitrogen management - Poultry litter 2014 | ecosystem: Environmental > Terrestrial > Soil > Agricultural land | place: USA: Georgia...
GACATCGACCGACCCGAACCGGTCCTGTTCAACCTGACCGCACGCCAGTGCCTGCTCCTCGCCCCTGCCCTGGTCGGCGCCTGGGGCGCCTATCTGCTGCTGCGCGACCTCGTGCCAATGTGGCTGTTCGCCCTGGCTCTTTCTCCGGTACTGGGGGTGGTCATCGCCCTGACCCTGGGAGAGCGCGACGGCCGAGGGCTGGAACAGGTCGCGGCCAGCGCCCTGGTGTGGTTCTGCGCACCCAAGCACCTAGTCTCCGCCTTTTCCGGGAGCATCCCGCGCCTGCCCCGCTGGGCTCTGCGTCTACGGCGCGGGCCCCGGCTGGCACCTTTGCGGCTTCCCGCATCGGCGATCTCCACGGAGGGCGTAATCGACCTGCGGGACCGGTGCGCGGTGATGATCGCCTGCACCACGCTGCCCTTCCAACTCGCCTCAGGGCGTGAGCAGGACCAGGTGTTGGCGGCCTTCGCCGGAGTGCTGGACGCGCTGACCGACCCGGTGCAGATCCTCATTCAGCGGCGCAGCGCCGACCTGGGCGAGTTCACCGCGATGCTGCACGACAACGCCCACCGCCTGCCGCATCCGGCACTGGCCCGGACAGCAATGGCTCACGCCGACTTCCTTCAGCAGATAGCCGCCACACACGAGCTGTCCCACCAGCAGGTGGTGGTCGTGGTCACTGCGGCCGGAAGTGCCCGCCGGGTCGGATCTGCTCTGCTGCGCACGGCCCAGGGCACCGCGGACCGTCTGGTGGCTGGGTATCCGCACTCAGGTTCTGGACGGCAGCGCAGCCGAAGAGGTCTTGCGAGCGTCGGTGATCGCTCCGGGCACACGCCTCACCGATTCCGATCCAGCTCTCGATGAATTCACGGACACCGACGCCGACAAGGAGAGTCGTTGATGGTCTTCCGCAGCTTCAGGGAACGGTCCGGTTCGCCCGAGCTGGGCGGCCCGGCGATCCGTGTCGGGGCGCGCCACCTGGAAATCGAGGGCGGGGTATGCCAGACCCTCATCGTCACCGGCTACCCGCGCGAGGTCACCGCCGGATGGGCCGAACCCTTGCTCACCTACCCCGGCCAGATCGATGCCTCCTTCCACCTGGAACCGGTACCCGCTCCCATCGCCGCCGCCCGACTGCGTAAACGCCGCACCCGCCTGGAGTCGGCGCACCGCACCAACACCGCGCAAGGGCGAGTGGAGGACCCGCACCAGGTGACAGAGGCCATGGACGCCGCCGAGATCGCCGACCGCATCGCCACCGGCCAGGGCCGACTGTTCCGTGCGGCTGTCTACATCACCGTGCACGCCCCCACACTGCAGGCGCTGGAGGATGACCTCCAACAGGTGCACGCCTTGTGCTCCTCCCTGCTGATGGACGTGGTCCCGGCGACGTTCCGACCGCTACAGGGATGGGTGTCCACCCTGCCGCTTGGCACCGACGTGCTGGGCATGGGCCGATCGATGGACACCGACGCGACAGCGACCCTACTGCCGTTCACCTCCCCGGAGCTGGTCGCGGATCTGGGTGAGACCACGGTCGTCTACGGCACCAACGCCCACAGCAACGGCCTGGTCGCCTGGGACCGGTTCTGCGGCGGCCTGGACAACCACAACAGCGTGATCCTCGCCCGATCCGGGGCGGGCAAGTCCTACCTGGCCAAACTCGAAGTCCTACGGTCGTTAGCGGTCGGCGGCACCGTCCTACACCTGGGAACCGAGGAAGGGCGGTTGAACCCCTTCGCCCTTCCCCCGACGGACGTCGATGAGCAGGCCTTCACCAACCGTGCCCTGTTCCTGCACACCCTCATCGGCTCGATGGTGGGCGGGTTGTCCGCGACAGAGAAGTGCGCACTGGACCGGGCGATCGTCACCGCCTACGCCACGGCCGGGATCACCCGAGACCCTGCCACCTGGGACCGGTCCGCGCCGGTGTTCGCGGACCTGGCCGCCGCCTTGGAGGAAGCCGCGACCGAAGCCGACAGCGGAGACGAACTCGGCGAGGCGGCCCGGCAGTTGGCCGACCGGCTGGAGCCCTTCGTACACGGGTCGCACGCGACCCTGTTCGACGGTGCCTCCACCGGCCGGGTGGGCGGACACCTGAGCGTGGTCTCCCTCAAGGAGTTGCCGGATGAGGTCCGCCCGATCGGGGTGCTGATCGCACTGGACGCGATCTGGCGACAGGTCACCGCGGCCTTGGAGACACGCCCTCGCATGGTCGTGGTCGACGAGGCCTGGCTGCTGCTCCAGGACCCGGCCGCGGCTCGCTACCTGGCCCCGGTGCGGTAGCCGGTACAGCCGAGCACACCAGGAGCCCCACAAGGCGCTCCGCCCCAGGTGAGGATACGGTTTCACCCGTCCTGGCTGGGGTTTCCTCGTGCCCGTGGCCGGTTGACCACCGGATCAAAGGTCTCCTGGTCAGATTGTCCCCAGGGCATCGCCTCAGCCGACGTCCAGGTGGCACACCATGTGAGGACCTTCGGATTCGTGACGCACGCCATAAGGAGTTGCCCTTCTCATTGTGTACATTTGTACTTGTACATCTGTACTGAATGAGGGGGCCACGCAATGACACTCCTGACCGCAGCCTCCACACCGCGCCGGGACCGCGGATGAGCGCGCGCAAGGACCCCGAGGGCCGCCGCAGGACGATGGTTGAGGCCGCCGTACAGGAGATGACCGAGCACGGGCTGGGCGCCTTGACCCATCGGCGGGTCGCCGAACGCGCTCAGGTTCCGCTGGGGGCCACCACCTACTACTTCGCCACGCTGGACGACCTGCGTGTGGCTGCGCTGGAGGCCATCGCCGCGCGAACCGAGGAAGACCTTGAAGAGATCTCGGCGGCCATCGCCGCTTGCGGGGGAGCGCCGGAGACCATCGCTGAGCAGTTGTGCCTCTACCTGGCCGATCGCGATCGGGTGCTGGGGGAGAACGTCCTGTATTTCGTGGGGGTGCACGAGCCCGACCTGAGGCCGTTGTCCCGGCGGTGGGTCCACGGCATGACCGAGATCCTGTCGGCTCACACCTCGCCGGGAGCAGCCCGGGCGACGGCAGTGTACATGGACGGTGCAGTCCTGTACGCCCTGCTCAACGACGTACCCCTGAATCAGGCGGAGTTGAGCGCGGCGATCACCGCACTGATGAACATCGACTCGAGGGACACGACGTGAGCACACCGAATCCGTGCCATGCGGCCACGGCGGGTGACTTGTCCTCGCGGCGTCGCTGGGCCGCTTTGGCCGTACTCTCAGGCAGCCTGTTGGTGGTGGTCATGGACATGACCATCCTCAACGTGGCCCTGCCCGAGATGACCGCGGCACTGGCGCCGACCTTCGCCCAGCAGTTGTGGATCGTGGACGTCTACGCCTTGGTTCTGGCCGGTCTGCTGGTCACCGTGAGCACTCTGGGCGACCGGTGGGGGCGCAAGAGGATGCTCCTGACGGGCTTCGCCGTCTTCGGAGGGGCCTCCCTGCTGGTCCTGGTCGCCGAGTCCGCGGAGGCGGTGATCGCCGTGCGCGCCCTGCTGGGCATGGGCGGGGCGATGATCATGCCCTCGACCCTGTCCATGATCCGCAGCCTGTTCACCGACCCCGGCGAGCGGGCCCGTGCCCTGGGGGTGTGGTCGGCGGTCGCGGCCCTGGGGGCGGTGGTGGGACCGATCGTGGGCGGGGTGCTGTTGGAGCACTTCTCCTGGCACTCGGCGTTCCTGGTCAACGTGCCCTGTATGGCCCTGGCCCTGGTGGCGGGTCTGGTCCTGCTGCCCGAGGCCCGCAATCCCCGGCCCGGCCGGTGGGACGCGCTCGCCACTGTGCTGTCGATCGCGGGCATGGCCGCTCTGGTCTGGTCCATCAAGCGCCTGGCCAAGGAGGGCCTGGCCGATGCACCCGCCTTGACGGCGCTGGCGGTGGCCGGGCTCGCCCTCACCTGGTTCGTGATCCGGTGCCTACGTCGTGACGAGCCGCTGCTGCGGGTGCGCCTGTTCGCCTCGCCTGCCTTCACCGCGGGCACGCTCGCCGCGTTGTTCACCACCCTGGCACTGGGCTCCACCCTGCTGCTGGCGGCGCAGTGGCTCCAACTCGTCCAAGGCCTGGGCCCGCTACAGGCGGGTCTGCGACTGCTTCCAACGGCCATCGCTGCGGCCTTCGCCGCACCGCTGGCACCTGCCCTGGCTCAGTGGGTCGGCGCCCGTACGGTCCTGGTGGGTGGTCTGGTGCTGTCCGCCCTGGGCTTTACGATGCTGGCCATGGCGCCCGAGCCGCTCACCTACGCGTCGCTGGCCATCGCCCAGGTGCTGTTCGGCACGGGCATGGGATCGTTGGCCATCGCCTCGGCGATCATCATGTCGGGGTCCCCCGCCGAGCATGCGGGCAGCGCGGCGGCCATCGAGGAGACCTCCTACGAGTTGGGCAGCGTGCTGGGTGTGGCGGTCCTGGGTAGCATCGCCGCCGCCCTCTACCGCGCCGAACTCTCGACATCAGCGCTCACCGAGGCAGGGCTGGACCCCCAGGGGGTCACCGTGGCGCAGGAATCACTGGCCGGGGCCCTGCAGGTGCTCGACGCGCTCGGCCCTCAGGGGGCGCAGGCCGCGGCCCGGGCGCAGGAGGCCTTCGTGCACGGCCTGATGCTCGTCAGCGGTGTAGGCGGGGTGATCATGGTCGTCGGGGCATGTGTGGTGTTCTTCTTGACGCCCCGCACATTGGACCTGTCCAAGGGGCACTGACCTGCTCCCAAGGGATGGTGGGGCCCGGCACGGTCACAGCGCCGCCGGCCGCTGACCGGCAGTCGGCGGCCGGTTCTGAGGCTCTCGTCCGGGGTTCTACGGGCCGTTGGGGGCACTCCACCTACGGGTACAAGGGGGATTTCGGCTTCCACATGAGGAAGGCCGGACGACCCAGGGACGGAGAAGGTTCTCTGACGGGTGGATGAGGTGGCCGCCTGCATGATCACTCCGGAGTGCGTCCAGGTCGCACCAGCGGCAGGGGGATTCGTCGCGGCCGTAGCCGGCGCTTGCCTCGGAAACCCCCACCCCTGCGCCTCCGTGGTCGCCGAAGCCGTGCAGATAGCCGCCGTGCACGCCTCGATACGCGTACGTACCGCAGCTGACCACGGCCGCGCCAACCGGAGCAGGGCCTTCGAGTGGGACTTGGCACTCTTCATCTGGGACCACTGTGGTGGGGCTTGCGACGTGATCGCGCGAGTCCGGGCGGGTGGCGGCGCGAACCCCGAGTCCTTGTGGACGGTCGGAGCGAAAACCTCCACCCGCTCCCGGGCGCTCCTATAGCTGCCAGGTGACCGCAGCGCGGCTTGCCCCCTGTCTGTGTCGATCCGGTCTTCCGTCGGTTCTGTGACCTCATCCGGATCGAGCGCGGTGAACAGTCAGGGGGCGGCCGCGGACCGAGGCGAGTCGGCGTCGTCACCGATCGGTATGTAGTCGGGCGGTCACCTCGGTCGCTGCCCGCTGCCCCGACAGGATCGCGCCGTTCATGGTGCCGGACGTCTCGTCGGCTGTCTCGGTACCCGCCCAGTGCACGCGCCCGACCGGCTCGTGCAGGAACCGTCCGAAGGTCGTCCACGTCTTCGGCGCGACTGCCGGATTCGGTCCGCCGGGTGCGAAGGTGTCGTTGCCCCAGGAGAAGTCGGTGTAGTCGATGTTGTGATGCGCGTCCTTCCCGTACAGGTGGACGAGGTGCTTCATGACGCGGCCTCGGCGCTCGCTCTCGTCGTAGGCGTCGAACCCGCGTGCGTCGCAGAAGACCATGAGGATGCCGGGGCCGTCGGGGCTGGGACTGACGTCGAAGGTCAGGAAGACGGTCTCGTCATCGGACATCCCTTCCCCGGACAGGCCCCGGTCCCGCCAGAAGGGGCGCTCGTAGGCGACGAAGGCCTTGCTGAGTGTTCCCAGCCGCCAACTGCGGGAGAGGCCGTAGTGGGGCTCGGGAAGCGCGGGCGTGAACTCGATGGTTGAGCGGTGTGTCGGCGACGCCGTCACGATGACGTACCGGGCTTGGATCGTGTGCTCGCCGGCCTCGACGGTGACGCGGTTACCGGTCGTGGTGATGCGCCGCACCGGGGAGCCGACGATCACCTCCGACTCCAGGGCGTCGGCGAACTTGCTGACCAGGTTGTACATCGATCCCAGCATGCGGTCCTGCTGGTCACCGCCCTCGACGGAGAGCATGTGCTCGATGCCGCCCAGGGTCTTGATGTAGCGCATCACGTTGAACAGGGACACGTCGCCGACGGGTGCTCCCCAGTGCACCAGGCTGAGCATGTTCATGAACTTGCGGGTGTCCTCCAGGGCGTGCTGGGAGGTCAGCCATTCGCCGAAGGACACCGAGTCGAACTGTTCGGCCCGGGGGTGCTCCCAGGGCGAGGAGACGGGAAGGCCGTCGACCTTCTTCTGCAACACGCTCATGATCCGCGTGAGGTCGAGCATCGACCAGGGGGCCAGGGCGGTGAGGCTCTCGACTCGGCGTCTGCCCCCGAAGGAGATGACCCCCTTGCCCTGGTGGAACTGAGGGGTGAACTCGTAGCCGAGCCGACTGGCGAGATCGCGTACCGCTGTGTGGCCCGGTGCCACCCAGGTCGCTCCGGCGTCGACGGGGACGCCGACGATCTCGGTCCCGCGGATCCGGCCGCCGACACGGTCGCGGCCTTCGACGACGACGGTGTCATACCCCTCCAGGGCGAGCTGGTCCGCTGCCGTGAGTCCGGCGAGTCCGGCACCGACGATGACGACGTCGGCGGACCGGATGCTGGCACTGTTCATGGGCATGCTCCGTTCGTGGTCAGTCTGAATTCCTCATATGCCAAATACTAAACTGACGCGTCAGTACAGTTCCAATCGCATGGGCTACCCCTGGGAGGAACGATGCGCAGAACCGTGGCGAGGGAGCTCCTGAGGCCGCCCTTTCGCAGGGGAACACCGCGCCCGCGCTACGGCGAACAGGGGCCGCCGCACCGAGCATGAGTTTGCCCATGCTCATGAGGCACAGGCCGATCCTGGACACCGCGACGCCAAACCGCGTCCGGAGCCCGGCCGGCAACCGTGAACCGGCGACGTGCGCCTCGTGGCCGGAGCGCACGCACCTTCCTCCCTGCCGCCGTGGAGATCGTCATCTCGGCCTGCGCGTCCCGCCCCGGGCCCGATGAGGGCCGCGCCGCCCACATGATCGTCGAGCCCGCCTCAACCGCACCGATCCGGCCGGGCGGAACAAGGCTGGAGCCCCGTGTCCGGCCCTGCCGAGCACGAGATCACCGCTCGACGAGGAGCCGCGGCAGGCCTTCGCCTCACCTGAGAGGTGCCGATCGGGAACGTCGACGCGTACGGCGCGGTTTCAGGAGCCCGAGACGGTGAGGTTCTCCAGTTCGGTGCGCAGAGCGTTGAGCTCGGCGCGATCGGGCTTGAGCCCCCAACCGGTCATCATGCCGACGCCGTCGACGGCACTGAGGATGACGGCCCGCGCTCCCAGGGAGAGCCCGTCCCCGGCCATCTCGTCCTTCCAGCGGGCCCCGTCCTCGGCGATGATCTCGGAGATTCCGGGGGTGACGGAGAGGGCGGCCAGCAGGAACAGCCGTTCGCCGACGGCGTCGATCCTGTCGTCCTCCAGTGAGGCGCGGATGAAGGCGCGCGCCAGGCGTCCGGGCGCCCGGCCGTCCTCGAGCTGCTCCTGAACCGTCTGGTGGAATCGGGCGAGCACGTCATGGGCCAGTGCTGTCCACAGGGCGTTCTTCGAGCTGTAATGGTAGATCACGGCCCCACGACTCAAACCGGCCACTGCGCCCACATCATCAAGGGTGGCCCGGGCCCCCTGTGTCGCGACGACACCTCGCGCGGCATCCAGGATCAAGCGCTTGGTGTCCGCCGGCCCTCGTCCTGCTCTGCGTCCCATCGATTCCTCTCTCACGTACAGTGGCGGCATCGCCAGATGAGCGGCGTGACAATGTGGCCAGTCACGGCACGCCCTCATGAGCGCCGCCGGTCCGCCAGGGGGCGGGACTCATGCCCGACGCACGGCACTCCTGCGGCTGTTGAATCTTGCCAGCCTCACCCCGAGGGTGCCCACAAGGTCGCCGGCACCTGCGACCACAGTGGCCGCCCGGCCGCCTCCTGAAGCCCCGGTGCTGTCCTCCACGGCCCGCGCCGTTATGCTCTGCGCGGTCTGGGCGAAGGGCCGCATCTCGGCCTCGAACTGGGCAAAGGCGACCGTGAGGTCATCGGTGCTCCGCAGAGCCTCGGCCAGCGCCTTCGCTCCCGGAAGAGAGGCGTGTGCGCCCATCCCGGACACCGGGTCGATGCAGTGCGCGGAGTCGCCCAGGAGCACGACCCGGCGTGTGTACCAGCGCGGCAAGCGGACCTGCGAGAACCTGGTCAGCTTGACGTCCTCGGACTTGCGTGCGGCCACTGCGATCTCGCGCATGTCCGGCCCCAGGCGTTTGACCGCGTCGCAGACCCGATCGACCAGCATCCGGGTGTCGGGCACGGTCGAGCCCGGCACGGGAACGACCGCCAAGACCGATGTCTGGTCGGTGTCCAGGAACGGGTAGATCATCGTCAGCATCCCTTCGCGGAATCCGACTACCGCACGCCCCTCGGGCATGGGCACGTCAGCGTTGATCCATACGTGGCTTCGGCCGTTGAAGTACACGCTCTGCTCTTCGGAGGCCAAGGTCAGTCGGCGCACCGTCGAGTGCAGGCCGTCCGCCCCGACCACCATGTCGAACGCCTCGGTGGAACCGTCGCAGAACCGGGCCAGGACATCCTCGCTACGGTGCTCCAGGGCCTCTAGCTGTACTGTCCTGAGAGGTTAGGTACGCGGGTGGCGGGAGGGCCGCTGATCGCGGTGTGGAACCGGTGGTGATTGTAGTGGTGCAACCATGCGGTGAACGCCTCCCGCCGCTCGGTCTCGGACCGGTAGGGGCGGGCGTAGGCCCACTCCTCGAACAGGATCCGGTTGAAACGCTCCACCTTGCCGTTGGTCTGGGGCCGGTAGGGGCGGGTGTAGGCCCACTCCTCGAACAGGATCCGGTTGAAACGCTCCACCTTGCCGTTGGTCTGGGGCCGGTAGGGGCGGGTGCGCTTGTGCTTGATGTCTTGGCTCGTGAGCAGGTCCCGTCACAGGTGGGAGCGGTAGCACATCCCGTTGTCGGTCAGCACCCGTTCCACGGCGATGCCCGCTGCGGCGAAGTAGGCCTGTGCGCGCTGCCAGAAGCCGGCCGCGGTCTCCTTCCTCGTCCTCATCGCCCCTGTGAGGGGTAGCAACCCGTGATCTGATGGCCCACACGCGGACGCCCGACCGTCCTCATCGCCCCTGTGAGGGGTAGCAACGTCCACATCCTGGAATGTCGGGACTCCGCCGACCCCAAAGTGTGGGCCTCGGTCCGTAACCAGCGGGTGATCAGTCTTTCGACCAAGCACCGGATCCGCGCTACCTTGCGTAGCGCGCTCTCAGACGCGGTACGTAGTCCGGAGGAGCCGGTGAACATCAACGCCGCCTCACACTCGAGGTTGCCGTCATGTCCGAGGAAGAAACCGCTGGTGTGGACCCCGGGCCGGGTTCGTCAGTGGGAGAAGGACGGCTCGGTGCTGGGGGAGGTGATGGTGTGGACCCCGGAGCAGACCCGCACTTTCCTGGCCCATGCGAGGAAGTACGTGTGGTTGCACCCGCTGTTCCACCTGATCGCCGTCAAAGGATTGTGTCGAGGCGAGGCGGTCGGCCTGCCCTGGTCCCACACCCGGTTGACGGACGCCGAAGCGGATATCCGCACCCAGGTGGTGCAGTTGTCCTGGCAGACCTTCACCTCGATCCCCAAGAGTGAGGCGGGGCAGCGCACCATCACGTTGGATGCTGACACGATCAAGGTGCTGCGGGGGTGGAAGAAGTTCCAAAACCAGGCCCGGCTCCAGGCCGGGGCGGAGTGGGCGGATTCGGGGTTGGTGTTCACCCGACAAGACGGTCAGGGGTGGCACCCCTCGCATGTGAGTGACTGGTTCGCCCGCATCGCACGCGCGGCCGGACTCCCACCGATCACGTTGCACGGGCTGCGGCACGGGGCCGCCTCGATGGCCCTGGCCGCGGGGACGGACGTGAAGGTGGTCTCGGCCGAGCTGGGCCACTCCACCGCCCATTTCACCCAGGACACTTACCAGACGGTGTTTCCCGAGGTGGCCAAGGCAGCGGCTGAGGCCACCGCCGCGCTGCTACGCGGAACGACGGCTCCGGCTGAGGTGAGCAACCTGGCCCCGGTGCGGTAGCCGGTTCCCGGGAGCACACCAGGAGCACCACAGGGCTTCGGGCCCCAGGTGAGGATGCGGGTTCACCCGTTCTGGCCTGGGGTTTCCTCGTGACCGGGGCGCGCGGTCCATCGGATCAAAGGTCCGCTGGTCGAGTGCTCTGCTACAGGTCATCCATTCCTGCGGTGGTGGGTTATCCGTACCGTTGATGTCTATGTCCTGTGTTGACGCGGGTACGGGATGGGGTACGGGATGCCTCGGGCGAGGGGGTGGGATGTTGGCGACGTGTACGCCCGGCCGGAGGGTTGTTCCGGGCCGGGCGCAATCATCCTCAGGAGTTCGGGGTGCCCTCTGGCCACACGCAAGGAGAAGACGCACCGATGGAGAGGCTTCCCTGGTCGCTGACACGCAGGAATGCTGCGAAGGAATCTTCGTCTTCGACCGTAATCGATGACTTTTCTGGGCGTTCGTCCCGCAGTACTTGGTAGCCGTTGTTGATCCAGTAGTCGTAAATTCGTTTGATGTTGGTTTCGTTGTCTTCGATGGGGAGTCCCCGGACCCA
>Ga0079226_10004380_pt1 | contig 10793 bp, 8 predicted proteins | sample Poulit2014_FD_76345 | JGI IMG/M metagenome (GOLD analysis project Ga0079226, IMG submission 76345) | Agricultural soil microbial communities from Georgia to study Nitrogen management - Poultry litter 2014 | ecosystem: Environmental > Terrestrial > Soil > Agricultural land | place: USA: Georgia...
AGAAAGCAAAGATTTTGTTTGACTATCCTGACTATAAGATAAAACCTTTTGATATTGTTGATAAAAATCAGAAAAAAACTCTTCCATAGAATCCTCTATCTGCAAATACTTTCCAGAAACTGAATAGCGGAAAAAGTATCGCTAGAACTATAAATATACTTATAAAAAATCGGCTTACCGATTTGGGATGGGAAAATGAAAGCCCAATTTTTAAAGATAGCCAAGTTAATGCATCTTCTAAAGATTGGCGTTTAGATTTTGTTTCATCACCATATTTTTCAGTTGAAGTGGCTTTTAATCATAGTTCTGCGACTACAGTTAATTTAATGAAACCAGTCTTAGCGTCTGAGTTAAACCATGTAGAAAAGAAATTTCAGACGAAATTTGGAATTATAATTACTGTAACAAAAGAGATGAAAGTAGCAGGCGGATTCGACAATGCCATTGGTACATTTGAAGGCTACAAAGAGCAATGTAGGCCTTTAATGAATCAACTCACTATACCTATGATTATAATTGGGATTAAACAGCCGGAAAATTTTCATATTGTACATAAAAAAATTGGTAATACTACTAAAGGAATTGTGCAATTAAATGATGGTACACAACTTAAAATTTCTGAATATATAAATAAGAATGGAGATATAAGTTCAAGTATCAGCTAAACATAATCTTTGATCTCCTTCATTTCATATGATATAATTTTATGATATGTAATGAGCGATTTGGAGGGTCTTAACATGCCAAAATTAAAGGTAATTGAGCTGTTTGCTGGAGTTGGTGGTTTCAGATTAGGATTAGACAATACAAATAAAAAAATGTTTGAAACAGTCTGGGGAAATCAATGGGAGCCAAGCAAAAAAGTGCAACATGCATTTGATTGTTATGATAAACGATTTGAAAATGGTATAAAAAGTAACCAAGATATAGCGAAAGTATCTGACAAAGAATTACAAAATACTCATGCTGATGTAGTAGTCGGTGGATTCCCATGTCAAGATTATTCAGTAGCAAGATCATTAAAAGGTGAGCTTGGAATTGTTGGAAAAAAAGGTGTTTTGTTTTGGGAGATTGTTAGAACAATCCAGAATACATACCCTAAGTATGTACTTCTTGAGAATGTTGACAGATTGCTAAAATCACCTTCAAACCAAAGAGGAAGAGATTTTGCTGTAATGCTTTCAACTCTCCATGAACTTGGTTATGAAGTTGAGTGGAGAGTAATTAATGCTGCAGACTATGGAAATGCTCAAAGAAGAAGAAGAGTATTTATTTTTGCATATCGAAAAAATATAAGTTATTCACAAGAAATGTCTTTTAATAAAGATGATGAAATGATATTTAAAAAAGGGTTTTTTGCTAGAGCATTTCCTGTTGAACAATTACCGAATAAGGATAGGGTAGCAGAGACTGAGTTATCTGAAGACATAGTTAAAGTGTCTGACAATTTCACATTTAAATTCTTTAATACTGGGATAATGAGGAATGGGAAAATAACGACTATAGACACAGTTCCAGTATATGAAAAAGCAATACCTTTAAAAGATATATTAGAAGTTGAGGTTGATTCTAAATATATCCTTGATGAAGAAAAATTGGCTAAATTTAAATATTTACGTAGTGGTAAAAAAATAAATAGGGTCTCAAAAGATGGTTTTAAATATACTTACTCCGAAGGTGGAATGAGTGAATTAGATTCATTAGACTTGCCAGGAAGAACGATGCTAACTAGTGAAGGAACTATGAACAGAAGTACACATATTGTAGAGCAAGATGGTGTGAAGAGATTTATTACACCAAAAGAAGCTGAAAGATTAAATGGTTTTCCAGATAATTGGACTAATACCATGAGTGATAGAGCTAGGTATTTTTGTATGGGTAACGCATTGGTAGTTCCTTTAATTACTAGAATGGGAAATGAAATTGAAAATATTGAAAATAAATACCCGAATAGATTATCCCAAATAGAACTTTTTTAATAATGATTAGTTTTTAAAATTGATTTGTTAATTGAGGTGCTTTGTGAGTGAATGTGAAATATAGTGAAAAAGAAAATATAATCGATCTTATTGAGGAAATTTACGATATGCATAGAGATTGGGATATGATTAAGAGCCTTGATATCTATGGACTAGGAAAAGAATTCGAATTTAACTTTAAATTGTTTAAGAATTCGCAAAAAATTAATACCACTTTCACTAAGGAAGAATGGGAAGATATTGTAACTGAGGTAAAGTTAAGAAAAGAAAAAAATGCAGATAAAGATGAAATTATTGCAAAACATACAATTAATAATGCACCTATCTCAACTAATAAAAGATCAGCTTGGATGTTATATAAGAAAAAGCTCCAAGAAAAAGGGTGGGATAGAAATACTGTAGACTCAATTCAAGATTCCTCAATAAAAATACTGCGACATTTAAGTAAAGACACACAAAAAATTGGTCCTATAAAGGGATTGGTCCTAGGTAATGTGCAATCAGGTAAGACGGCTAATATGGCAGGTTTAATAAGCATGGCAGCAGATTATGGATTTAACTGCTTCATAGTTCTTTCAGGTATGATTGAAAATTTGCGTAAACAAACACAGGATCGACTGCTAAATGATGTTGTAAACAATGGACAATTAGACTGGCAAATTATAGAACACCCTCACCCAGTGAGACCATTGTTGAAGACAGATGCTATGGATAATTTAGATTTATCTACGGATTCAAGAAAGAGATATTTAAATGTTTCTTTAAAAAACAGTAGTAGACTCAATAACCTACTTAAATGGTTGTATTCCAGTAAGGCACAAGCAAAGAATCTAAAAGTATTAATTATTGATGATGAAGCTGACCAAGCTAGTATCAATACAAAGAAAATTGATATAAATAGCGAAGAAAATATAGAGAGATCTAGAATAAATGAATTAATAATAAACATGGTTAATGGATATGATGGTAAAAAGCTAGGAGCTGTTAATTACATTAGTTATACAGCAACACCCTATGCAAATGTATTAAATGAAGCTGGGACTGAGACTTTATATCCTAAAGATTTTATTTTCTCTTTACCCGTATCAAATGATTACATAGGTCCAAAAAAAATATTTGGACTAGAAGAACCTAATGAAACTGAAGACTTGGAGATTATAAGAGATATTCCTTCTAATGATGTAGAAATTGTTAAAAATATAAATGAGGGGGATACAACTAGTGTACCAAAAAGCTTAAAAAAAGCTTTGCAATGGTTCTTAGCATCTTCTATGGCCATGCAAATCAATGGTCATAGAACCCCTATTAGTATGCTCATTCATGTAAATCAGAAAATAAATTCTCATACATATATGGAAGAAATTATCTTACAATACTTAAACTCAGTAAAAACAAAAGATTTGGAACAATTTTTATATGAGACAAAAATGGTCTATTTAACAGAAACTAATGAATTTGATAAAAAAGATTTTGTTGAAGGAATGCCTGGTTATAGTAGTGTCTCTTCAGATATACCTAGTTATCCGGAATGGGAAGAGATAGAAAATAAATTAAGAATTCTTTTTTATAAAGAAGATAATGAATTTGTCTCTAGAATTCCAATGGAAGAAGACGGGTCTTTGAAGTTTCATAAAGGTATTCATTTGTGCATAGATAATAGCGGAGTGAAATTCAAGTCAAATGAGCATGTCAGAATTGTTTATCCAGAAGGGAAAAATAAACCAAAACATGCCACACTATTTATAGTGATAGGAGGAAACACTCTTTCTAGAGGGTTGACTTTAGAAGGATTAACAACAACATATTTTATGAGAAATACCTTAATGTCAGATACTTTAATGCAGATGGGACGTTGGTTCGGGTATAGAAAAGGTTATGAGATATATCCTCGTATTTGGATGAATGAAGTAGCACATGAGCGTTTCAAATTTATAGCTCAATTAGATCAAGAACTTCGAGAAACTATAGAGGATTATGCTGAGAGGAAAGCATCTCCTAGTGATTATGGAGTTATGGTAAAAAACTCAGCAAATAATAAATTTATACAAGTAACTTCTAGAAATAAACAACAAGGCGCTACTCCTACTGAAATGGATTTTCAAGGAATAAATAAGCAAACGATATTATTTGAAGATAATCAAGAGGTATTGAATCATAACATTAAAATTACAAAGCAATTCTTAGAAAATCTTGGCAAACCAAAAGTAAATGGATCGAGGATTGTTTGGGAAAATATTGATTTCCAACTTGTAAAAACATATTTCTTAAGTCAATATAAAGCGCCAAAACAAGATGTAATGTTCAGTAACCTAGATGCACTCATTGAATGGTGTGATTCACTTACAGGAGACAACCGCTATGACAGTTGGAATATAGTACTTAGTTCTAAGGGTGAAATTGAGCAAAATGCTGAGAATTCTGATTGGTTTGTCGCAGGTTATGGAGTATCAAATGTTGATAGATCTGTCTTAATTGAAAAAGAAGGACAACCAAGGTTAGTGAACATTGGATCATTAAGAGCACCAAAAGATTTACTTTCTGATATAACTGAAGGCAAAGATAGTGAACATACTAGAACCTTGAGTATGAAACAAGTCCGTCAAATTCGCAGAGAGAATAATATTAATCATATACCTCAACTAGTTATTTACAGGATCAACAAAGATTCTAAACCGAAGATTCAAACTAAAAAAAATAAAAGAAGTAACTTAGAGTTCTCACAAGACATTATAGGAATTAGTCTCATGATCCCTGGACAAAAAGCTGGTAAAAATTTAGCGAAAAATTTAGTAATAAATATCGAAAACTCTAATGAAGACCTTGCTGAGGAGTGAGAAATTGAAAATACAATTAACTAGACAAGAAAGAATGGGACAGTTTGGGCATAGTTTATTAAGATTATTGCAAAACGAATCGCTCCCGTTAATAGATTTATTTATTAGAGAAGCTATACAAAATAGTCTAGATGCTACGTTGCCAGAAAAGGAAGAAACCATTGTTGATGTCGGTGTTAAAGAGTTTAGCAATGAAAAATTAGCAAGTAAATTAGATGGGATAACCGAAGTTTTAAAGGCAAAATACAGTGGAGACAAACCTAAAGCAATATACTTATCAGACAAAAACACATCAGGTTTAACTGGAGCTATACGCGATAACGAAAATCAAGATTTACAAGAAAGTAAAATATATAAGTTGATTTATGGTATTTCTATGAATCAAACGCAATCAGGAGCCGGAGGCTCTTGGGGATTAGGAAAAACAAGTTTCTTTAGGTTAGGTAATGGTATTGTATTTTACTATACAAGAGTTAAATTAGATGATGGAAGGTATGAACAAAGATTAGCTGCCTCTTTAATTGAAGATAGCAATAACCCAGAATCTTTACTTAAAGATAACTCTAGAGGGATTGCATGGTGGGGATGGAAAGCTGATGATGATTATTATTCAGATACTTATCCAATTACCGATGAAAATGAAATCAATGATATATTAGATATATTTAACCTAAAGCCATATGCAGGTCAGGAAACAGGTACAACAGTGATCATCCCATATATTAATGAGAAAAGAATAGAGTCTCATGATATAAAACATGAAGATTATGATATGAAAAAAGTTAATTGGTGGGAACAAGATTTAGAATCTAGAATCGAAATTGCTATTCAAAAATGGTATGGGATAAGAGTATTTAATAAAGATTATCAAAAATATTATGGGTCATACTTAAACATTTCGATAAATGGCAATCATCTTTACCCAATCAAGTTTACTACATTTTTCCAAAAACTCCGCGAGCTATATAGTTATGCATTGAGATCAAAAGATGAACCAAATTTGGGAAGAGATCCCGATAATTTCAAAATTAAAGGTATTGAGTTAAACAGAATGGCTTTATCTAAAGATTCCAACAAGATAGTTGGAGATTTAGCTTATTGTACACTTGATAAAGAAGAATTAGAGATGATTCCTCCAAATAATGAAGCACATCCATTGGAATATCTCGGTTTTACCAGAGATGAAGATATCAAAGAATTAAATTCAAATATTATTGCGTATACCAGAAAACCAGCTATGATTATCGATTATGATGTAAATGGTATATGGTCACAAAATGTACCTAGATTAGATAATAAAATTGTCCTCGGAATATTTGTTCCTAGAAGCGAACAAATATTACATGAAGATTTTCAAAATGAACTTTTGAATTTAGATGATTATTTAAGAAAATCTGAGAACGCAGATCATGCCTCTTGGCAAGATGTCATTGTAAATAACAAAAAAACTACTATAGTTTCAAGAATTAGAGGGAACGTATCAAAGATACTAAACGAAGAGTATGGAGACCGTATAGAAGAGAGTAAGGATAGTAAGGCTTCTGTATTAGGAAGAAAGCTAGGAAATTTAATACTCCCTTCAACTAAAAAAGGTAAAACAGGCAAACAAACCGTTGGTGATGGTAATCAATCTGGCAAGGGAGATAAACGAAATCGCAAGTTAAATTTTGAAGTAATAGATACTAATATAACAGGCGAAGATACTTTGGAATTAATTACGAAAATTAATCTAGATAAAAAGACTGCTTGTATTATTGATATAGATATTAACATGGGGACTAGAGTTTATAGCTACTCACAGTGGATTAAAGATATGAATTTAAATTATCCTTTTGAGATTACAAACACGAAAGTAAACTGTATCAATGATTCACCCATTAATCAGGAAGTCTCCGAATTAAACATGGATGCTTTAGAAATTATACAAAGTGCTTTTTCTAACCCAAATAGAATCGAGATTAATAATCAAGACGATATCTTAATTTCTTTAACATTATCAATCCAGGTTAAGATTAATGACAATACTATTAGCCCAGTTTTTCAAGTTAAAGAGGTGAATTCTAATGATTAAAAACTCGCTATTTCTTTATAAAACATTAAATAATCAATTATTAAATGATTTGAATGTAGAAATTTTAGAAACCGTATTTTCATATAATGATAAAAGTGATGTAACAGAGCTAACTTTAGAAGAAGATGAATTATATAAATATTATTTGGGTTCTGTACCAGAGTATTGGGAACCTAGTGAAAAAAATCTTAATATACATAGAACACTTAAGTTAAATAATGTCGAGTTGCTGTTTGGAAGTGGCGGGATTGCTAACGGCGAGTCCAAAATAGGAATTGGTGCAAAAATATATAGTAAAACAGCACAATTTTCGAGAAACATAGACTTAGGATATGAACTTAACAGAAATATAGCTGAAAGCACTATCGAATTTAATTTTGACTTTGAACCAGCAACTTTAAGAGGGACGTTATTTGTTGAAATATTTTTATACAGTAAAAGTAATCAGTCATTACACTTGGGTTTCGCAAATGAACAAGGTATAAACTTAGGTGTTATAGACAACTTTGAAATCGTAATTGATGGCGATGGTTCATCGTTCCCAATTGTTGAAGTTCAGAAAAAAGGAAAACCTCTTTGGGAATTAGTGATGAATTGGAATGATTTAAATAATGAAAGTTTTGATATTGAAAACATTCGATTAGAAGTTAATTTGAAACATCATATGTATGATTATATTTTCAAAGATTCAAAGCCTTCAAGATTTTTACTTTTTGAAATCATGAGTAATGTGATGGCCCAAATTATCTTTAAAGCATTTAATGATGACTTGTATGATCCAACATCAGCAGAGGAAGAGAGTATTACAAAAATAGTAGAATATTGGATTGACACATACAATATTGACACAAAATCTCTTGAAAATATTATTTATAGCTTGCAAAGTAATTTTGAGGATGAAATGGTGGGATAATTTTATGCAATGGGAATCTCTAAATTACAGTAAAAATATTGCTGAAAAACAATTCGAAAAGTTGGCAAAAGAAGGACAAGAAGGATTAGAGTCATTCAGGGTTAAGGAACAGTATCTATCATTAAGAGATGATCTTATAAAAATTCAAGATAAAGTTTTTGAAGAGCATTCTTTAGATAATTTGGAGAAACAAGGCTACCTCTTAGATTTGAGCTATGGCATTGAAATATATCAGTTACTAAATAATAAACACAATTTTAGATTAAGAGATGCTTCAAATGATGAAGTATGGAGATTTTTACAGATTGAAATCATACCCGAACTTATATATATAAGGTGGGGTGGTTTTAATGCAGAAAGATTTTATCAAAGTAACAGAAGATTGTGGTTAAAGTCCATTTGGTGGTATATACATCTCTCATGGAGAAACAGTGCAGATGAAACTTTTGATATTTTACGAAATAATACAACAGATACAATAATGCAGTTGGTGGAAAGGCCTGGGCAAGGTTATAATTTGCAGTTATATAGAGAAATAATGTATCAGTATAAAGAAGAGTCCATTAAGTCAAAAGAACCAAGGTCACAATTTAGGCAAGTATTAATTTTAAATAATGCTAGAACTTCTTCTATAAGCCCTGAACTATCTGAAGGTGAAATTGCTGTATATGTTAGAAAATTGTTTAGGGATGTTAGTATTTGATGATATATAAGTCTGATTTTATTGATAGATTGTTAATAGAACCTTTAGAAGATGGTAATAATGAATTAGTAATACTCAGTGGTTATGCATCTTCAAAGTTTTTAGACAATGTTACAAAAATTATTCCGGATGTAAAAATCACACTAGTTTTAGGTATGGCATCTCAAGGTATTCCTAAAGTTGATTACAAATTGTATCAAGAAATATGTAAAAACAATAAAAATGTAATAGTAAAATTTCAGTTAGAAACCCCACCTACTCATATGAAAGTATATCAATGGTTGAAGGATGGGAATCCTACAAAATGTTTTATTGGATCAGCGAATTTTTCGTATTCTGGATTTGTAAGTAATAATGAAATTATGACTTTAGTTAATCAAAATTGTATGGACTTAATAAAAGAATTCATTAAAAAATCTGTAGATTGTTTAGATGAAGAGTTATTAACTAATGACCTATTATTATTTAATTCTAAAAGCACCTTACTGGAGCAAAATGAGAATGAAAGTAACTTGAATCAAATTAGTAGAGATATAATTACGAATCATCAACTAAAAAGATATGAATATGATGAGGATTATACAGAGGTAACTTTATTATTTAACAATGGTCTTAATAGAGGATTAAGAAGTAGAATTAATTCTTATTTAGATATTGAAAAAAATCGGAAGTTTTTTGATAAATGTCTCCCAATCGGCGAGGAAGGTGTAATGAGAGTTGCTGATTTAAAGCTCAAGGTTGTTAGAAGAGGACAATTTGGAAGGCAATTACATATATTACATGATTATTATGATTTTCATTCAATTCTACTAACTATAATGTCGCTTGACAGTGACGATGAAATTGATTATGCTGCTTTAGTAAGAATGAATTTAGAAACAATAAAATTTAAATATATAAAACGAGGTAATTTCAGCTTACAATTGTAAACTGGTTTAATAGAAGGAGAATTACTATGCTAAAAGTAGTAGAGGCATTTAGTGGCATAGGAAGCCAAGTAGAGGCTTTAAAAAATATAGAAATAGATTATGAAGTATGTGCAACAGTAGATTGGGAAATTAGTGCTATTTATACATATGATATTCTACATAATGGTAAACAAAATCTAAAAGATTACAGATTACATCATAAAGAATCGATAGTTGATAAACTGGCGACTTACAACCTAAGTAATAATGGGAAAGATCCTATTACCAGAAGAGCATTGATGGCAATGCCTACTGTACAGCTTAAATCTCTACTTGCAGCTATTGATAGAACTAATAATCTTATAGATATCACTTCAGTTGATTCAGATCAACTTCCTGACGACTTAGACGTTCTTACATATTCCTTTCCATGCCAAGATTTATCTGTTAGTAGCTTTTGGCACAATAATTTTTCAGGAATTACTAAAGGTATAGGTAATAGATCTGGTCTACTTTGGGAAATCGAAAGATTGTTAAAAGATTTTAGCAATAAAAACAAACCATTTCCTAAATTTTTACTGATGGAAAATGTTAGTGCGATTTTATCAAAACATCATATAGACAATTTCAATCTTTGGAAAAATTTTTTAGAGGATTTGGGATATTATAATCAAGTTTATACATTAAATTCAAATAAATTCAATGTACCACAAGATAGACAGAGAACATTTATGATAAGTGTACTTTGTGAAACTCCAATTATTGAGAGTAACGTTGATCATTATTTTACTTTGAACAATCTAGAAAGTGTGGATTTATTAAAAACAAAAAATATAAGTGAGTACTTAAGATTAGATTATGATAATAATAAATATCTCCAAGAAGCTATTTTAGCGACACCAAATTTCACGGAATCTCGTAAAAAAATAATGGCAAACAATAGAGTGTTGGCCGTGGATAGATTAGCTGATGAATATAAAAATGCAGCCACACTTACAACTAAACAAGATAGAAATCCAAACTCAGGAATTATTAAGTTCGATAAAGAAGTTATTAAAGCAGGAGGTCAATATAGAAATTTAACTACTAGAGAATGTTTCTTACTAATGGGGTTTAAAGAAAATGACTTTGACACGTTAGTTGAAAATGATTTGGAGATTTTGTCTGGGAAAAAGTTTCTCTCTAACGCAAGATTGTATAAATTGACAGGAAATAGCATAGTAGTTCCTGTATTGGAAGAAATTTTTAAGCAGATAGATTATATTAACTCTGAGATATTAGCACCTACTGTGACCGTTTTTAAGTAGAGCTATTAAAGTAATATAAAACACACTTATAATCTTTAGTGACCTGATAGCACTTAAGTTTACAGTTGAATAAATTAA
>Ga0079226_10004381_pt1 | contig 10791 bp, 5 predicted proteins | sample Poulit2014_FD_76345 | JGI IMG/M metagenome (GOLD analysis project Ga0079226, IMG submission 76345) | Agricultural soil microbial communities from Georgia to study Nitrogen management - Poultry litter 2014 | ecosystem: Environmental > Terrestrial > Soil > Agricultural land | place: USA: Georgia...
CTCTAGGTAATTTAATAGAAGAATACTTCTTTGGTTACTACCCCAATAATTCGCCAGAGCCAGACTTCCCGGAAGCAGGGGTAGAGTTAAAAGTTACGCCCTATGAAAAAACTAAGACTGGTAAAATACGAGCAGGAGAACGCCTAGTTTTAGGAATGATACCTAATAATGAACCGATTCCAGCATCTTTTGAAGAATCTTCTGCATACCGGATGCTAGAATTGATGCTGCTGATTCTTTACTACCGAGATAAAGATCTCGAACGAGTTCAACACCCAATTCGTTATTCTCAATTAATATCAATAAACAGTGAGATTTTAAAAAAGGATTTAGAAATTATTAAATCAGACTATAAAATTATAGTTGAAAAAATTCAAGCAGGTAGGGCTCATGAGTTGTCTGAGGCAGATACTATGTATTTGGGTGCTGCGACTAAGGGAGCTACAGCAAAAAAGAGTTTACAGCCCCAATATTATAATCCTAATGTCAAAGCTAAACGGCGCGCATACTCACTTAAACAAGGATATATGACGTCTTTCATCAATGATTATATATTGGAAGAAGCTCAAACATACGATGTTATTGTAGATGAGCCTGTCTCGAAAGAAACTTTTGAAGAGATTGTCATCAATAAGATTAAAGCGTATAAAAACTATTCTGAACACCAGTTAAGAAAAGAGTTTAATTTAATCGAATCTAAATCGAAAGCCATCTATTCTCAGCTTGCTTTAAAGATTCTGGATGTCGAAACTGAGACTGCGAATGAATTCGAAAAATCAAACACCCAAATCAAAGCTATTCGTATTGAAGAAAATGGTAGCATTAGGGAAAGTATGTCATTTCCAGCAATTTCATTTCTCGAATTTGCTGAAGAAGATTGGGAAAATTCCGGTATATATGACTATTTTTCCGAAACAAGATTTTTGTTTGTGATATTTCAAAAAAAGTCTGGTGAATATTATCTAGATGATGCATTTTTTTGGCATATGCCAGTAAAAGACTTAGATGGCCCTGGAAAAAATGACTGGTTGGCAACTCATCAAGAAGTACGTGAAGGAGTGAAATTTAGAATAAGAGGTTCAAGGATCTTTAACAGCTTACCTAGTGCCTCAGAAACTGAGATTTTCCACTTGCGACCACATGCTGGTCGAGCAGCATATTACGTACCATCTTTAAAACTTGAAAAAGGCGATGTTAAAAAAGATGGAGATATTCTTCCGAATGGGGATATCATAACTAGACAAAGTTTTTGGCTGAACAAAAGCTATGTAAAAAAACAAATTGACATACATAAAAAAAGATCTTGATCTTTTTCGTGACTTCATGTATAATAGTTAATACAGGAAAAGCGAAAGGATGTTCGTCTCAATGAACGAAACAATAAATGTATTAGAACTATTTGCAGGAGTCGGTGGATTCCGCATAGGCTTAGAAGAATCAAACCCAAACAAATATATAACTAAATGGTCAAATCAATGGGAACCTTCACGTAAATCGCAAGATGCTTTTGAGGTTTATGATTACCAATTTCCTGATAGTATAAATTTAAATATAGATGTGGAAGAAATACCTGATGAAGACTTTGCCAAAATGGATGCGGATATGATTGTCGGCGGATTTCCATGCCAAGATTATTCGGTGGCTCGAAGTACAAAAGGCGAACTGGGTATTCAAGGTAAAAAAGGTGTTCTGTTCTGGCAAATTATTCGTGCTACAGAAATCATTAAACCAAAATACTTACTATTGGAAAACGTGGATCGTTTACTTAAATCCCCCACCTCACAACGTGGACGTGACTTCGCAATCATGCTTGCGGCTTTTAACCAATTGGGCTACTCGGTGGAGTGGCGTGTTATCAATGCGGCTGAATATGGACGTGCCCAACGTCGTCGACGTGTGTTCATTTATGTTTATCGAAACGATTTACCATGGGCTCAATATTTAGATGAAAAATATGAACAGGTTGAACAGAAAAATTTATTTGGCGATGAAGCGGTATTGCCGAATCGTTACGAGGATTATATTTTTGCAGAAGGCTTATTTGCAAGACAATTTCCAGTTAAAGAAATCCCAGTCAAAGGGCGCCATGCTTTTGGCCGACTAAGTGATGATGTTGTTGAAGTTTCGGACAACTATAGTGAAGGAAAAATGTGGAATACAGGTGTTATGCGACACGGCGTTTATTACACCTATGATACTGCTCCTATTGAAGAAACTCCGATTACATTGGGTGAAATATTACAAGATGAATCTGAAATTGATGAAAGATACTACTTGACTGAAGAACAAATTGAAAAATTTGAATATCTACGAGGACCGAAAAAAATAAAGCGTACTGCTGGTAATGGACATAGTTATGTTTATTCTGAAGGTGGAATGAGCCCTTACGATGATTTAGATTTACCGGGAAGAACAATGCTGACTTCAGAAGGCTCTGTAAATAGATCAACTCATTTGCTTTACATTAATAATCGTTACCGATTTATAACTCCTATAGAAGCAGAGAGAATGCAAGATTTCCCAGATGACTGGACAAAATATAAGAAAACGGCGAATGATGAAATCGTAGAAGTAACTGATCGCATGCGTTTGTTCTTTATGGGCAATGCTCTGGTAACAGGTATTGTTAAACGCATAGGTGATGAGTTACAAAAAATCGATGATTCCAAATAACAAGAAGACACAGAATTAAAAAATTATTATATTTAGTTAAAAAACGTCTCACATATTAGAGTGAGGCGTTTTTTAACTTGCTGCCTATTAATGAAAAGTAATACTGATAAGGACCGAATCATCTCTTTATTTATTGGAAAAAAATGGTATAGTGAATATACTATAAATTGTTAAAAATTAAAGATGATACCGCTTTTACCACAAGTATATTTTTAACAATGCAAACTACAGTGAATAGAGGAATTATTATGCTTACAAAAAATTCTAGCTTCACTAAGGATTTACAAATAGAAAGCGAAGTATCTGACTGGTTACATACAAATTATTATTCAACAGATTTATTTGAAAATGTAAAAAAAATCGATCAATCAGATTTACAGCATAAGGGTGTGGATGTCTATCAGACGTCCTTTGAAATTTTCAAAGATAAATTATCCCATGCGGTCGATGAGAAATGTGCTATAACTTACGTGAAAAAATCACATGATGAACCGCGTTTAAATACATTTGCTTTTGAATTAAGCTATATAAAGGAGGACCAGCTATTAGACGGTTGGTTATTTGGCGACAAATATTCTAATACAGAGTATTACCAAGTCATGTGGCTATGGGCAGATGTGAGCAAAAAAGATGAATGGAAATATAATTACGAAGAAATTAATCAAGAGAATATTACTCGCGTTGAAGGCATGGTTATAAAAAAATCAGCCATTCAAAATTATCTACATGAACAAGGCTTGAACAAAGATAATATCATGGATTTGAGAAACATACTAATGAGCCAAGAACATCCCTATGTATTAGAAGACAACCAAGCGAAAGTACAAGTTTCAAAAGGTTTACCAGAAAAACCGATGAACGTCATTATTGATTCAAAAAAATTAAAAGAGTTGTCTATTTATCATTTTGTCCAAGATTTGCCAAAAGAAACACAGAAAATTTATTCTAAAACAAGACTTGTAGATTTTAGTGGAAATGACTTTCAGATAATTAATGATGTCTATAAAGACATAAAAATGGGTATAAAAAATATTATTTTCGCTCGTAATTCGGATTTGTTAAAAGTTAAACTTAAAGAGAAATTCACAGCCCAAGAATATCAATACCTTGAAGATTCGATTTTAATCGAAACTCATTCTTTACCAGACAGTATTCAGTTAAATCGAGAAGCAATTATTTGTAATGGTGAATTAAACTCTGAAATATGGCGAAAGAATATACCATTTTATAACTGGGATCAGTATGAAATTGAACATGCTGATTTTAAAAAGAATATATCTGTCAGGGCAGGCGCAGGTAGTGGAAAAACCCGCACGATGATTCAACGAATTTTATATCTAGTGTTACATAAAGATATTTCTTTGGATGAGATTGCAATGATTACTTTTACGAATGATGCAGCCTTAGAAATGAAAGAGCGAATAGAAGAAGTTCTTTTTGCTCGCTATCAAATTACTAAACGCCCTTTGTATCTGGAATTATTAGAAAACATTAACAAAATTAATATCACAACGATTGATTCTTTTAGTAAAACGATTATTAATCAATATAATTATAAGCTTGGATTAGGTAATCGTTCTCGTATAACTTCAAATATATACCGGAAACGAGAAATTATCAGAGAGGTTATTAATGAAAACTTTAGAGATGAATTTAAAATGATGCTTAAAAGTAATCAATTAGAGCCTTATGAACTTGTGAATGACATTTATAAACTCTGGCAAAAGGCGCTGTCGTTAGGTGTCGTGCCAGATGAATTTAAAGATTATCAAGTGCTCAATGCAGAAGATAAAACATTACAAAAAATTATTTATGAATGCAATCAATACTTAACAGAAGAAAAGAAAAAAGAAGGAAATATTGATTTATACGACTTGAAATTCTTGTCAAAAAATATCATCGATAATCTGCATACAGAAGATTTGAGATATTCAAACATAAAGTATTTATTTGTAGATGAATTTCAAGACACGGATAACATTCAAATTGACTTTATTCGTACAATTCATCAAGAATTAGATGCTGTTCTGTTTATAGTAGGGGACGAGAAACAATCGATTTATCGCTTTAGAGGAGCGGAGCATACTGCATTTAAAAGAATTGCGGATTCAAAAGACATATCTTTTGAAAATTTCAGTTTGAGTATTAATTATCGAACGGATAGTTCTCTGTTAGAGGATATGAATCAATATTTCGAACGTTTCCAATATCTGCCAAAGAGCAAACCCCTGAGAGCTCATCGAAAAGTAAATGGTAATAAAATTCAGCTTGTAAATTATGAAGTAGATAAATCTAATAAACCCTCTGAAAGTTACGCAGATACTTTCATTAACACATTCGAACAAGAGGTAAATAGATTGTCCGATAACACGTCCTTAGCTATTTTATGCCGCACGAATAATGAAATTAATAAAATAGCCGAAATTTTAGATGAAAATGGTTATGAAGGTAAATACGCCTCGTCCAAATCAGGCGACTTATTTCAGAGAACTGCTGCAAGGGATTTAGTGAAATTTATTAATTTGCTATTGGATGAAGAAAATTTAGCCATGCAATTAGCAGCAATAGACACGCCATATTTCTATCAAAATATGAGTCCTACTGAAGTCCTGCGATATATAGATGAGTTTGGTATGTTATTAGATACTAATCATTATGATCGACTAGATGAAATAATTGAAAAACAGAAATTCAGACCATTTTTGAGTGTTTTAAGAGAAGAAATTATTGAGGAAGAAAATGGCGTTCGAGAGTTCGATCGTAATTTATATATCCGTTATAAGCAAAGTACAGATTTAGACGATGAAGATTTTGAGGTTTATCGCGAAAATTATCATACTGAGCTCAATTTGATCATAGAAAAAATTGGCGATGTATTTGGCAGCCAATCCTATTCAGCCATAGACATAGCAAAGTGGTTGACATTGCAGATTAATACAAATGATAAAGATGACGTGCCAGTTGAGCAGGATATCAATCAAAAAATCGTGCTTACAACAATCCATAAATCAAAAGGGTTAGAATTTGATTCAGTCATTGTTCCAGTAACACATCGACCGATATTTATGCATCGAAGAGGATTCTATGTAAATTATGATGAAGAAGAATTTGTCAGTAACTTACATAAAAAAAGTAAAGATAAAGATTTTCAAAAAGTTCAGCGTAAAGAAAACAGAGAACTTTTAGAAGAAGAGACACGTATTTTATATGTTGCCATGACGCGCGCCAAACAATCGCTAACCTTATTTAAACCTGATAAGTTTCAGGAAAATAGTTTCGCGGGCATTTTGAAAGGAAGAAGAAGATAGCTATGTCAGTAAAGGTATACACTTATGATGATCCAACGAGTTTATTTCAACAGAATCAATTAGATTTAAATAATACGATTCATATTTGTGCAACGTCTAATATGGCTGGTGCCATCAGAAACCAAACTGAAGCCCACGAAATAAATTCAGCTGTTTTGAGCATGAATGAATTTAATAAAATTATTTTAAAAGAGTGGTTCAGCGAAGAAACTATTTTAGCCCAGTATTTAGAATTGACGGATTATTTGGAAGAATTAAATATTCCAGATCAAAGAATTTTGCATACTTATAAAAGAAATAAAGACGAATTACTCGAGACATTGAGACTGTTATATTTTGTTGGTACGAATCCAAAAACTTTATATGATGTTATTCAAACCGATAACTTTAGTAAAAAAGAAAGCTTATTACCAAATTTATATGTTTGGTTTTCAAATCTAGATAGTAATAAACTTTATCTTAAATCAAGTCTTTCAAGTAGCTCTGATTTAATTAAAAAGATTGAAGACAAAAAGAAAGTACATCTCAATTCTGAAACCAGTATCATTTTTCATGGCTTTTACTTTATTACACCAGAACAGCAGAAGGTTATGGAGTATGTAAAAAAAATAGGTTTTGACATTGCTTTTTTTCATTACTATAAAAACAATTATCCGGCTAGCTTTAGTTTTATTCAAAAGTTTATTAATGAGGATTATGGATGGTTGAATTATCCAGATTGGGAAAAGATGCCGTCCAATAATGAAATTCATTTAGGTGATGCATTTTCTTCTATGTTCGAAGGAGAAGATATCACTGTTACTCATTCAGAAAATGTGAAGCGATATGAATTTAGTAACTTTACCGACTTTTTAAGTCATGCTGAGAAGTATGCTTATATCGATAAAGAAGAGTCGAATAAAAAAGACAAAATCATTATGGCAACTAACTCACAATACATGAATAATCGGATGCAGGAATTTTATCCAGAAAAGTACAAAAACTATCGAAATTTTCTAAAATATCCGATTGGTTATTTATTAGTTCAACTACATGAGATGTGGGATGCGGAAGGACAAAAACTGCTGGCGGATAATGAACATATTATGAAAATATTGTCGTCAGGTTATTTCTTTTTCGATAATGATGAAGATTATTTAGCAGCTGTTTACAAAGAAATTCATATCTTTTTTAGTCAATGCCAATCACGTTCTGAATGGGAGGAACAATTTGACAAATTGTTGGATATCCGAATGTCAATTGAAGAGAGTTTTTACAATGCCTCTAGTAAAGTAGATAAATTCCATGTCGATTTTGACTTGGATGTTAACGAAAGTCCATTCAGTTATTTGCCTTACCTTTCTGTTTCAAGCGACAACATTAAGAAAGTTAAGGATAAAGTCGAAGCCATTTTTAATTTAGCAAAAGATTTGTTTTCTGATGAGGCAAAAGATATTGATTTAAAAGAGCATTTTGAAAAATTATTAAATATTGTTAATAATACGAGAAGTCTTCGAGGTTTAGATGCTGAAGATGAAAGTATACTTATTGATTTAACCAACAAGTTAAATCAACAAGTAAATGTGAAAGAAGTAAATAAAGATTATTTAAATGAGGCTGTTCAATTCTATCTATCGGGGACGGCAAATGAAGATGATGAAGAATTGGTTGAGCCTTTGATCAATATTGATGGTGAATTATTTAGAAATAGAGCAATCCATATTACTGGTCTCGATGAAAAAGGACTCCCTTATGGTGAATACAGTCTCCCTTGGCCTTTAAGTGAGCTCTTAATTGAAAAATTAGCGATAGACAATAAATATCTAAAACTCCTTGTCTACCGTAATGAATCTGTTGTCCATATGACAAGATATTTATTGCATCTAATGTTTAAACAAATTAATAAAGTCGAAATCTCCCATATCAAAAATTATGAAGACAATAGCAATCTTCAGCGTTCTTTCTATATTAAACTGATGGAAGATTACATTAAAAAAATAGATTACTCGACTGAAATTGATTTGTCTGCAGAATCAGTCCTCATGGGAGAAAGCGAAACTTACAATATCTCTCATTACAGCCTCGATAAACGTGCAGAATTTGTCCATCATCCAAATAGGCTCTTTTATTCAAAAGCTTCAAAACAGACGAGCTATGATGAGCCTTTTCAACAGCAATTTGTACTATCGAGCCTGGCAACCTATTTATTAATAAATAACGAGCGTAGTATCGTTGAATCATTTCTGATTGAAATTTTCCCACAGTTTGATTCTTTGTTTATAGAATTATCAGTGGAAGCTGCTGAATCCTATGCTGGACGTCGACAGAGTAGTTTTGGAGAGAAGAATATTGGGGTATCGGATCATAGAAAGTTATTTATATTTCCAGGTTTCAAATGGTCTGAAAATAGAAATGATGAGTTGAATATAGACGAGTTGTATTCGCAAGCAAAAAGTGTTCTTGAAGTAAGCGACCAGGATTTTCCAAATAACGAAATATATCGTTCTTATATTTATCCTTATCATAATATAGAATTTCCTGAAGGATTTGAAGGTGGTAATGATGACAAATAATTTAGATGCATATAAGGCATTAATAAAAAATGCTGCTCAGTTGTGGGATAACGAAGAATACTACAAAATTCAAAAGGCTAAAAATACGAATTATGAAATTGATGCTAATAAAGTACCTAGTCAAGAAGCTTTTTTATTTAATATTACAGCTTTAGCAGAAGAGGATGAATAATATGAACGTTGAATTTACAAAAAATCAAATAGATATTGTTAAATATGATGAGCCAGAGATGCTAATTCGAGGTGTCGCGGGTAGCGGGAAAACCTTATGTCTGATAGCTAATGCAGCAATTAAATCAGCCAAAAATCCAAGCATTTATTTCTTCACATTTAATAAGACACTAGAAAAAAACATTAAAGATAATTTTACTATGTTAAATAACGAGAATGTCCATGTTTCTAGCTTTCATAAATGGGCAAAAACAGAGTTAAAACGAATTTATCCATATGTAAATACTTTAGGCGATAATTGGAAACAGAAGAAAACGAAACTTAATCTTCTTGAAAAAGCAGTTAAACAAGCGAGTGAGTATTACTCTGGTCGGTTTATAACAAATGAAGATTATAGAGAATTTTTATTGGACGAATTTAAATATATGAATTCACAATACATTAAAGAAGAAAATGAGTACATCAACTTATCTCGAAGAGGCCGTGGAAATGAGATACGACCATCTAAAGCAGAGCGCCAAGAGATATTTGAAATTTTTAGCTTTTATCAATTTGAAAAATCAAAGAGTTATTATTTTGAGTTTACTGATTACGCACCGCGTCTACTCGACAAATATGAAGAAGTTGTTGCAAATAATGAGATGAGGCATATCTATGTGGATGAAGCGCAAGATTTAGATAAAGCTCAACTATTGTTATTAAGCAAGCTTGCTCAAGAAACTTTCTATGTTGCAACAGACAAAGGACAAAACATATATAATACAAGTTACAGCTGGAGAGATATTGGGATTAATATTCAGGGTGGCCGTACGAAAGTTTTAAGAACTTCTTTCCGTACAACTGAACAAATCCTACGTTTGGCACGTGGATTGCACGAGAAGGATGATGTTTCTGAAGAAGAAGATTATACGGAAGCTCAGCTAAAAGGGATGAAACAAGGGCCTAAACCAAAAGTTATCCGTTATGAGAAGTCTAACTATAAAAATGTCTTTATTAGAGAAGTGAAAGAAGCTTTGTTAAATAACGAAGTTGTTGGTGTACTAATTAATAGTTGGAGACAAGGTAACAAATTAGCTGATTACTTAAGTGAAACAGGAATAGATGCTGAAATAATAAGAGATGATGATGGATCATCTGTAACAGAAGGTGTCAAAATAACAACCATGTTCTCTTCAAAAGGATTAGAATTTGATCATGTTATTATTCCAAACTTTTCACTTGAAAAGAATTTGAATGAAAATGATGAAGATGAGTTAAATAGACGTCGCAGACTTTATTACGTCTCATTCACCCGAGCGCGTAACCGTTTGTCTATCATTACACCGAAAGATTCACCGAGTCGATTCTTTCCAGAGTTAGATGAAAAACTCTATGTTTTACATGATTCATAAATTGCGTTTTTTTCAAATGAATGGTCTAAATAATCTGCATATAGTGTGCCGAACAACCCAATAAATTTTGATTTTAAAGCGGAAAGGTTATGGATATCAGTTATTAAAACTATGTTTTGCAGTTTGGATAAATTCAGCTATTTCATCGATTTTATTCTCAAAATCATCTTTGATATCATGTTCCCATACTCGCTGTTTATGGCAATATAAAAGTGCAGAAGAGCCCCCGTTTCAGATGGATCCGTAGTATGTATTAACCCTTATTTTATCAGTTAGTAATGTATTTTTAACGACCGTTGACTTAGTAAAGAGTTTGCCAAATATGAAAGTAATAGAAAAATAAATATTAGCAAGGTGCTATAAAGTCGCCTTGTTTTTTATTAGATAGGAAAAAAGTATGAATATTAATATTGATTTAGATTTGGGTAATTTATGGGAGATGTTAAGCGCTGTAGGTACTATTGCAGCTGTTATAGTATCACTATGGTTGGCTAGAAGAGAGAGTAGAATAAGAGTTAAATTTCATGTTGAGGGTTTTGATCAACCAATGAATATTACTACTGGTTCACTTGAAATATTCACAACAATAATTTCTTTCGAGTTTTATAATTTAAGTAATTATCAAATCTCTATTACAAGTATAAGAGCAATTTTTTTGAAAAAGCCCGCTAGTTTTTTAATTAGATATTTTTACCC
>Ga0079226_10004382_pt1 | contig 10790 bp, 12 predicted proteins | sample Poulit2014_FD_76345 | JGI IMG/M metagenome (GOLD analysis project Ga0079226, IMG submission 76345) | Agricultural soil microbial communities from Georgia to study Nitrogen management - Poultry litter 2014 | ecosystem: Environmental > Terrestrial > Soil > Agricultural land | place: USA: Georgia...
ATTGTGCTCGGCGCAGGTTTAATCGACGGTGAAAAAGTTTCTCCTCTTTTGGCAAAACGAATCGACTGTGCTCTTTCTTTTTATAAGGAACAAAAAAAACAGCACAAAGCCCCTAAACTGATTATGTCAGGTGGGCAAGGTGTGGATGAAAAGGTTTCTGAAGCCATTGCAATGAAGCGTTATGCAGTTTCTAAAAATATTTCTGAAGAAGATATCCTAGTAGAAACCAATTCCACCTCAACGTTTGAAAATATGAAATTTTCAAATGAAATGATCCACGCTAGAAAAGAAAAGGCAAATGTTATTTTCTCCTCCAATAATTATCATATTTTCCGAGCAGGTTTATTGGCTAGAAAAACCGGAGTACATGCGGATGGAATTGGTGCGAAAACCGCCTTGTACTACTTGCCAAATGCTTTTTTAAGAGAATTTGTGGCAATTATTGCTATGCATAAAAAAAGACATTTTACTGTGATTGCTATTCTCACACTGCTAATTGTACTAAGGACTGTGATTTACATCTTCGCTCAGATACTTTCTTAATTGTTTTTAAAAATAAAAATAAAAAAAAGACAGGATTCCTGCCTTTTTTTATTTGTTTATTAAGCAAACTGCTTTCTATGAAATAGACTTTTTGCTCTTGCTTTTAAAGGAATACAAGCTTCTTGAATGGCACAATACTTATCTACCAATGTGACGATATAGCTTTCTTTATATCTTGGAAAAGCAAGTGTTGCTCCCCACATATGTTTAATGATGATGTCTTTTTCTAAATCTGTTAGTACGGTAATTTTCTCGGCATTTTTTACAGCAATCCGTGGATGCATATAGGCATGCGATCCTTCAACGAATTTTACAGTGTGCCAATCATAGAAAAACAAATCATGTAACAGACCAGCTCGAGCAGTCGCACGAACATCACCATGCCATTTTTTAGCAAGTTTATAACTATGATAAGAAACGCTAATCGAATGTTCTAATCGGGTTGAATGAATATGTTGAACAAACCCTGCTAACTTTTGAACATCTTCAGTATCTAACAAATCTTGAACATAGGAAACATATTCTAAATCATCTTTCCAAGTTTTCGTCATGCAATGGTTGCCACCTTTGTTTTAAGAATCTCAATTTTTTTAGGGATTCTTTTTTATTTACTATGTCCCGAAGTATAGCACGTATTTCTAAAGAAAGTTTATAGAACAAACTTTTATAGTAAAGCTTAATCTTTTTTTTAGAATTATCATTAAGTAAAGACATACATCACTAAAGCCGCAGCCACAGCCACATTTAATGATTCGGCTTTTCCATAAATAGGAATATACAGATTAGCATCCGTGTGCTCTAATAAGTCTTTTGACACACCAGCCCCCTCGTTTCCTAGGATTAAAGCAACCTCAGAACTTTTTTCCACTTGATTATAGACAAGCGCTTCTTTATTTAAGGCAGTACCATATATGGGAATACCTTCCTTTTTAAAATGTTTAATTTCTTCTTCTAGCTCACCTGAATAAATTGACAAATGATATTGGCTACCTTGCATGCTTCGTAAAACTTTTGTCATGTAGACATCTGCTGTACCTTTTCCGAGTAATACACCATCAAATCCCGCGGCATCTGCGGTACGAATCATCGTTCCCACATTTCCTGGATCTTGAATATTGTCCAATAATAACCATTTTCCTCGATAATTTATAGGGGCTCTCTCTTCTTTTTTGACGATGGCTAAAATTCCTTGAGGTGTTGGTAATTCAGAAAGGTCTTTCATCACCTCTTCAGAAACCAACCAACTCTCAATTGGTTGATTTAAAAGCCAATCTCCCCATTGCAAATAACCACGTTCATCAATTATAAGAAGAATCACTTGGGCATTATTTAAAACAGCTTCTTCTACCAAATGAAAACCTTCCAAAAGATATTTCCCCATTTTTTCTCGATACTTTCGTTTATGTAATTTTTTTATTTCTTTGATCTGCGCATTTTTTGTAGAATTTATTTCTTTCATTTGAACACTCCCCTTTATCCGACCCTTTTTTGATTATAGCATATTAGAGTTTACTTACTTGTTCAATTGGTTCAAAAAAGTTATTATTAAAGTAGAATAGATTATTTGATAGATGTTTTTGGGACAATTTTTTTACTTTCTAAAGAAATACTAATTGCTGAGAATCCACAAATAAAGGAGGAAACAATTGATGAGAAAGGTCCGCATAAATGTAAAGGGAAGAGTACAAGGTGTTGGCTTTCGTTACACAACAAAAATGGTTGCTGATCAATTAAATGTTCATGGACTTGCAGTAAATAATTCTGATGGATCGGTTACAATTGAAGCAACCGGCGATGAAAAAGCCATTCAAGACTTTATTAAAAAAGTGAAAGAATCTCCTTCTCCAGCGGGAAATGTCAATACAATTGATGTAACAGATGATGAAACCATTGAAGTACGTGATCAATTTTTAGCTAGATAAACGTTCTAAACTACAAAAAGTCATAGCAGTTTCTTTCAAAAATGAAGCAACTGCTATGACTTTTCTCTTAATTGAGGATTTCTTGACAACCTTTTTAAGAATGGTCACAATTCTTTCACATAATCTTATGATTTGGCAATTGAAAAACTATCTATTATCTAGTATAGTTAACATTGTTGAAATTTAAATAGAAGTAAAGGAAGAATTTAATGAAGAAATTAAAAAACTGGTTACTTACCTCTGGATTATTAACCATGGTTCTCACGCTTTCTGGTTGTGTGAAACGTTTAGAAAATGGTGAACCTGATCCTAATGGCCTGATTTATCAATATTTAGTACAACCCTTAGGAAATTTTTTGACCTATCTAGCCAACAATCTTAACTTTGGATTTGGGTTGGCTATTATTGTTGTAACAATTATCGTTCGCTTGATTATTTTACCCCTTGGTATCAATCAATCTCGCAAGTCGATGATTCAAAGTGAAAAAATGCAGTATTTAAAACCACAATTAGATATTGCCCAAGAAAATACTAAAAAAGCAACCACACAAGAAGAACAAATGCAAGCTTCGATGGATATGCAAAAAATTTATAAAGAAAATAATGTGAGCATGTTCGGTGGCATCGGTTGTCTGCCGATGTTGATCCAGATGCCTATTTTTACTGCTTTATTCTTTACTGCACAGTATACTCCAGGAATCAATGAAGCGACTTTTTTGGGAATCAATCTTGGCGAACGTAGCTTAATTTTAGTAGCCGTCGCAGGTGTCTTTTATGTGTTACAAAGCTTCCTTTCTATGATTGGCATACCAGACGAACAAAAGAAACAAATGCGCAGTATGATGATCGTTTCGCCACTTATGATTGTCTTCATGTCACTTTCATCACCAGCCGGTGTCACACTTTACTGGGTAATCGGTGGGGTCATTAGTTGTTTACAAACATTTATTACCAATGTCCTTATGAAACCTCGTATCAAAGCTCAAGTAGCAGAGGAAATGAGAAAAAATCCTCCCAAAGTTGTGGTCACTCGTAAAGAAGAACCTAAAAAAGCAAAACCGGCGAAACAAGAAAAACCAGCGAAAAACATCTCCTCTTCTAAAGGAACCGGACGCAATGCTGGAAAACAACAAAACCACAAGAAAAAATAATTTTACTATACAAAAGATCGTTTCTAGATGGAAATCATTGATTTCTCTAGAAGCGATTTTTATTTTGCTTAAAAATAGGTATAATAGATTTATTCAGACAAAAAATGAAAGGGGAATTTCTTCTTGCTGACTTCTTATCTTAATATTTTTATTTTATTTTTACTCATTTTTCTAGGTTACTTTCTTTCCTATCGTCAATGGTTTACTAATGATACGGTCGACGTCTTCTCAAAAATAGTATTAAATCTTTCATTACCATTTAGCATGTTTTTAAACATTACCGCAAATTTTTCTAAAAAAGAATTCTTAGCTCTTTTTTCAGGAATGATTATCCCCTTGCTTTCGATGCTATTGACCTTGGGGATTAGTTTTCTTTGTATCCGTCTGTTTAAGGTCCGCGACTCTCACAAAGGGACCTTTTCGACCATATTTACTTGTTCAAATACAATTTTTATTGGCTTACCCATTAATTTAGCAATTTTTGGTGAAAAAGCCATTCCCTTTGTTCTGTTGTATTACATCGTTAACACCACTATTTTTTGGACGATTGGAGTATTTCTAATTGCCAGAGATAACCCTTTAACAAAAGAGGCTAGGATTTCATTTCATCCCTTAGTCATGTTGAAAAAAATCTTTTCCCCTGCCTTGATAGGCTTTATTATTGGCCTTATTTTCATGCTATTATCCTGGCGGGTTCCTAATTTTATTGTTAAATTTGGAAGTTATTTGGCCGACTTGTCCACCCCTTTATCTATGTTTGCTATTGGAATCATGGTTTATTTTATAGGTATCAAAAACCTTAAACTGGAAAAAGATATCGTCTTGGTTTTACTGGGACGTTATCTAGTCTCCCCACTGATTGTTTGGCTGTTGGGCCGCTTCATAGAGGTTCCTAGCCTAATGTTAAAGGTCTTTATGGTACAAGCTGCGATGCCTGTACAAAATTCTATTCCAATTCTGGCTCGTAATTACCAAGGAGACGAAAAATTCGCTTCGGCAAGTCTTTGCTATTCGATCTTTTTTTACTTACCTTTTATCTGGCTTTTACTTTCTTTCTTATAGCCAAAAAGATCCGCGAAACATCCCTAGTAAGATGTTTCGTGGATCTTTTTTAGATACCTATTTTGTTACTAATTCATCGAGACTAGCTAAGGCATGAGCCATTTTTGATATTATCACTAGTTGTGTTAAACGATTCTTTCTAACTTCTGGATCTTCAGCCATTACCATTGTTTGATCAAAATAGTTCTCAATAAGTGGCCGAAGAGCAATCAAAGAAGCATAGTTTTCTTCCATTGTTTGATGGCTAAATTTACTAGACAAGTCTGATACTGCTTTATAAAGTGTCATTTCTGTATCATTTTCAAACAACTCAGGATTTACTTTATCTTTTGTCATGTCTGCTTTTTCAGCTAAATGGATGACACGTGTCAAAGCTTCGATAGAGGGTTTAAAGTCTGGATCTTTCAGATGATTTCTTAAGATATCTGCTGAATGAATGAGTTCTTGAAAATCCTCTTGATCGGCGTTTAAAACAGCATCGATAACATCATAACGAATGTGTTGTTCAGAAAGAAATTGACGAATACGACCTTTTAAAAAGTTCAAGGCATCCGTATTGATATCTTCGAATTGGAAACCATAGCGTAAAGGATTGGTATTTATTTCTTTTTCAATACCATGTTCCAATTCTAAAAATGGAAATTTCCAACCTTTATCAGCAATGATTCGAATGATACCATAGCTTTGACGTCGTAAAGCATAAGGATCGTTTGAACTACTTGGTTTCAAATCAACCTCAAAAAATGTTATCAAACTATCCATTTTATCCGCAATTGATAAAACAGCTCCAATATTGGAAACAGGTAATTCTCCTTCACTAGAAATCGGCAAATAGTGCTCTCTTATTGCTTGGGCTACAGTAGGCTTTTCCCCTTGTAGCAAGGCATATTTTTCGCCCATAATCCCTTGTAACTCAGGAAATTCATCGACCATGTTGGTAACCAAATCAAATTTGTAAATTTCCGCTGCCCGCTCTAGATCTTCCTGTTCAATTGGCGACAATCCCACCGTTTGTCCAATGATTTTCGATATCGTTTGGACTCTCGCCATTTTTTCATAGATAGATCCAATTTTTTTATGGAAAGTGACGTTTTTCAATTTATTGACACAATCATCAATCGTTAGTTGCTGATCTTCTTGGTAAAAGAATTGCGCATCGTCTAAGCGAGCAATCAATACTTTTTCATTTCCTGAAATGACGTGATCGATTCTAAATTCATTGCCATTTCTGACAGATACAAAATGTGGAAGTAAGCTTCCTTCTTTTGAACGAACATCAAAGTAACGTTGGTGCTCTTTCATCGAGGTGACCAAGACTTCTTCTGGCATCGCTAAATATTTTTCATCAAAATCCCCAACAAAAGCAGTTGGAAATTCCACAATGTTATTGACTTCTTCTAAGAGTTCTTCATCCATCGTGATTTCCCAATTATTTGTTTTTGCAATTGTTTCAATCTGTTTTATGATCATATTTTTTCTTTCGTTTGCATCGGCAATAACAAATTGATTTTTTAAACTTTCGAGATAATCCTTTGCATGATCAATTGCTACTTGTTGACCAAGAAAACGATGACCACGAGAAATGCGTCCTGATTTGATATCAAGGACTTCAAAGGGAATTACTTCGTCTTCTAACAAGGCCACAATCCAATGAATTGGTCGAATATATTCGAAATCAAATTTATTCCAATGCATGGTGACCGGAAAAGTCATCGCCTTAACTACTTCTTTTAAAGCTTTTAATAACTCAATAGCTGATTTACCAACCGTCTTTTTATGAACAAAAACATAATCTGTTCCTTTAACCTTTTTAAAAACAATATCAGAAGTTGTTACCCCTTGGCCTCGAACAAAACCTTGAGCCGCTTTTGACCACTCGCCATTTTCATCTAAAGCAATCTTTTTAGCAGGCCCTTTGATTTCTTCTTCTAGATCTTCTTGTTTTTCAGCAAGCCCATGAACAGCTACTGCGAGTCTTCTCGGAGTGCAATAAGCAGTGGTAGAAGAAAATGACAAACGGTTTTCTTCTAAAAAGCGCTCCATTCTTTGCTGCAATTGGTCGGAACTGGCAGTAACAACATGGGCCGGCATTTCTTCTAGACCGATTTCTAATAGTAATTCTTTTGCCATTTTACGCTTCCTCCTTCAATAATTCTTTAGCCTCTTTGGGATCTAATAATGGAAAGCCAAGTTTTTTACGCTCTGCAACGAAAATTTTAGCGACTTCCCTTGCCAAATTTCTAATTCTGGCTAAATAACCAGCACGTTCAGTTACAGAAACGGCACCTCGAGCATCCAAAAGATTAAAATTGTGACTACATTTTAATATATAATCATAAGCTGGATGCACTAAATTTTCTGAAAGACAACGTTTTGCTTCAGCCTCAAATTTATTAAAGTTATCCAATAGCATCTTTTGATCACTAATTTCAAAGGAATATTTGGAATGTTCATATTCAGGTTGAATAAAAATTTCTCCGTATCTAACGCCATTTGACCAGATAAGATCATAAACACTTTCTACTTCTTGAATATAAGAAGCCAAACGTTCTAGTCCATAAGTAATTTCAGAAGTGACTGGATGACAAGGCAGGCCTCCTACTTGTTGAAAATAAGTAAATTGTGTAATCTCCATACCATCTAACCATACTTCCCAGCCAATGCCGGCACACCCCATTGATGGGTTTTCCCAGTTATCTTCAACAAAACGAATATCGTGTTCTAAAGGGTCGATTCCCAATAATTTTAAGCTTTCTAAATAAAGCTCCTGAATGTTTTCCGGTGACGGCTTCATGACGACTTGAAATTGATGGTGTTGATACAAACGATTGGGATTTTCACCATATCGTCCGTCAGCAGGTCGTCGTGATGGCTCTACATATGCTGCATTCCAAGGTTCAGGCCCAATCGCACGTAAAAAAGTATACGGACTCATGGTTCCTGCTCCTTTTTCAGTATCATAAGCCTGCATTAATAAGCAGCCTTCATCTGACCAAAATTTTTGTAAGGTCAAAATCATTTCTTGCACGGTAAGTTTTTCTTTCATTTGTTTATTCCCTACTTTCTCCAAATTAAAAATCCCTATACCTATACAATAAAGTATAGATATAGGGACGATTTATTCGCGGTTCCACCCTACTTCCGAATGATTCGGCAGCTTCATTTTTTTGTGCTCACAATTGCCTTCAACAATCAACTTCTTTATCTGGCTTTCACTTTCCCAGAATCGCTATAAAAGAGAGGTTACTGTTTTCATTTGTTCATCGCACGATTTGATTACTCTTATCATAGCTGTTTGTTGATTGGTTTGTCAATAAAAAAAGATGATTTTTTTCAGTCTTCTTTGGGCTTCATGATATCTTTCCAATCTTCCATTTGATCCAAGAATTTTTTACTCTTCAAATGCAGACCTACATAATCTTCGTAAAGCATATCGATGACCTGTCGAATTGCTTTTTTAGTAGTGTTTTTTAATTTTATTGAATGAATTTTTTCATAAGGAATCTGAGAGAATAAGCGGATAAAATGAACCGCCTTAGGATCGGCATGATAGCGATGAGGATCCTTATTCCAATGCTTTTCGCACAAAACACCATTATAAGAAGGCGAATAATCAAAGGCGCCTTGTGTCGTTTTGCAGAGGGCACAATGTTGCCAATCAATTGTAATACCGAAGCGTTGTAACAATTGAATCTCAAAAATATTTAAAATAACTTCTCCATCATTTCCTTCATCTAGCATAGTTAACGCTTGATATAAGAAATGGTATAAATGGGGGTCATAAACACGATCTTCAATGGCTGCATCTGCCAGATTCGTCATATACGTAGCATAACCAGCCAAAAAAATATCAGCCTGTATCTGTTTAAACGGATGAACCTCCTTGACACTATTTAAAAAAGACAAACCTTCAGTATTAAATTTTCCAATATAAACAGCTGCGGTGTATGGTTGAACGGCAGCGGTCAAAGGACTATTTGATTTATGGGCATTTCGAACATAAAACATCTGTTTTCCAGCAGATTCGGTAAAAATCTTAACAAGCTTATCTTTTTCTTTATGATCCTTACTAAAAAGGATAACCCCTTTTGATTCTGCAATTGCCATTTTGATCTCCTTTGGAAAAAGACAAGCAAGCAGATGATCAACTTCCACTGCCTGCTCGTCTTATTATTCTTCATCTTTCTTGTAGCCATAATCATTCAAATAAGTTTGTTTGTCACGCCAATTCTTTTGGACTTTTACCCAGAGCTCTAAATAGACTTTATCACCTAATAAATTTTCTATTTCGCGACGGGCTAAGGAACCAATTTTTTTCAACATTTGGCCACTTTTCCCGATAATAATTCCTTTTTGACTATCACGCTCAACGATAATCGTCGCTTGAATATGGATTTTATCATTTTCGTTTCTCTTCATTGACTCAATAGTCACAGCCACCGAATGAGGAACTTCATCTCTAGTCAATAACAGGACTTTTTCACGAATTAATTCAGAAACAATAAAGTACTCTGGGTGATCGGTCACTTGATCTTCAGGAAAATATTTTGGTCCTTCTGGCATATAACTTTCTAGACTTGTCAGTAAAGTCTCAACATTATTTCCTAAGGTAGCTGAGGTTGGAATTACTTCTGCAAAATCTATTTGTTCTGAATAGTCTTGAATAATTTCTAACAGATGATCTGGATGGATCTTATCAATTTTATTAATGATTAAAAAAACAGGCACTGAGCTGTTCTTTAACCGCTCCATGATTAAATTATCGCCTTTTCCTCGCTTTTGATCCGCACTGACCACAAACAAAACCACATCCACTTCTCTAATGGCACTATAAGCTGCTTCTACCATGACATCACCAAGTCTATGTTTCGGTTTATGAATGCCAGGCGTATCGATAAAAATAATTTGCGTTTCTGGAGTTGTATAAACCCCTTGAATCTTATTGCGTGTTGTTTGGGCTTTATCGCTAATAATTGTAATTTTTTGCCCAATGATACGATTTAATAACGTCGATTTTCCAACATTGGGACGACCAACGATTGCCGCAAATCCTGATGTATGTTTTTCCATAATTTCCTCACTTATTAATTAGTTGCACAATTACTGCATAGATTTTAGGAATAAAAATAATCATTCCTACTAAAATTGAAAAGCCGGCTGTCAATAAAACGGCTCCTGCGGCCATATCCTTGACTTTTTTTCCTAGTGGATGAAAATGTTTATTGGTCACCATATCTACTGTGTTTTCAAAGATTGTATTGATTATTTCCATCACCAACATTAAAAAAATACAGAGTAAAATCCACAACCATTCTTGTTGATTTAAGCGAAATAAAAAGCCAATGATAATAACCAAAACAGCCGAAAAACAATGGCTTCTCATATTTCGCTCGTCTTTTACGACCGTCCTTAAGCCGGTTAACGCAAATTCAATGGAGTTGATTAATTTTTTATTTTTTTCGATGGGATGTTTCTTATCGTTTAAGTCCATAAGCATTCAATATTTCCTTTTGTAATCCAAACATCTCTTTTTCGTCTTCAGGAGTCATGTGGTCATAACCATTGATGTGTAAAAAACCGTGAAGTGCTAAAAAACCAAGTTCTCGATCGTAACTATGACCATATTCTTGAGCTTGTTCTTTTGCTCGTTCCGTAGAGATCATAATATCGCCAAGCTCGTGCGGAAAATCGATTTCGTCCTCATCATCAAAACGAATGGGAATTTCGCCCTCACCTGGATCTTCAATCGCAAAGCTTATGACATCTGTCGGCATATCTTTTCCCCGATATTCTCGGTTGATTTCTTGGATTTGATTATTATTCATGAAAGTAACCGACATTTCTGTCGTTTCTGATAGCTTTAAATAATTAGCTGAAAATTGCAGCAGTTTTTCAATGTCTGCTACTTTTTGTTTCGAAACAGCTTGCGTTTGATCAAAAAAAGCGATCTCCATCAATTTTCTCCTCTTTCTTGTTCTTCTTTCATTTGTTGAGCTTCTGATTTCATCTTAGGATATTTTATTCGTGAATGGAAGGTGCTACATAAGCCATTTACCAAGGACTTTTCCATCATACGAATTTCACCTAAAGATAAACCTGACTCATCTAATTG
>Ga0079226_10004383_pt1 | contig 10790 bp, 2 predicted proteins | sample Poulit2014_FD_76345 | JGI IMG/M metagenome (GOLD analysis project Ga0079226, IMG submission 76345) | Agricultural soil microbial communities from Georgia to study Nitrogen management - Poultry litter 2014 | ecosystem: Environmental > Terrestrial > Soil > Agricultural land | place: USA: Georgia...
ATTTACGAGCAACTGCGTGAGTTTCGCCAGCAGCTTGAACATGTCACCTTGCGTAAGTACATCAGCGGGGAAAGCCATTACTACTTAGGTAAGCAATACCTGTTGAAAGTCCACGTAGAGCCAGATCAAGTTCAAGGTGTCAAACTGCTTCGCGGCAAGTTGGACGTGTCAGTGCGTGCCAGCGATGCGACTAGAGTAAAAAACCTGCTTATCGACTGGTATAAAATACGCGCCAGAGAAGTGTTTGCCAGACGGCTGGATGTGCTTTTAGAGCAAGCGCTGTGGGTGCAAGAACGCCCACCCATTCGTATCCTTACCATGCAAACCCAATGGGGCAGCTGCTCACCTAATGGCCGCATTACGTTAAACCCACACTTGGTTAAGGCCCCCCGCGATTGCATCGATTACGTCATCCTGCATGAGCTGTGTCATATCGCTGAGCACAATCATAGTGAACGATTTTATCGGCTTTTAAGCCAAGTGATGCCCAACTGGGAAAAAACTAAAGAACGGCTAGATGGATTGGCTAGCAGAATACTAGCTTTATAGAAGTTAGGAGCATGGTAAACGTGCGTAATAAGCTTTGTCGTCCCAAGCGAAAGCTTATGTAAGGCGGTGAGCCATTGTAAGCAGGCTCAGCGGTCGAAGGCTTTAGTACTGTGCTTAATTGTGTTGTACTCGGTTCTGAAATTCACCCCTTATCTCCGGTGAAAGGAATGTTAGTAACTATCAAAGGGAAGTACTCATGTCGCAATCGGTCTTTAAATGCTCAACCTGGCTAACCGGTTTTCTACAACGCAGGGGTGTGCAGCAGCCTGATCAGCGCGGGTTATATGAATATCACTGCAGTTACGAGGAGTACCTCGGGCTTCAGCAGTTGCTGGTTCAGCTTGGCAGCTTCGACATAGCTGTAAAAGATACGGCCGGTAGTGCTTGCTTCGTCCTTTTTTGTTCAGAGTGGTACCGGCGTGAGTACCGAAGCGAGTATGGGTGGAGCTGGGATCCGATCTGGAATGTGCTGGGTTACAGCCTTTCGGCGATAGATTTGAGCAAAGTGGTTCCTAAAGGGCTCGAGCATTACTGGAAACGTCCGATTCATTTTTACGAGTCAGACCGGCGTAACTTTTTAGGCTCTCTGTTTGCTGAAGGCGGCTTGCCGTTTCAGGTGCTGCGTGAAGACGGTAGCCGCTTTTACAGTTTGTTTGACCGAGTTCTCAAGCAACATGATCAGTGGCATCTGATGGGCTATAGCACGGCACAACAGGTGGAGGAGTTACTGAAAGCCAGCAACTTGCCTCAGGTTTTTTCTTCTGAGGCCTCCGTCAAGTTGATCGCTCAGATGGCTGACCAATTGTTAGCATTGGTACGCGATTACAGCTTAGAGCAAGCAACAGAGCCGGTTGCCCATTTAGATGTGCAAAATCCTAGGTGGCGTGAGCTATTCCCCTTGCCCTTGGATAACCAGACAGGCAATGATCTGCTCAATAGCTTGCTGAAGACTGCAACAGTTGAAGGAAACCGGCGGCGTAAAGCAGCAGGTGGCTGGGCTTGTCGACATTTCTGGAACGAGTCACAACCAGATGTACTTAAAGTACAGGTGTCTATGCCCGCAGAAGTGATTTTTAAGCTGACAACACAACCTTCTACGACACGTTTTGAGTTGGTATTGGTTGAGGCAGGGAACGCAATAGCAACATTAGGGCCGGGGTATGCTGTAGTTAATGATGGCTCCGCCACAATTAGGCCGCGTCAGCGAGAGGTGTTGGCTAAGAGATTGGAGCCAACCGCACCGTTGAGCCTAGTAGCTATGGCTGGTGGTACGACTATCGCATCAATTCCCATTAGTGCTAGCCCTGTGGCTCTTGGTGAGGTTCCGCTCGGGTTTATATGGGCTGATGAAAGCTGGCAGTTGTGCGGACAAGCCACTTTTAATGTGGCGGATGAGAACCTACTCCTTGTGTTGCCGCCAGATAGCGGGTTTAGTGAGGCAGATAACTGTAGTCTGGCTCATATTATTGATGGTCCTTCTGTCTGTTCGTTTCAATCCATAAAAGTGCAAGGTAAGACCGAATTACAAATCTCGTGCGGAGAGATATATAGGGTCCGCACAGGGCATGCGACCGGTGAAGCGCTAGGGGTTGAGCTGGTAGGTAATCAACTACCTTGGACAACCAAGCCCTTTCTCACATTTTTAGGCCTACCTCAGGAACAATGGCAGAGTACTACAGACAGTGCGCAACGATATGGTAGTCAGCTTTATATAGGCGGGACGTTACCTGGCAGCGGCGTTTTGCAGGAAGTGTTAGGCACACAGTATGTGTCTGTTCGTAATACTAAAGGCGATACCTTGCTACGCCGTAAAGTGGGTGTTTTACCAGCTGATTTCCGTTTGGAGTTACGTAGCGGTAATGCTCCCGGAATGGGCAGTATATTTATCTATACGCAACAACGCTGTCTTTTACAGATAAAAAATCAATCTGTTCAGGTCCAGCAGATAAAAGGCGAAGGCTGCACAGAGCTGAGGTTGGAGGCTGGTGGTATTCCACCGGCTAGTCTGTCACTTGTAGTTACTCCTAATCTTATAGCTGACCCCATTACGCTTGAATTGCCATATCCAAGCTCGGGTTGTATCGCATTCGATGCTTTAGGCCATCCGCTTAGTCGGGATATTTGCGTTGATGATCTACTTGGTACCAGGCTTTATTTGTTTGGTCGTAATGGGAAGTCAACTAGGTTTGAAATTGAGCTAACTTTGCTTGGTCAGGCAACACGTAATGCCAATTATAGTTGGTCTTATACTGCAGCTGAAAAACCAGTAGAGATCAGTTTGTTTAGTATTCGGGAACAAATTATAGACTTACTATCCCTTAGTTCTGGAATTGACCAAACAGTTGAGCTGCGAGTGTTTGGAAGTGGGGCAGATGTAGTTTATCGTGTCAGACGGTATTCCGTCGTTATGGAAATGGAGAAAAACTTCCAGACCCTCAGGGTCCGTTCCTACCAAGGCACTACCGATAACTTACCAGAACCGGTCCTGATGTTGTTGAACGATCCGCATCGTAGAGCGGTAGCGATGATTGAACGGAAAAGTCAGGGGGTGCCCACAGGGGAATTCGAGCTGCCAGCATTGGTTGAGCGAGATGGTCCTTGGTTAGTTGTTCCTAAACTTGGTTCAACTGTGTCATTTCGGCCGTTTTTTATCGCTGGTGATTGGCAGCTAGTTAACCATAACGAAGATGTTCAGAACTTACAGAAAGCTGTTTTGGCCTTTGATTATACCGCTACTGTTAGCTCGTTTACTCCAGTTTTAGATGCGATGGCTAGCAACCCTATGCATAGTGGCTGGAGCTTTTTGCGAGCGCTGTATGACAATTATGGCTACCTGCCCCTTGCGACGTGTGAAGTATGGAAAGGTGTAGTAGCGCATACCAATACACTTTGCATGGCGCTGTTCAAGTTTGAGATGGATCAGGTGTTTCTAGGCAGAATTGAGGCGGAGTTTCCTGTGCTTTGGGAGTTTTTGCCCATAAGCAATATTAAACAGTCTGCTAGTCGGTTCGGAGCCTTTATGAAAGAGAAAGGGATACCCGAGGAGACGGTAAATGGATTAGTCAGTCGGATGCTGGCTCGGCTAGGTGATGTCTTTCCTGCTTATGGTGAGGATGTGCAAAACTATCTATCCGATCCTTTAGCGGGGGCTGGAAATCAGCTTCCTTTAGAAGTTTTTAGGGTGGCTGTACAAGGTTGGTATCAAGAGCTGATAAGAGGCCGCAGTGAATCTATATGGCCAGAGTTTTTTGGGGCAGAATTAAAACGGTGGGCTATAGAGCAACCTAACTCAGTATTCTCTTTCATACCGGAAATGGATTTTCGTAATACGGTGGTTTACTTACCTATGTTTGCAGCAGCTGTGGCCAGCGGTAAGGCACGCTTTTCAGATATATTTAAAGAGTCAGCTGAAGCCGTTTTCTTCTTACGCCAAGTACGAAACTTCGATACTCAATGGTTTAATTCAGTCTATCAGTACTGCCTGTTATGGCATACAAATAATCAAGATTAAGGCAGCAAAGTGCTTATGAAACATTATTTCTCATCTTTGATCGAGCAAACTATTTCTAGGACAACTGAAGCCACCTTGAGCGTGCTCAGCATTACTGACGTTGGCCTGCGTGAGCATCTGAGTGATGTCATGCGTAAAGAGTGTGGGCAAGAAGGCTCATTCCTTGCTCCACCTTTATTCGAGCAGACTTTTGGGTGGGAAGAGTCTGATTTAAGTATGTCTCAGCTGGCTGATGAAGAGGGGTTGTTGAGCAGAGAAGTGGTGGATTCTCTCGATAGCGAAGGTAACGGGCGCTATCGCTTTGGTGCTGATTGGAAGCCTTTTACCCATCAGTTAGCGAGTTGGCAATCTTTGCTTCAGCAAAAGCGCTCTGTAGTCGTGACTAGTGGTACCGGCTCGGGGAAAACAGAATGTTTTATGGTACCGGTGCTAGATGATCTATACCGGGAGTACAGGCAAAACAATAATCAGCCATTGGTAGGGGTGCGAGCGCTATTTCTTTACCCACTTAACGCCTTAATCAACTCGCAACGCGAACGTTTGAATGCTTGGACACAAAACTTTGGCTCTGGAATCCGATACTGTTTGTACAACGGTAATACTGAAGAGTTAAAAGCTAAAAAACGTACTGAGCAGAAACATTTCCCTAATGAAGTCCTATCTCGAGAGTTGATGCGGGAAGAACCTGCTCCTATTTTAATCACTAATGGCACAATGCTTGAGTACATGATGGTGCGTCAGATTGATGCGCCCATAGTACAAATCTCCCGCCAGCAGAAGTCTTTGCGCTGGATTGTTTTGGATGAGGCTCATACATACGTGGGTTCGCAAGCTGCTGAACTAGCCCTGCAATTACGTCGAGTGATGACTGCTTTTGGTGTCACACCGAATGAAGTCAGATTTGTCGCTACATCGGCAACCATTGCTGGTGAAGGTGCTGCGGAACAGTTGAAGCAATTTTTATCTGACCTATCCGGTGTTCCAGTTGAGCAAATTGACGTTTTGGGCGGACGCCGTATCGTTCCTGCCTTGGATTCCAGCAAGGAGCAGCACGTTTCGCTAGAAACGCTTGAGCAGATACCCACAGTAAATTTAGACGAACCGGATGTGAACCCTAAGCGCTTTGATGCACTGGTTCACTCACCCATTGCACGGGCATTGAGGGATCTCTTGGTCGGCTCGCCCACACCCTTGAAGCTGACCGAGCTGGTTAGCCGTTTGAATCAAAATGGTGAGCACTCCCTCAGCCAAGGAGAGGTGTTACGTTGGCTAGACCTCTGCTCCGGTACTCAGCGCACTGCTGATGCGCCAGCCTTCTTGAAGCTGCGTGCTCATTTATTTCAACGCACCACTCAAGGACTCTGGGCCTGCTTTGACAAAAACTGTTCTGGAAAACAAGACACACCGCTGCAGCAGGATTGGCCCTTCGGTTATGTCTACGTAAGCCAGCGGCAAACCTGCTGTTGTGGCAGCCCAGTTTTTGAGCTTGTGTTATGCAATGACTGCAATGAACCGCATTTGTTGGCTCGGGACAAGAGCAATAAATTGGTCCAATGGGACGGATCCACTGGGGATGAGTTTTCACTTCAGACTGAGGTGTCAAACGATGAGGATGCTGATGGCGACTCCCTAGAAGATCTTGGGTCCAGAATAATCCCTTTGGTACTTAGTTCCGATAGAGCAGATAGTGAGGGGTACAGCATCCATGAGTTTGACAAAAAAACAGGTGCATTTAGTGCCACTCAAGGCGGTAGTATAAAGCTCGGACTAACAGATCAACACATCACATGCAGCCGTAAAAAATGTGGCCATAGTGGCTTCAAAGGCGGGCTGCCATTCCGTCGAGCGATGTTGGGTAGCCCTTTCTATGTTGCAAATGCTGTGCCTACTGTTCTTGAGTATTGCCAAGATTATCAGCCGGAAGATAAATCTGCTCTTGGTCCTCAGTCGTTGCCAGGCAGAGGGCGCAGGCTTATTACCTTTACTGATAGTCGTCAGGGCACAGCGCGTATGTCCGTGCGTATGCAGCAGGAAGCTGAACGCAGCAGATTGCGTGGTTTGGTTGTTGAGGGCATGAGCTGGTCTCAGAAGAGCCAGACCGAGGAACAAGCAGCTCCACTTGACCTTCAACCTGAAATGATCAAGCAACTTATTAAAAAAGCTAATGATGATGCGGTTATGTATCAAAAGCTTGGTTTACCTGGGGAAGCAAAAACTGAAAAAGAAAAGGCCCAACGGTTTACTGAAATGCTCGCGGCCGCAACGGGAGCGACTGTCCGGTCTAAGCTCATTGTCCTACCATGGAGGCAGCTAGTTGATGATCTAAAACAACGTAACGATCTGAAAGGGTCGATGCTGCTTGCTAACAAGTACCAAAAACCTGAGATTTTCGCGGAGACTGATGGACCACATAAGCTAGCTGAGATGCTGTTGTTTCGTGAATTCATGCGGCGGCCAAAAAGGCAAAACAGCTTGGAAACGCAAGGGCTGGTTAAAGTCAGTTACCAAGGGTTAGATAAAGTGCACAAGTTGCCTACTCTCTGGGAAAATAAAGGTTTAACCCTGCATGACTGGGTAGACTTCTTGAAAGTAGCGTTGGACTTCCACGTACGTGAGAACAGCTTCATTCAGATTGATCAGGGCTGGAAAGACTGGATCGGAAGCCGCTTTTCTTCAAAAACCTTGCGCTCGCCAGACTCAAAAGAGAAAGATGAAAATCGAGTCAAACGCTGGCCGCAAATACGCAATGGAAACCACTCTCAACGGCTGATTAAGCTGCTGGTATTGGGAGCAGGCTTAAACCCTTCCAATCCTGCTGATGCTGACTTGGTGAATGACTGGCTAAAAGCTGCTTGGTTACAATTGACCCAACCAGGGTCTGCGTTAAAGCCAGATGGGAACCAGTTTTCCCTCCCTCGAGAACATATACTTTTCTCCTTAGTTGACCAAGCATACGTTTGCCCTGTGACCAACAAGCTGTTTGATACGACCTTCAAAGGGCTCACTCCATATCTGCCAGCACATATGAACTTCTCTACGCTGACCGAAGAGGAGCGCAAATCCTATATTTGTGAGCAGGTTAAAATGCCTGATGTGTGGAAGCTTGATCGCTCACAGGATGACGCTATCGTAGGCTTGAACAAGATTCGAGAGCAGGTTGCACAAGCCCCTCAAGTCTTTGACTTGCGTGCTAGAAACTTATGGACAGACATCAATGACCGCGCGGTTGAAGGCGGTTTCTATTACCGAACCGCAGAACACTCGGCACAGCAATCATCCGAGCGCCTTGGCTCTTATGAGGACATGTTTAAGAAAGGACAGATCAACGTCCTGAACTGTTCTACCACGATGGAAATGGGTGTGGATATTGGTGGGATTTCAGCCGTAGTGATGAACAACGTGCCTCCACACCCGGCTAATTATCTGCAGCGTGCGGGGCGTGCGGGGCGTAGTAAGGAGTCCAGAGCCCTAGCTTATACCTTGTGCAAAAATAATCCACATGACCAGCAAGTTTTTGCAAATCCGAGCTGGCCTTTTGAAACAAAAATCCCCGCACCTGCTGTGGCGCTGAACTCTAGGCGGCTTGTGCAGCGGCATGTTAACTCACTGTTGTTGTCTGATTTCCTGTGCAACAAGGTTGGACCGACTCAGAAAGAAAAAACTAGCCTCAATACACAGTGGTTCTACGATGATACCCCAGGGTCTTCACAGTGTGATCGTTTGCTCGAATTACTGGGCAGTGCAACGTCAGACATTGATGAGGCAATTGCGTTTCTGGTAAAGGGCACAGCATTAGCGAATGTTGAAGCTTACCAGCTACGGCGTGAAGCAATGAAACAGCTCCAGCAGTTACAGGAGCGTTGGTTAAGTGTATTTGGCTATTTGCGAGAAGAGGAACTACAGGCCAAAGGTAGCGGCTCATACGTTAAGCGATTACAAATAGAAAGAGCACGCCATTGTAACGAATACTTGCTTCGTGACCTCTCAGCACGTACCTGGCTGCCGGGTTACGGTTTCCCAACAGATGTTGTGAACTTCGATAACTTTACTATTGAAGACTACAAGCGCGAAAAAAACGATGGCAAGGATAAGCGTGACCGCGAAGATAACGTAGCCCGCTACAAGGGACTACCTTCTCGTAACTTGGCAATTGCTATCCGTGAGTATGCACCAGGCGCAGAGATTGTTTTGGATGGCCGCGTCTTTAGATCGGCAGGCGTTTCTTTACACTGGCACAATCTGAGTTTGGATACCAAAGAAGCTCAGAAAATGGATGTTGCTTGGCGCTGCGATAGCTGCGGCCAGTCCGGCTATGAAGAGGGACTAGTAAATGAAGCTGAGTTGGTGTGTACCAACAGCAAATGTGCCGCCTCGATCAAGCCCTCTAATATCCGTAGGGTTTTACAACCAGCAGGCTTTGTTACTGACGCATACCAGTCGGCTTCAAACAATATTCAGCACCAAAAATTTATTCCGGTTGAGACGTCTTGGGTCTTTGTGCAAGCAGATCGTACGCCATTGCCTAACCCAGCTCTGGGCTCAATGGCCTATGGGACTGATGGTCGTGTATTCCATCATAGCTCAGGTGAAAATGGAGCAGGTTTTGCGCTCTGTATGAGCTGTGGCCGCGCTGAGTCGATGAAAACCAGAGATGAGTTTCCTGATGGGTTATCGCCGTCAGGCGAGCACTACCCACCACGCCCTTCTAAAGAAGATAAGGATCAGCAGAGCAAACGTCTACCTTGCCAAGGTAGTGGCAGCATCATGGCTAATATTAGCTTGGGTGCCCGATCCTTGACTGATGTATTCGAGCTGATACTGCGAAACCCTGTTAGCGGTGAGTATTTGGCTGATACGTCGGAAGGCAGGAGCATTGCCTTGACCCTAGCTGTTGCTCTGCGTTCTGCACTTGCTGAAACCTTGGGTGTGTCCGCATCTGAGCTCGGCTATGCCACACGACCTAGCAAGCTGGATGATGGTCAAGCTGTTAGCATAATCCAGCTTTATGACGTGATTAGCGGTGGGGCTGGGTTTGCTACCAGTGCACCTCTTTATATAGAAGATGTTTTGCGCGCTACGGTTGAGCAGTTGCGCTGTTCTAATTGTGAGACAGGGTGTAGTGAATGCTTGATCGATTCACAGACACGACATGATTACGATAGTTTGAACCGACAAGGTGCTTTGGATTGGCTGGGTAGTGATTTTTTACAGCACACCGGCCTGCCGGAAGAAGCTAAACTTTCCTTATCTGACGGTCAATATGAGCCAGGCAGCATAGAGACTGTCCTACGCCGCTTGATTAACTCAGGGGCATCTAGGCTTACATTGTTTACGAAAGGTGATGTGGCTGATTGGGATATACAGGCCCCTCAGTTCCGGCGTGCGTTACAGAATTACGTCCTGATTGATGAAATGTTGGTTGATCTCATTATTCCTGCAGACATTACGGATACAGAAGTTTTGCAAGACCTCTCTAACTTGGCAGAGTTAGGTGTAAATATCGGCTATCAGCAAATGTCTCATGACCATCATTATGCAGCTCAAGTGACGATAGGCAGTGAATTGCATACCTTGGCGTCTCGAAGTGTGGTTGCCATGGTTCCTGGGCCTGTTTGGCATCAAAGTGATGAGCCTGTTGTGCGGTCCAAACTGCAATCAGCCATATCATGGGAAAGAATGAGTTTAAATATGCCTCCAGAGGCTGGAGCTAAGGATGTACAAATCCAGAATGAGCTCAACGGACCTTTGCTAACCTTTGGTGAACGCTTTTGGAGGCTAGTTGGTAGCCAGAACCCACAAATTGCTACGGTGCTAGAGACAGAAAAAATAACAAAGCTGACCTATTCGGATCGTTATATCCAGAATCCGGCAGTAATTACGATTCTAGGGGCGCTATTTTTGCCGTTAAAAGCTCGGATGGCTGAAAGCGCTACTACTCAGATCAGGACGTTATTCAAGACAGGCCGTACTCAAGGACAGAAAGCTTTTGATGACTGGTCCAACCAAGAAGACTTCCAGTTTTTTGCAGAGAAATGGATATCGGCAATGGTTGGAACGGACGTTGATTTTGTAATTGAAACGTCAAACCGTGATATTCCCCATCACCGCAGGCTCGATTTAGAGCTTGAAAGTGGTAAAACACTGAAAGTCAGGTTTGATCAGGGCGTCGCTTACTGGAGATTACGTTTTGGATCCCATAGGGATATATGGTTCGACTTTGATCAGTCAATGGAGAACCAGGTGATGCACATGGCCAAGGTGGTCGATATGGCAGAAGTGCAGAACTCAGAGCAGAAATGGGCCACTGATGTGCTTGTAGAGATTCAGGTAGAGTGATTGAAATAGCCCGAAGCTCGGGAAATAACTTCGGGCTATTTAGCTAACACATCCTGCAAACATCTAGCCATCGCGCCGCCGGTAAAGAACGGTAAGTCAATTTTGACGCACGGCGTTTGTTGATCTTTATCGGTTTCTAGGGCGGCAGTCATTTCTTGCGTTGCATTTTTTCGGGCAAAAACAGGCTGGTCTCTGTTTGGTCTCAACTCGGTCTCAATTAAAAAACAGCGATTTTTGCGTAGATATAGTCATTTCTGGTGTATGAGGTAGGCAAAAGAATGGCGTATCCTGTTGATTGTTTCCGACCAAAGAAATGATCAACTTAGACATAAATCTGGATACGCCATGAACACGAATACTACCTCAAATGCTCTTTCACAACTAGATGATTCCA
>Ga0079226_10004384_pt1 | contig 10790 bp, 7 predicted proteins | sample Poulit2014_FD_76345 | JGI IMG/M metagenome (GOLD analysis project Ga0079226, IMG submission 76345) | Agricultural soil microbial communities from Georgia to study Nitrogen management - Poultry litter 2014 | ecosystem: Environmental > Terrestrial > Soil > Agricultural land | place: USA: Georgia...
CAAACCTTTAATCCAGAGCATCATGCGATTGTGTTAGCGCAGCAGCAAGACTATGAAACTTTTTTCAAAAAAGAAATGTTCATGCGCCATCAAAGCGGTTACCCGCCTTACTTTTTTACTTTAAAAATTACTTGTAGTCATCCAGAAGAGGCCAGCGCTGCTAAACGCATGTTTCAAATCTCTGAAAGTATCAAACAACGACTTTCACCACAAAGTATCTTATTAGGTCCGGTACCAAGTAGTGTCGCGCGAATAAAAAACCGCTATTACTATCAATTGATTATTAAATATAAAAACGAACCGCAACTGCACGAGGTGTTGCATGAAATTTTACAAAAAAGTCAAAAAGATCAACGCAATCAGTTATTTGTTGCCATTGATAATGAACCCTTGAGTTTTATTTAAAGGAGTGGGAAAAACATGACAAAAGTTGTATTTATGGGAACTCCAGAGTTTTCCGTCCCAATTTTAGAAGGATTGGTTGAAAATGATTATGAAGTCTTAGCTGTTGTCACGCAGCCTGATCGTCCGGTCGGTAGGAAAAAAATAATGACAGCAACCCCGATAAAAGAAGCCGCCTTACGATTAGGTATTTCAGTTTTACAGCCACAAAAAATCAGTGGCTCAAAAGAAATGGAAAAAATAATTGACCTAGCTCCTGATCTATTGATTACCGCTGCCTTTGGTCAATTCCTACCAGAAAAATTATTGCAAGTTCCCAAGATTGGAGCATTAAATGTTCATGCTTCTTTATTACCAAAATATCGAGGGGGAGCTCCGGTTCATTATGCCATTATAAATGGGGAAGAAAAAACAGGGGTAACCATTATGGAAATGATCAAAAAAATGGATGCCGGTGGAATTTATGCTCAAAAAGAGTTACCAATCACTAAAAACGATGATGTTGGAATCTTATTCAATAAATTAAGTTTACTAGGTAGAGAATTATTATTAGAGGCATTACCAAAAATTATTGAAGGGCAAAAACCAGTCCCACAAGACGAGAGTCAGGTTACTTTTTCACCTAATATCAAACCAGAAGAAGAAGCAATCGATTGGGAAAAATCAGCGCAAGTTATTGATCAACAAGTTCGTGGGATGCGGCCTTGGCCAATTGCCTACACTATATATGAAGGTGCTCGTTTAAAAATATGGTCTGTTGAGCCAATAGAAGAAAAGACGGATAAACAGCCTGGGACCATTATTCTTCGAGACAAAAAACAGCTGTGGATTGCTTGTGGGCAGCAAACGGTGCTTGCTATAAAAGAATTACAACCAGCTGGAAAGAGTAAGCAGGCCATCCAAGCTTTTTTAAATGGAAGTGGCCAAAAGATAAAGGCAGGTCAAAAGGTTGGACTACATGAAAACTAAACAAACAGTGCGTTGGGTCGCTTTGGATGTGTTAGAACGCATTCATAAAGGAGGCGCCTATTCGAATTTACTACTAAATGAGAGTATTGAACATGGACAACTTAATGAAAAAGATAGCCGCTTACTAACCGAGATTGTTTATGGAACAGTAAGTCGCCAACTATTATTAGATTTTTATTTAGCACCTTTTATTGCAAACGCCAAAAAAGTTCATCCTTGGGTGAAACAATTATTGCTGCTTTCGCTTTACCAGATACTCTATCTTGATCGCGTGCCCGATCATGCGATTGTCAATGAAGCGGTTGAAATTGCTAAAAAAAGAGGGAATATTGGCATTGGAAAATTTGTTAATGGTGTTTTACGTAATATTCAAAGACAGAAAGTGCCAAGTTTAGATGAAATCAAAGATCCGATGAAACGCTTGGGAATTGAAATTAGTATGCCACAATGGCTAGTTGAAAAGTTGGTCAAAGAAATTGGTTTCGAGCAAACAAGAAAGTTGGGTTTATCTTTATTAGTCCCTAGTCATGCTAGTGCTCGGGTAGATACTTCAAGAGTGTCACGAAAAGAAGCAATGGAAATTTTACAAGAAGAAGGTTTTTCGGTACAAGAAAGTAAAATTTCACCTTATGGAATCACTGCAGAGAAAGGCTTTTTTGCAGGTAGTCGGTTATTTAAAGAAGGAAAAGTAACAGTTCAAGACGAAAGTTCCATGCTAGTAGCCCCAGCTTTACAGCTAAAACCTTATCATCAAGTACTTGATGCTTGTGCAGCACCTGGGGGAAAAACCACTCATATTGCCAGCTTTTTGGACCACAAACAAGGTGGAACAGTGACCGCGTTGGATATCCACGCTCATAAAGTGGAATTAATTAAAGAAAATGCCCAACGATTACAGGTCGATCCAGTGGTTCAAACATGTGTAATGGATGCTCGGAAAGTATCAGAATCTTTTGCGCCAGCTACATTTGATCGGATCTTAGTGGATGCTCCTTGTTCTGGATTAGGGTTGATGCGTCGTAAGCCTGATATTAAATACACAAAAAAGGCAACTGATTTTCAAAAGTTACCAGAGATTCAACTAGAAATTTTAGAAAAAGTCGCGCCAACTTTGAAATCTTCTGGTATTATGGTGTATAGCACATGTACCTTTTCTCCAGAAGAAAATCAAGCAGTGGTCGCTAAGTTTTTAGCAAACCATGAGGATTTTGAAAAAATTGAAATTTCAGGCACAGAAGCCGTTAAAAAAAGTATCACCGATAAAATGTTGACTATTTATCCCCAGCAGTATGGAACGGATGGCTTTTTTATCAGTTGTCTACGGAAAAAGTAATGAGGTGAAAGAACATGGAGTTCAGTTTTCGCAGTGATATTGGCAAACGAAGAACAACCAATCAAGACTATGCAGAGGCGTTCACCAATCAAAATGGCTATCACTTAGCTCTTTTGGCAGATGGAATGGGTGGCCATAGAGCCGGAGATGTTGCGAGTCAAAAAGTAGTTACCGAACTAGGTGAAAAGTGGCAAAGTTCTCAGATAACAGAAAGTGAAAAGGCAGTACAGTGGTTGATTCAACGAATTCAAGAAGAAAATACGGCTATTTATGAAGCCGGGCAGCAACAAGAAAAACTACAAGGAATGGGTACAACAGTCGAAGCGGTAGCAATTTTAGAAAATCAAATCGCAGTCGGTCATGTTGGAGATAGCCGTATCTATTTACTCAGAGATGGACAACTAATGCAGTTGACCGAAGACCACTCTTTAGTGAATGAACTGGTCAAATCTGGTGAACTAACCAAAGAAATGGCAGCTGTTCATCCTCAAAAAAATATTGTGACACGTTCAGTAGGAATGCCTGGAAACGTTGATGTCGATGTGGCGGTTTATGACATACATGCTTATGATCGACTATTGATTTGCTCAGACGGCTTGACAAATATGGTGTCAGAGGAAGAAATTGGTCATTTAATCAATAGTTCTTCTTCTTTAGAAGATGCCTGTCAACGCCTAATCGATAAAGCGAATGCTTACGGTGGTTTAGACAATATTACAGTGTTTTTAATCAGTTTCGGAGGTGTGGGCCATGATTGAAATCGGAAAAAAAGTAAATGATCGTTATCTGATTTTAGATAGTATTGGTAGTGGCGGCATGGCCAATGTATTTTTGGCACGTGATTTGATTTTGGACCGAGAAGTTGCCGTAAAAGTATTACGTTACGATTTCCAAAACGACCAAGCAGCAATCCGTCGTTTTCAGCGAGAAGCCTTAGCTGCTACAGAACTTGTCCACCCTAATATCGTTTCTGTTTATGATGTCGGTGAAGAAGCCGGTATGCAATATTTGGTTATGGAATATGTGAAGGGGATGGATTTAAAACGTTATATTCAAACCCGCTACCCTATGGAATATTCTGAAATTGTCAATATAATGCAACAGGTACTTTCTGCTGTGGCGCTGGCTCACCAACATCGCATTATCCATCGAGACTTAAAACCACAAAATATTTTGATTAATGAAGACGGTGTGGTTAAAATTGCTGACTTTGGGATTGCCATCGCCTTATCAGAAACATCAATTACACAGACCAATTCAATGCTTGGTTCGGTTCACTATCTTTCTCCAGAACAAGCTCGTGGCGGTATGGCAACAAACCAATCTGATATTTATGCGCTAGGTATCATTTTATTTGAAATGTTGACAGGTCGTGTTCCTTTTGATGGGGAATCAGCGGTAACGATCGCCTTAAAACATTTCCAAGATGAAATTCCAGAAATTAGGATGTTTGATCCAAATATTCCTCAGTCTTTAGAAAATGTCGTCTTAAAAGCAACAGCGAAAGAACCCGCTGATCGCTATGCACAAGCAGATGAAATGAATCAAGATCTTGATACTGTTTTATCACCAGAGCGTTTGAATGAACCCAAATGGCAACCACAAGCGATGGATGGTCAAACAAAGGCCTTGACTCCTATCACGGATGATACGCCAATGCCTGAATCATTTAAAGAAATGCCTGTATCTGAAGAAAAAGCTTCGAATGAAAATGAAAAAGAAGAGAAACCTAAGAAAAAACGAAAATGGTGGCTTCTTCCTATCTTGTTGATCATCATTTTGGCTGCTGCAGGTAGCTATTTTGTATTCGGTGGTGGCCGTGGTCAAGTGAAAATTCCTGAAGTACAGGGATTGACAGAAGCAGCTGCCCGAGAAAAATTACAAGGTGATGGGCTGACAGTGGCTGATGAAATCGAAAACTTTGCTAGTGATGAAGTGCCAGAAGGCCGTGTCGCCAAAACGAGCCCTGAAGAAGGTGCTGTGGTCAAAAAAAATCGAGCCATCACGCTTTATATTAGTTCGGGCAGTCCTAAGGTTACGCTAAAAGATTATACTGGCAGAAAATATAGTGAGGCTGTAGAAGAACTCAAAAAATTAGAATTTAAAGAAAGTAACATTAACTCTACAGAAGAGTTTAGTGCAGAAGTAGCTAAAGGAGACATCATTAGTCAAGATCCAGAAGCTGGCGAAGAAGTGGTGCCTGAAGAAGCCAAGATGACGTTTGTCGTTAGTAAAGGGGCAGAGTCTGTTGATATGATTAACTTTATCGGAAGCACCGAAGAGGCAACCAGAGAAACGTTAGAAAGTCTTGGGCTAGGTAAGAATCCCGTTTCCTTTGAATCGGTATACAATGCACAAAGCTCAGGAACTATTGTTGATCAAGAACCTGTTGAAGGAAACAAAGTAATCCCAGGCGAAACTGCCTTGACTTTTTATGTCAGCCAAGGAATTGAACAAGTAGAAGTTCCTAAAGTTGCTGGTAAAACGGTGGATGATGCTACAGAAGAATTAGAAAAAGCAGGCTTTACCGTTGAAACAGAGGAAGTGGAAGATGACTCTGTAGAAAAAGGAAAGGTAATCTCTTCTGACCCTGAAGAAGGAGATCAAGTAGATAGTGGTTCTACGATCACCTTACAGGTTTCTAAAGGTCCGGCAGAAGAAGAGAAAACAAAAAGTTTTACCGTTGATTTAAAACTTGTTTATTCTGGAAAAGATGGTGCCCAACAGAGGGTGACGATTTTTTTACAAGATGCTAACAACGAAGAATCTACTCAAAAAGATCAAGTAACCCTTAGCGAAGGGGACAATCCGCGTACAATCAGTGTTCCTATAACAGTAAAAGATGGGGAAAAGGCAACGATTGCTTATCAAATCGATGATGGACGCAAAAATAGCACCGAAGTCGATCATGCCGATACTATTCAGATTCCATAAACAATACTTCGCATCTACTTTTGTGGATGCGAAGTTTTTTTAATAAAAAATTTACTGGAATAACGAAAAATTTTGCAAACTCTTAAGGCAAAAGACCTTCTTCTTTTCAATCGTCGCAAAATTTTGTATAATAAAGGTCAAGATTAGTCAAGGGAGGGGAGAGTCGCGATGAGTCATCAAAATACATCTGATTTGATTGAAGCTTATCTAAAGAAAATTTTAGAACAAAGTGAAATAATTGAAATTCGTCGTGCTGAAATGGCAGATCTATTCAATTGTGTCCCTTCACAAATCAATTATGTTATTAATACGCGCTTCACAGTCCAAAGAGGCTATACCGTCGAAAGTAAACGTGGCGGTGGAGGATACATTCGAATTGAAAAAATCCGCGTAGTGAGTTATCATCAATTTTTAAGTCAGGTCGATCGCTTATTTGATCAAAAACTGTCTGAAAAAGATGCATCAGCTATCATTCAAAAATTATATGAAGAAGATATTTTAACTAAACGAGAAGGAAATCTTCTTTTAACAATCATTGGCAAAGGATCTTTAGACGATTGGGAAAAAGAAGATTACTTACGAGCAACAATTATGCATCGTGTTTTAGAACGTTTAAGTTATGAAGAAAAGGAGTGAGTGAAATGGATGAATTATTTACCCAACGAGCAAAGGCAGTATTGGCAATTGCTCAAGAGGAAGCGAAACATTACAAACACCAATCCATTGGCACTGAACATTTGCTTTTAGCATTGTTAGTCGAACAAGATGGCGTCGCTGGTAAAACGCTTCGTGAAATGAATATCAATGAAGAAGACGTACGTGAAGAGATTGAACGCCTCACTGGATACGGCATTATTACTCACTACCCAGACAATGGATTTTTACCTTATTCACCTCGGGCAAGGCAAGTATTTGCTTTTGCTGGTGATGAAGCGAAACGTTTAGGAGCCCCACAAGTAGGAACAGAACACTTGTTGTTAGGTTTATTGCGTGATGAACAAGTGTTGGCTGCTCGAATTCTCTTAAATCTTGGGATGAGTTTAGCAAAAACTAGGCAATCATTAAAACGTAAAATGGGGTTAAATCAGGCAAAAGCAAATGGGCCTAGTAGTAACGGGAATCGCCGTCGTTCGACTCAAAATCGAATGAATGCAAGTGAAGAGAGTACACCAACCTTGGATGCTTTAGCCAGAGACTTAACCAAATTAGCCCGTGAAAAACGTCTAGATCCAGTGGTGGGACGCCAAAAGGAAGTCCGCAGATTAATTCAAATTTTAAGCCGACGCACCAAGAATAATCCAGTGTTGGTTGGTGAGCCAGGGGTTGGTAAAACAGCGATTGCGGAAGGCTTGGCGCAAAAAATCGTGGATCATGAAGTCCCTAAAGATATGCAAAAAAAGCGGTTAATGATGTTGGATATGGGCGCCTTGGTTGCAGGGACAAAATATCGTGGTGAATTTGAAGACCGGATGAAAAAAATCATTGAAGAAATTTACCAAGATGGCCAAGTGATTTTATTCATCGATGAATTGCATACCTTGATTGGAGCTGGCGGTGCAGAAGGCGCAATCGATGCTTCTAATATTTTAAAACCTGCTTTAGCTCGTGGTGAGTTACAAACGATTGGGGCAACCACCTTAGATGAATATCAAAAATATATTGAAAAAGATTCTGCTTTAGAACGACGCTTTGCTAAAGTACAGGTGGATGAACCAACGCCTGATGAGACTGAAGAAATCTTAAAAGGATTGCGTCCACGTTATGAAGAACATCATGGCGTAAAAATTACTGATGAAGCCATCCGTGCGGCTGTCCAATTGTCTGTCCGCTATATCAATTCACGACAATTACCAGATAAAGCCATCGATTTGATGGATGAGTCTTCTGCAAAAGTTCGTCTGGATGCAGCAGATACTGTTTCCCAAACGGTTATTTTACAACAAGCACTGGCTACTTTATCTGATGAAAAAGAAACCGCCATTCGTAGTCAAAATTTTGAAACAGCGGCTAACTTGCGCGTGAAAGAAAAAGATCTTCATGAACGGTTGGCAAAAGCTGCTTATAAAGAAAGTGAAGAAACTGATCAATACAAAGATGAAGTTTCTGCAGAAGATATAGCCTCGGTCGTTTCGCAATGGACCGGCGTCCCACTTCAACAATTAGAGAAAAAAGAAAGTGAACGTCTATTAGAATTGGAAGCCATTATTCACGAACGTGTCGTTGGTCAAGATGAAGCGGTTAAAGCTGTCTCTAGAGCTATTCGTCGCGCACGTAGTGGTTTGAAAGATCCACACCGTCCCATTGGATCCTTTATGTTTTTAGGACCGACTGGTGTCGGAAAAACAGAACTTGCCAAAGCCTTAGCAGAAGCGATGTTTGGTAGTGAAGATTCATTGATCAGAGTCGATATGTCTGAATATATGGAAAAATATAGCACGAGTCGTTTAATTGGTTCACCACCAGGCTATGTTGGGTATGATGAAGGCGGCCAACTAACAGAAAAAGTCCGTTCCAAACCTTATGCTGTTATTTTGCTCGATGAAGTTGAAAAAGCCCATCCAGATGTTTTCAATATCTTATTGCAAGTATTAGATGACGGGTATTTGACGGATTCCAAAGGACGTAATGTTGACTTTCGTAACACAATTGTGATTATGACCTCTAATATCGGGGCTACAGAATTGCGAGAAGAAAAAAATGTTGGTTTTACTGCAGTCGATGCCACACAAAATTATGAAGCCATGCAAAAACGGATTTTGGAAGAATTGAAGAAATCTTTCCGTCCAGAGTTCTTGAACCGCATCGATGAAACGGTTGTTTTCCGTTCCTTAGATAAAGAGGAAATTCATGAAATCGTCAAAATTATGAGTCATACGATTGTGAAACGAATGGACGAACAAGATGTCCATCTGAAGATTACTCCCGCTGCAGTTGATGTGATTGGAAAAGATGGATTTGATCCAGAATATGGGGCACGCCCTATTCGCCGAGCCTTGCAAAAAGAAGTGGAAGACCGGTTGAGTGAAGCCTTACTCTCTGGCCAAGTTAAGCTTGGTGATCGAGTAACAATTGGTGCTTCAAAAGGAAAAATCACTTTGAATGTACGTAAAAATAAAGCAAGTAAAAAAGAAAAAAAAGTTTTACAAGAAGTATAGACACGAGAATCTAGGATGTCTTGTTCAATGATGTCTATAAATGTTTAAACTATTTTATATGAAATTTTAGAGAAATAAGATAAAATTCGTAAATAGTTTCAGGTAATAAAACTATTATAGACCCAAAATGATAAGCAAATCGCCGGCTAGTCCACGATTTGCTTATTTAATTTGTTGATGATAGGCATACTTTGTGATTTGCCATTTAAATTCCTGCTTTTCTCTGCTAAAATAGAGAGCGTTGCAAGGAGGAAGAAGAAATGATTGAGTTAGTTACAACAGTAGAATCTATAGGACAAGCTGAAAAGCTCTTGCCAATGGTAGATACTATTGTTTTTGGTGAAGAAACATTTGGCTTGCGTTTGCCGTGTTCTTTTACACATAATGAACAAAAAGAGCTAGTTGCACTTGCTCATGCGGCTGGAAAAAAAGCGATGGTTGCAGTCAATGGAATTATGCATCCAGAAAAAATGAAGCAAGTTACCGCTTATTTGGCTTTTTTAAATGAAATTCATGTAGATAAAATCACTTTAGGGGATCCAGGAATCATCTATGAGATGCATCAACAGCCTGATTTAGCTCTGCCCTTTGTTTATGATGGTGAAACGCTAGTAACAAATGCCCGCCAAATCAATTTTTGGGGACATAAAGGAGCCGAGGGTGCAGTTTTAGCACGCGAAGTTCCCTTTCAAGAAATGAAGAAAATAGCACCCCAATTAGATATACCTGTAGAAGTCTTAGTCTACGGCGCCACTTGCATTCATCAATCCAAGCGACCACTTTTGGAAAATTATTATCATTTTACCCAACAAGAGGAAAAATCTGAAAAAGCACGGGGGCTATTCTTAGCAGAACCGCAGGATAAAAATTCACATTACTCCATCTTTGAAGATACACATGGGACCCATATTTTTGCGAATAAGGACCTTTGTTTAATCAACCAATTAGAGGAATTAGTAGAAAATGGCTTTACCACTTGGAAATTGGATGGTATTTTTTCACCGGGGGATCATTTTGTAGAAATTACAAAACTTTTTGATCAAGCGCGTCAAGATATTCTTGCAAAAAATTGGAAGGAAGAGAAAGCACACTCTTTCTTTGAAAAAATTACAAAATTGCATCCAAAAGGAAGAGAGTTAACCACGGGTTTTTATTCTCTTGACCCAGATGATATCAAGTAAGGAAGTAGAAATGATGACAAAACAAACAAAATTAAAACGGCCTGAGGTGCTAGCGCCTGCAGGAACGTTAGAAAAATTAAAAGTTGCGATTCAGTATGGCGCCGATGCAGTTTATATTGGTGGCAATGCGTATGGATTAAGAAGTCGGGCAGGGAATTTTTCCTATGAAGAAATGGCTGAAGGGGTCGCTTTTGCTAAAGCTCATCAGGCAAAGGTGTATGTAGCAGCAAACATGGTGACTCATGAAGGAAACCAAGAAGGGGCTGGCGAATTTTTCCGCACGATACGAGATATTGGTATTTCAGCCGTCATCATATCTGATCCGGCACTGATTGAAATTTGTGCCACAGAAGCACCAGGCTTGCCGATTCATTTGTCCACCCAAGCGTCAGCAACCAACGCTGAAACATTGGAATTTTGGCGGGAAGAAGGATTAGAACGGGTGGTGTTGGCACGCGAAGTTTCTATGGAAGAACTGGCTGAAATCCGTCGCTTGACATCTGTTGAAATTGAAGCCTTTGTGCATGGGGCCATGTGTATTTCTTATTCGGGACGTTGTACATTGTCCAACCATATGTCGATGCGTGATGCCAATCGTGGGGGTTGCTCGCAATCTTGTCGTTGGAAATATGACTTATTTGATATGCCTTTTGGGACAGAACGGCGTAGTTTGACTGAAAATGGCGCTGTTTCAGAAGATTTTTCCATGAGTGCCGTGGACATGTCAATGATTGAGCATATTCCTGATTTTATCCAAAATGGGGTAGACAGTCTCAAAATTGAAGGGCGCATGAAGTCGATTCACTATGTATCAAC
>Ga0079226_10004386_pt1 | contig 10789 bp, 12 predicted proteins | sample Poulit2014_FD_76345 | JGI IMG/M metagenome (GOLD analysis project Ga0079226, IMG submission 76345) | Agricultural soil microbial communities from Georgia to study Nitrogen management - Poultry litter 2014 | ecosystem: Environmental > Terrestrial > Soil > Agricultural land | place: USA: Georgia...
CATGATGCTTGGCGCGGGTCTGGACAGAACCGGCGTGATGAATCTGGTGTCCTCCATGATCCTGAAACTGGGCGGACCGCAGGAATCGCGGGTGCGAACCCTGCTGGCCGCGTCGGTTGGTTTGGTCTCCGGTTTTATGCAAAACGTGGGGGTTACGGCCATTTTCATGCCGGTGGTCAGCCGGCTGTCGGCGCGGCTGGATATTTCATCGTCACGGCTTTTAATGCCGGTTAGCTTCAGCGCGCTTGTGGGTGGCTCGCTGACCATGGTGGGCTCTTCGTCGCTGATCCTGCTCAATGATCTGGTGGAAACCTCAAACCGCTCGCTGCCGCCCGGTGCCGAGGCGCTCAGGCCCTACGGGCTGTTTGATGTCACCCTGATCGGGCTTGGGCTGATGGTCAGCACGCTGATTTTCTTCCACTTGTTTGCCCATCGCCTTCTGCCGCGTCCGAAAAAGAAAAAGGCCGCGTCCCCCGGCCGAACGGCCAGCTACTTCAAGGAGATCTATGGTCTTGAGGGCGATCTGTATGAAATGCTGGTGACGGTGGATTCACCGCTGGTGGGCATGCGCATCGCCGATGCCGAAAGCCTGGACGGCGCGCCCCTGATACTGGCCATACAAAGCACCGATCAGCCGCAGCTGGCACCGCCGCTGGATGAAATGGTGTGGGTGGGCACTGTACTGGGAGTGATGGGCACGCGTCAGCAGGTGGGAGAGTTCGCGCTGGCCAACAGCCTGCGCCTGCAGCCGCGGCTGCGCACGTTTGGCGACCTGTTCAACCCCAGCCGTGCAGGCGTCTCCGAGGTCGTTATTCCACCGGGCTCGCGCATGATAGGAAAAACCATTGCCGATGCGCGGCTGCGTTCCAGCTACGGTCTTTCGGTGCTGGCCATCAGCCGTCGTGATGAAGTGATTCGCCACGGACTGCGCGATGAGGTGCTGCAGGCCGGTGACTGTCTGGTCAGCCATTCAACCTGGCGCAATCTGGCGCGACTGGCCCGGCAAAGGGATTTCATTGTTGCCACCGATATTCCAAAAGAAGAGCTGCGTCCGCAAAAGGTTGTGCACGCGGTGGTGTTTTTTGCCCTCAGTCTGTTTTTGGTGCTGTTTTCAGATTTTCAGCTGTCGGTGGCCCTGATGGTGGGTGCCATAGGCATGGTTCTGTCCGGGGTGGTCCGCATGGATGAGGCCTATCGGGCGGTCAGCTGGAAAACCGTCTTTCTCATGGCTGGGCTGATCCCGCTGGGCATGGCCATGGAAGTGACCGGCACGGCCGCCTGGCTGGCCCAGAAAATGCTGATCATGTTTGGCGGCGTGCCGGACATTTTCATGCAGCTGGCGCTGGCGCTCCTGGCCACGTTCTTTGCCCTGATGATGTCCAATGTGGGCGCAACCGTGCTGCTGGTGCCCATAGCCATCAACATCGCGATTGCAACCGGCGCCAGTCCGGCGGTTTATGCCCTGCTTATCGGGCTGGTGACTTCAAACACCTTTATTTTGCCCACGCATCCGGCCAACGCGCTCATCATGGGGCCGGCCGGGTACAAGGTCAGGGATTTTGTGCGCATGGGCGTGCCCATGAGCATTATTTTCATCACCGTGACCATCATCGGGCTCAACCTGCTGTTTTGAATGCCCGGCCGGGCAGCTTGTGTTTCAGTTGATATAGCGCCCGGTGATGCGCTCGTATTCTCCGCTGTCGCGCAGGCTTGCCAGCGCTCTGTTGAAGCGCTCAACCGTTTCTGGTTCAACGCTGGCCTTGCTGAACATGACGCGCACATTGCCGCTGTGCAGATCCAGCGGCAGGGTTTCAAGAGGCACACCCCATTCGCGGCGCTGGTTGATGCTGGCGGCTACAAACGGGTCTTCAAGAAATCCGTCGATGCGGAAATCCATCAGATTGACAAAGTTGAGCTCGCCGACCGGCACATCGACTATCTGCTCCTGGTATTCGGCGTTGTCCAGCACCGTGTCGATCTTGTCTCCGTACACATAGCCGCTGGTCAGGCCCAGCCTGAACCCGTCGCTCAGCAGTTCTTCAAAGGTTTTGTCCGACCAGCTGTCCACTTCCTCCGCGCTTACATGGATTCGGAAGGACTCCTGTCTGTAAGGGTCGGAAAAATAGGCGAAAGCCTTGCGGTCGGGGGTTTCCGTGGCGCCAAGAAGAAGATCGAGCTCACCCGATTCAACCAGCCTCAGCATGGACACCCAGCTGCCCTGCTCCCATTCAAGCTTGCAGTCCGAGTGCTCGGCAATGCTTTCAAGAAGGTCAACATCAAGCCCCCTGACCTTGCTTCCCGAGGGTTTGAAGTGATACGGCTCCCAAGGGTCCCAGCCAACGCTCAGGCTGCAGTCTTCAACGCTCGCGGCGAGTTCGGGGCTGTCGCTGGCATCGGCAGGCTGCGCGCTTTCGGCGACGGACGCAGATGATTCGACAGCAGTGGATGCCGGTTCGTCGTTTTGGCAGCCACTGAGAAATAAAGCCAGGAAAGTGACAAGAAAGAACTTTCGCATGGTTGCAGGCTCCGGTTGTGGCTTGTCTTCACTGTACCGGAATGCGGGCTGCGCGGCAATTGCCCCTCGGAGTAATGTGTGTTGCTACAGGTTGAAGACGGCCATGACGCGGCCGTCCGCTTCGTGAATTTCAACGCTGCGCAGCTCCGCGTTGCGGCACGGTCCGGATATGCACACGCCTTCAGCGGGCTCGAACACTGCGCCGTGATGAACGCAAACCAGCCGGTTTTCCTTGTCGGTCAGGAAGCGGTTGGGCGCAAAGTTGAGCTGCCGGCCCTGGTGCGGGCAGACGTTGAACCACACGCGCGGCTGGCCGTTGTGGCGCGTGGCAATGAGCCATACAGGCTCGCTGTCATGATTGACTTGAAGCTCGCGATACTGCCCTTCAGCCAGGTCTTCGGCAGAACACAGGAACACTGGTTCACTCATGAGGTCTTATTCTGCATGCACAATCCATGGCGACAATTCTACCAGCCGCCGCAAAGCCCGCTGGCCCGGTTTGGGCTGGCGCTGGCGGCCATCGGTGTCCTGGCCCTCAGTTTCATTCTGGGTCTGGTTTTTCTGGCTGTGGCCACAGGTTTGGCGGTTATCGGCTTTGTGGTGCTCACCATCAGACGTCTGCTGGGCGTCACCCGCCGCCAGGATGATGGCGTTATTGACGTTGAGTACCGCGTGGTCGACCGTCATCGCGATGACCGGTAGCGGGCCGTCAACAGCGATCAATCAGTAGCGCAGGCCAACGATGAGCACGGCTGTGAAGACGGCCAGGGCCCACAGCACCATGCCGCTGACCGACCAGGCGCGTCCCAGTCCGCGATCTACGCTGCGCATGATCAGGGTGGAACCGGCCTGCCAGATGCCGTTTCCGAGCCGCTCGTAAACCGCGGCCATCCGGGCGTGCGCGCGGCGCGCAAAGCCGGGCACCAGCCGGCGCGTCAGCCAGTCCGCGTCCAGGTTGGTCGAGGGGATTTCGGCCGGATAGCGGCCCGAGCGGTGCATCCACACGATGGCCAGTGTGGCGAAGAACAGCAGCTGCATCTGCGTCACCACGTGGCCCATTTCATACGGCCAGTAGTCCCCGCCGTAGGGCAGCAGGGCATACAGTCCTTGCGGCCACACGCCGATGGCAATGCACAGGAAGGCGCCCAGGCCCATGGCCACAAGCATGTTGAGCGGTGCCTCGCCGGCGTTCTGGACGCTTTCAGGGCGGGCCTGTCCGCTGTCGGCAAAGAAGCCGAAGTACGGAATCTTGATGCCGGCATGCTCAAGCACGCCGGCCGAGGCAAACAGCATGACCAGCCAGATGAACACGTGGTCGGTTTGCACCAGCGCGGTCATGATCATGGCCTTGGAGACAAAGCCGGACAGCAGCGGAAAGGCTGAAATGGACGCAGCGCCGACGATGCAGAAGGTGGCTGTCCACGGCATGCGGCGGTACAGACCGCCCAGCTTGACGGCGCTGACGGTGCCGGCCTGCTGCAGCACGGCGCCCATGGACATGAACAGCAGCGATTTGTAGATGATGTGGGCAAACGCGTGGGCGGCTGTGCCGTTGAGCGCCAGCTCGGTGCCAATGCCCACGCCCACCAGCATGAAGCCCAGCTGGTTGATGATGGAATACGACAGCACGCGCCTGAGGTTGTTTTCGATGATGGCGTAGAAAATGGGGAAGAACGCCATGGTGGCGCCGATGTATATCAGCAGTTCGGTGCCGGGGAAACCACGCGCAAGCGCGTAGATGGCCGCCTTGGTGGTAAAGATGCACAGGAAAACCGATCCGGTGGGCGTGCCGGCCGGGTAGCTGTCGGGAATCCAGTTGTGCAGCAGCGGGAAGCCGGCCTTGATGCCAAAGGCCAGAAACACAAACCAGGTGGCGGCACTGCCCAACTCCATGGCCTCGAACGACAGCTCACCGGTGTTGAGCCACAGCATGAGCGCGCCGGCGGTGAGCATGACTCCCGACAGCACCTGGTAGATCAGGTAGCGCAGGCCGTTGGCCACCGCTTCGGGCGTGCGCGAGGCAAAGATCAGGCCCGCCGAGGTCAGGCCCAGCAGCTCCCACTGGATGAACAGGGTCAGGAAATCGCCGGCAAACACCACGCCCAGCGCCGCGCCCACGTACAGCAGCCCGCAGATTTGCTGCAGGGTATCGCGCACCTTGAGCGCAAACAGAATGGACAGAAAGGCGCCGATGTGAAAGGCAATGCCGAAGATGAAACTGAGCGAATCGGCGCGGTAGGGCGTCAGCTCAAGGCCCATCAGGGTCATGTGGCGGCTGACGTCCAGTTCCATTCCAAAAAACTGCAGGCCGCCGATGACCGGCGCGGCCAGAAGGATGGCCTTGCGCAGCGCGCCGCGCGTGACGGGCATCAGCAGGGCGGCAATGAAAGACGGCCAGACCGGGTGAAATTCAGGAATCATAGTAATCCTCGTCGCGCCGGACGAGGGCGCGCAGGCCCCTGGCAACCACAACGGCGAACACCAGCGAGCCAAAACCGTACAGGGCATACATCAGGGGGATGGACTCAATGCGGTTGTGGCCGGTGCGGCTGATGAACAGTTCAACGACCAGCAGCAGGGCGCACAGAACGTAGAGCGCAATGCGAATGCGCTGCCTGACAACAGGGCTGTCGGCCCAGCCGCCGGAATGATGAGCGCGGTCATTCATGCCTTGCCTCCTTCGGCGACCAGTTGAGCCAGCATGTACAGCGGCTCGGGAAAGAAGAACAGCGCCAGGCAGCTACCGGCAGTGACAACCATGGCGGCCACCATGGGCCAGGGCGCTTCCCTGACCTTGCTGTCGTCAACGCCCCGTGCCGGGGCCCCGAAAAATGCTTTTGCGGGAATGGACAGCAGGTACATGATGTTGAGCAGGGAGCTGGCCAGAAGCACAATGACAAACGCCCAGTGGCCGCCTTCAAGGCTGCCTGCAATGAGATACCACTTGGCCCACATGCCGGCAAAAATAGGCACGCCGATGATGCTCATGCTGGCGATGGCAAAGGCGGTGAATGTGACCGGCATGACCCGACCCAGTCCGCCCAGCTGGGACACCTTTGTGCGCTCGTGCGCGACCTGGATGGCGCCGGCGGCAAAGAACAGGGTGATTTTGGCCACCGCATGCACCGCCAGCTGGATGACGGCACCCAGAATGGCCAGCGGCGTGGCAATCATGGCGCCCAGCACCACGTAGCCAAGCTGGCTGACGGTGGAGTAGGCCAGGCGCGCCTTGAGGTCATCGAGCGTCAGCGCGATCAGTGACGCGGCCAGAATGGTGAAGGCCGCCACCCAGGCCAGCCACAGGCTGGCGCCGGTCTGGGTCAGAAAATCGATGCCAAAGATATAGACGCTGACCTTGATGACGGTAAATACACCGGCCTTGACCACGGCCACAGCGTGCAGGAGCGCGCTGACCGGCGCCGGGGCCACCATGGCAGCCGGCAGCCAGCGATGGATGGGCATGAGTGCAGCCTTGCCGATACCGAACATGAACAGGCCGGCCAGCAGCGGCAGCCACGAGGGATCAAGCCGGCCGATCAGCACCCCGCCCGGGATGAAGTCCAGCGTGCCGGCGGCCGCCCAGGTCCAGATAATGCCGACCAGCAGCAGGGCAATGGACGACACCAGCAGGTAGCCCAGGTAGATGCGTCCGCCGCGCCGCGCCTGGGCGCTGCCGTCGTGGGCCACCAGCGGGTAGGTGGCAATGGTCAGAATCTCGTAGAAGACGAACAGCGTCAGCAGATTGGCCGAAAAAGCCATGCCGCCGGCGGCGCCCAGGGAAATGGCATACAGGGCAAAAAAGCGCCCCAGATTGCCGTAGCGCAGGGTCTTCATGTAGCTTTGCGCATACAGGGTGGCCACCAGCCACAGAGTTCCCGCCACCAGCGCAAACACCAGCCCCAGCGGTTCAACGCTGAACGCAAATTTCAGCCCCGGCAGCAGGGTCCAGACGGTCTGGCTGCGGCCGGCTCCTTCCAGCACCGGGCCGATCTGGCTAATGATGCCGCCAAAAAATGCAATGGCGGTAATCCAGCTCAGCGCATCGCGCAGGCGGGGAAGTTTTGCCGCCAGGCCGATGAGCACGGCGCCGGCAAACGGAATGAGGACAACGCTCAGCGGACTCATGGGACAACTCCCGCAAACACGCCAAACAGGGATTTGGCGGCGGCGCCCGAAGCGGCCACCGGCAGGCGCGTGTCAAGGCCGAACCAGAAGTTGAGCCCGACCATCAGCCACAGGGGCACCAGCAGGGTTAAAGGGGCTTCACTGACCGTTTTGGCATCCTGGGGACGCTCGTGGAACCAGGCGGCCTCGACCACTCGCCAGATATAGACTACGGCCATCAGCGAGGTGATCACGATCAGTGCCACCAGCAGCCAGTCGCCGGTTTCCATGGCGGCCAGAATCAAATACCACTTGCTGATGAAGCCGGCGGTGGTGGGCACGCCGATGATGGACAGTCCGGCCAGCGCAAAGGCGGTCAGCGTCCACGGCATTTGCCGGCCCAGCCCGCGAAAGGCCTCGATGCGCACCGAGCCGATGCGGTAGAAAATGGTGCCCAGGGCCATGAACAGGGCGGCCTTCATGAGTGCGTGATTGAACAGGTGGATGAAGGTGGCCGTCAGCCCCGCTACCGTGCCCAGCCCCAGGCCCAGAATCATATAGGCCACCTGGGCAATTGACGACCAGGCCAGCATGCGCTTCTGGTTGACCTGAAACATGGCGATCCACGAGGCCACAAACATGCCGGCCACCGCCAGGGCAATCAGCACCGCGCCCAGCGGAATGGCGCTGAAGCTGTACTGATAGCCAAACACGGTGAAGATCATGCGGATCATGACGTACAGCGCCACCTTGGTTCCGGTGGCGGCAATGAACACGCTGGCAAAGTTGGGTGCATAGGTGTAGGCGTTGGGCAGCCACAGGTGCAGCGGCAGCATGGCGGCTTTCAGCCCCGTGCCGACCACGATGAACACCAGCGCCATCTGCACCACGCGGGTGTCGGCCACAGCCGGCAGCTGCTGCGCCAGGTCGACCATGTTCAGCGTGCCGGTCATGATGTAGAGAAAGCCCAGCCCGATCAGATAGAAGGTGGCGCCCACCGTGCCCATGATCAGGTAGCGGAATGAGGCCACCAGCGCGCGCCGGTCGCGGCCGTGGGCAATCAGGGCATAGGACGACAGCGAGGAGATCTCGAGGAACACGAACACGTTGAAGGCATCGCCGGTCATGACGATGCCCATCAGCCCGGCCAGGCACAGCAGGGTCAGCCCGTAGAATACGCTCTGGCTGCCCGGCCGCAGCTCGTGATCGACGCTGGTGCGCGCCCACAACAGCGCAAGGGCGGCCGCTGCGCTGATGATTAGCGCCACCAGGCCGTTGGCGGCATCAACGCGATATTCAATACCTATGGGCGCTTCCCAGCTGCCAAAGGCATAGTGCAGCGTTTCGTGCATGACGTGCGGCAGAACAGTGGCGGCAATGACTGCGCTGGCAAGCGCGGCCAGAGTGGCCAGCATCCACGGCAGGTTGCGACCCGGCAGCATGGCGCAGACCGGTGCGGCAATCAGCGGCACCAGCACGCTGAAGGGCATCAATTCAACAATGGTCACGAGTGATGGTCCCCTTCGCTGCGGGCCTCATCATCAATGATGAGATCGTCTTCCATGGTTCCGTAGGCTTCGTTGATGCGCATGGCCAGCGCCAGGGCGACTGCCGTGGTGGCCACCCCCACCACGATTGCGGTCAGGATAAGCACGTGCGGCAGAGGGTTGGAGTAGACGGTAACGCCCTCTTCGAGAATGGGCGTGGCCCCGCCAATGATCTTGCCCGAGGATATGAACAGGATGAAAACGGCGGTCTGGAACAGGTTGAGTCCCATGATTTTTTTCATCATGTTGCCGCGCGCAATCACGGCATAAAAGCCGATCATCATGACGGCAATGACAATCCAGTAGTTGTAATGCCCCAGTGCGGCCATCAGTCCTCCCCGGAAACTTCGTCGAGCAGCTGGCGGCGCTGGGCAAACAGTGAAAACAGCACCATCATGACGGTGGCAACGGTCAGGCCGACGCCCAGTTCGACGGAGATGATGCCGAACTGTTCAGCCGCCTGGGGGTTGCTCAAAAAAGGCTCGAAAGAAAGAAAATGAGCGCCCAGAATGACCCCGAACAGCCCGGTGCCGCCATAGATGAGCACGCCGCAGCACATGAGAATGAACATGGCGCGCTGCGGAATGACCTTGAATCCGGCTTCCAGCCCGTAGATGAGCACGAACAGAATCCAGGCGGCAGCAAAAATGACACCGGCCTGAAAACCGCCGCCGGGCGACTGGTCGCCGTGAAACTGAACGTAGAGCCCGAACAGCATGATGAGCGGAATCAGAAAGCGGGCGACGATGCGCAATATGGTGTATTCGCTCATGCCTGCCGCTCCTCATCCCGGGCTTCGGCGTCGCCGCGCTTCCTGCGCCGCCTCCCCGGCGGGGCAACGGTCAGCAGCGACCACACCGCCAGCCCGGCAGTGAGAATGACATAAGCCTCACCGATGGTGTCAAAGGAGCGGTAGTCGGCCAGAATGGCGGCCACTGCGTTGGGGATGCCAAGGTCGGCTTCGGTATTGGCCAGGTAATGCGGCGCAATGTGCATGTGTATGGGGTTGTCGGGCTGCCCGAACGGGGGCAGCTCCCAGGTGGCCCAGGTCAGGGCGGCGCCGGTAACCACCACGACAATGACCGCGGCCAGGTTGTTTTTGGACACCGGCTTTTCATGGCGGCGGGCCACGGCCAGCACCGCCAGCATCAAAAGCGTGCTGATGCCCGCGCCGACGGACGCCTCGGTCAGTGCCACGTCGCCGGCATCAAGCACGGTAAACAGCCCGGCGCACAGCAGGGAATAAATGGAAAACAGCATGGCCGAGGCAAACAGATTGCGCAGTCGCACAATCATGACCGCCGTGACCACCAGCAGGCACAGAATGGCAATGTCAATCAGGAATTCGATGGGTCTTCTCCCTTTTTGACGCCCAGCACCGGTTCAACGCCGTCCATCCAGGCCGCCCGGGCCAGTGCGTGGCCGGACGTTGGCGATGTAAACAGCATGAACAGCAAAATGACAAGAAGCTTGAGGGTCAGCATGCTCAGTCCGGCCTGCAGCATGAGCCCGCCAATAATAAGCAGCGTGCACAGCGTGTCGGTCATGCCGGCGGCGTGCATGCGGGTGTAGATGTCCGGAAAACGCAGCACGCCCAGTCCGCCAACAATGCCCACCAGGCCCCCGGCCAGCAGCATGCACCAGGACAGAAAGTTGATGATGGTTTCAATCATCGGCCCGACCCCTTTCTCGCTTGCCGGCCGCGGCCAGGTTGCCCTTGTGCGACAGCTTGAGGATGGTGATGACCGAAATGAAATTGATCAGCGCATAGACCAGGGCCACGTCCAGCAGGTCGCTGTGGCCGGTGATAAAGACAATCAGGGCTATGGCCAGCACGGTTTTGGTGCCAAACATGTTGACGGCCACTATGCGGTCATAAACGGTTGGTCCCATGATGGCGCGGATAAGGGCCAGCGTCATGGTGGTGAATATGGCCAGCGTGGTGATCAGCAAAACGGTGCTCATGACGGATCCCTTTTGCTGCCGGCACCTTCAAGCCAGCTGACCATGGCGGCCATCTCGCCGTTTTTTACCCCGTCGGCGGATTCTTCATCAACGGCATGAACCTGCAGCTGATCCTTGTCCAGCCACATGGTGATGGTGCCCGGGGTGACGGTAATGGAATTGGCGTAGGTGACGCGCCCGATGGCGGTTTTCTGCGGTGCCGGCGCGGTGAAAATCCGGGCGCTGACGCGTCCGGGCCGAAACACCAGTTTGGCCACGTGGACGTTGGCCAGCACAACCTGCCACAAAAGCCACAGCCAGTAGACCGGCAGCCGCCATGAAAAAAGAGACGGGTTGTGCTCACGTCCGACCACATCCATGCGTGTGGAAAGCCACAGCACCAGGGTGACCGATACAACGGCAAATGAAAACACCAGCGGTGTGTAGATGCCGGATATGGCCAGCCACAGCGCAACGAGAACAATGGCAAGGAGAATGTGATAGCGCATAACGGAGGGGATTCTACCAAGTTCCTTGCCGCTGGCAAGAGGTTATGTGTGCGCAGCGAGCCTTAAAGATAGGGTGAGAACAGCCAGCAGATTGCATCGCGCAGGCGCACAAGGAATTTGCGCTGGTCGACATCTTTCAGCATGACAGCGCGGCCGGCGTCAGCACGCTC
>Ga0079226_10004387_pt1 | contig 10788 bp, 11 predicted proteins | sample Poulit2014_FD_76345 | JGI IMG/M metagenome (GOLD analysis project Ga0079226, IMG submission 76345) | Agricultural soil microbial communities from Georgia to study Nitrogen management - Poultry litter 2014 | ecosystem: Environmental > Terrestrial > Soil > Agricultural land | place: USA: Georgia...
AGCGTTGTAACTTATATAAAGTTTTGGATGATTATCTAGAACTTTAAATTCACATCAAAACTAGCAAATAGAATACACGAGTCGCCTGTGGGAGCAAGAGCTAGGTGAGACCCCTCAGGCGCAGCCTAAGGAGGCTCATCGCTAATGAAGAATGAACTTCAATTCTTCACAGCCCCACGGCAGCGAGTGCATTCTAATTGCGGCGGTATATAGAATATTTCAATGGTAACCTACAGATCAAAATTCACACCAAACCCAGCAAATAGAATATGCGAGACGCCTGCGGGAGAAAAGAGCTTGTAGGAGACAACGAAAGGCGTAGCCTAAGTGGCTCATTGCTAATGAAGAATGAACTTCAATTCTTTACAGCCCCGCGGCAAGCGAGTATATTCTAATTGCGGTGACATATAGCTATTTATTTCACACTATTTCCAAATACCACTTATATATAAGGCATTGCTTTAATATGCGATACTGAAAAAGGATACTCAACCAACTTTTCTTTTTTAACAAAAGTAAGTTCATTAGAATCATCCTGGATTAATTCAGCATCAATCACAGTCAAATTCCAAATAATATGTGAGAATATATGTTTAAATTCCAAATGTTGATTTCGCTTTTTTATTCTCACACCATAAGCACCATAAAACCACTCTTCTATCTTTTCTTGTTTGATTTGATCTGTACGAACCATCGGAAATTGCCACATATTAGCAAGTAACCCCTCACTCGGCCTCTTCTCAATAGCTATCTCTCCTGATTTATTTCTTAAAAGAACTATCGTATATTGTTCAATTCTTTGCTTTTTAGCTTTATTTTTAATAGGTAACTCAGCTTGAACACCTTGATCAAAAGCCTTACAATGCTCTCTAACTGGACAATGTAAGCAAAGAGGTTTACGTGGGGTACAAACAGTTGCTCCTAACTCCATTAATCCCTGATTAAAACTTGATGGATTCTGTTGGCTATTTATTTTATAAATAATCGCTTCAAATAATTTTCTCGTTTTAGCTTCTGATGTATTTTCTGTAATCAATAAAACACGCGATAAAACGCGCATCACATTGCCATCCACTGCAGGCTCAGCTTGGTTAAAAGCAATTGAAGCGATAGCTCCTCTTGTATACGGACCAATTCCTTTTAAACTACCCAACTGATTGATGTCTTCTGGAACAATTCCATTATATTTGCTAACAACCTCTTTAACTGCAGTGTGTAAGTTGCGAGCACGTGAATAATATCCGAGACCTTCCCAATCTTTCAAAACTTCTTGCTCATCCGCTATAGCCAATGCTTTTAAGGTCGGGTATTTATGTTTAAATTTATTAAAATAAGGAATTACGGTATCTACTTGGGTTTGTTGAAGCATGATTTCAGATATCCAAATTAAATACGGGTCACTTGTATCACGCCAAGGTAAATCACGCTTATTAGCTTGATACCAAGTAATTAAATCTTCTTGAAATTTTAGATAATCAAAATCCTCTAACTTATCCTTAATCATAAGACACCTCTTAAATTTATGTTATAATGTAATTAGTTTGATAATTAATCTATTAGTATTTTAAAGAAAGGGGTCTTCCCCTATGGACACAGGTACACATATAGTCATGGGAATTGCACTTGGCGGACTAGCAACTTTAGACCCTGTTGTCGCAAATGATCCTATGACATTTAATGCTGTTTTAGTAGGTACAATTTTGGGTTCTCAAGCACCTGACTTTGATACAATCTTAAAACTTAAAAATAATGCAACTTATATAAGAAACCATCGTGGAATTACACATTCAATCCCTGCAATCATTATTTGGGGAATTTTAATTCCATTAGTTATTCACTTTTTTGTGCCGGACGTTAATTTCCTGCATCTCTGGTTATGGACCTTTTTAGCAGTCTTCATCCATGTGTTTGTTGATGTCTTTAACGCATATGGAACTCAGGCCTTTAGACCATTTTCCCATAGATGGGTCGCTTATGGATTCATTAATACCTTTGACACTTATATCTTTTTTGCTCATATTGCTGGTATTATTGCTTGGGCATTAGGCGCTAATCCAGGTCCGACATTTTTGATTATTTATGGCATCATTGCCCTTTATTATATAAAGCGTTTCTTTGATAAAAAAGAAATCGTTAAAACGATTAAAGACTACTTTCCTGATACTCAGTTTATTGCAACATCACCAACAATTAAACAAAACGAATGGCGTGTGGCAATTTCAACAAGTGATAGATATTATGTAGGTACAGTCGTTAATGGGCATATTCAATTATATGATGAATTTGAACGTGTGCCTCTACCGAATACTAACTTAATGAACCATGCTAAAAAAGATAAAAATATATCAGCATTTCTGTCATTTTCTTCAATTTATCGCTGGGAAATTATTGAAAAAGAAGCATATGATGAAGTTCGGTTTACTGACTTAAGATACCGTAATCAAGGGTATTATCCTTTTGTGGCTGTAGTTCAAATTGATAGTAACAAAAATATTTTAAATTCTTATACCGGATGGATTTTCTCTGAACAAAAGCTACAAAATAAACTTAGGGTCGAAAAATATCCAACATAAAACAGCAAAGCCGTAGACGCTTTGCTGTTTTTTATTATTTATCTTTTACTTGATCACCTAACATGGAGATAGGCAAAGCTTCTTCTTTTTCTAAAGTTTCTTTTAATAAATTAACTCTATGCCCCCATGCCATTACACCATCTATATAATTAACTTTAAACGTGTAGCCTGGATCTAGTCTAATTTCGTATATTTCTCCTGGTTTATAATCTTCTGGATAAGCCATATAAGACAATAAAATTTGTACTTTTCTTTCATTAATTGCTACTTCACTTATGTTACCTAATTGTTCTGCTTTTTGTGCTTCTTTCTTACATTTCTCTATTTCTACTCTTAATTGTTCTGTTGTTAAATCACTATATCTTGACATATTAATTCCCTCACTCTTCGTTATTTAATATTTCATCTACAAACTTATTTATTTGTTCATTTTTAAAACCACGTGTATATAATGCAGACATTAACTTTTGTCTTAATTCAGAGCCAGATGATTTCTTAGCATATCGTCGGTACATCCTTTCGCCATGATGCTTAACAGCTTCCCATTCTGATTCTTCATCTTGTTCTATGATTACTTCTTGCATAACTTCGCTTATAACATCATTGTCAAAACCATTTCGCATGAGTAAAGTACGTACTTGCTCTTTTTGCTTTTGAACCGATTCTTTTTTAGGGCGGTCAGCTCTTTTTTGAGCAGATGCAAGCGCGATTTCAAATTGATCATTAAACGTCATTAATTTAATAGCCTCATCAATATTTTCTTTAGAAATACCTTTTTCAAATAACTCACTAATAATTACTCTTGGACCTTTTTTCTTTTGACGAATACGCTCTTGAACAAAAGACTTCGCAAATTCTAAATCATCTAGTAATTTTTCATTTTCCAAACGATTCATAACGATTTCTATGTGATCAGGCTCAATTTCTTTTTTTAATAAATGACGTTCTATTTCAGTTTTAGATCTTTGTCTAAAACTTAAAAAATGAATCGCAGTGACGTAAGATGCTTGAAGAGACTCTGCATCGAGCAATTCAATGATCTCATTTGCTTCAAGCTTAAGTCCTTTTGCTAATTTATACTCAACCAACACTTTTTCATCAACAGCAAATGCATACTTACCATCGATAAATATATTATAACGTTGTTTCCTTTTCTTCTGTGTCGTTATTTTAGTAATTGTTGACAATTGACTCACTCCTAGTTTATATCATACCATGAACATAAGCTCTTTTTAAAATTTAGTAATTGGAGGCGATTATTATGAATTTTTTAATCACAGGTGGAACAGGATTTGTTGGACAAAGGTTAACTAATAAATTAATTGAAAACAATCACCATGTTTATGTCTTAACACGTAATCCCAAAAAGCATCCTAATAATTCTCAAGTTACTTATATTAGTTTTGATTACAAAGTAAGTAGATTTCCTAAAATTCATGGAGTCATTAATTTAGCTGGTGAATCTATTTTTGGGAGATGGACTGAACAAAAAAAAGAAGATATATTAAATAGTAGATTAAAAGTAACAGAAAAAGTTATCCAACTTATTTCAAAAATGGATTCTATGCCTGATGTCTTTGTAAATGCTAGTGCTGTTGGCTTTTACGGCATGTCGAACTCTGTTATTTTTACAGAAGATACCAAAACACCTGCTAAAGACTTTTTAGCTGACGTTGTTTCAAAATGGGAAGATGCCGCTTTAGATGCAGAAGATTTTGGTATTAGAACAGTTAGGACAAGATTTGGAATTATTCTTGATGGTAATAATGGCGCATTATCAATGATGGATAAACCTTTTAAAGGATTTATTGGAGGAAAGATTGGTAATGGAGAACAATGGATGTCTTGGGTGCACATTGACGATGTTGTCGATTTAATTTATTATGCAATTACAAAAGACTATGTCAAGGGACCAATCAACGTAACTGCACCTAACCCTGTAAGAAATAAAGATTTCACGCAAGATTTAGGCCGAGTTCTCAATCGACCCACTCTATTTACTGTTCCCAAAACTATAATTAATCTTGCTTTTGGTGAAATGGGACAGCTGATTACTCGAGGTCAATATGTTTTACCTAAAAAAGCTATTGAATTTGGATACAATTTTAAATATTCTCAATTGAACGATGCTTTAAAAAGTATTTATAAATAACAAAAAAATCTCATAACAAAATGGTTATGAGATTTTTTTAAATATATTTACGTGTTTTTATATAGGTAACTACTTTAATAACTGTAGCTAGAAGAAGTCCTGTAAAAATTAATATATAACCTGTTCCCGCTAAAGAAAATGGCTCTTGTATCACGCTATTAATATTAAAACTTGAATTAATAAAAGCATCAACTAATAAACTACTTCCACCTAAAACAAGTAATATAAATGCACTTAAATAACGCTTTCTAATATAAGCTTCATAAAGTAATAGTACGATAAATTTTCTCATTTCAAATCACTCCTTATCATATGCTAAAATATCACCTGGTTGGCAGTCTAAAACATCACATATTTTTTCTAATGTTGAAAAACGGATAGCTTTTGCCTTCCCATTTTTTAATACAGATAAATTAGCAATTGTTATATCTACTTCTTCAGATAATTGAGTTAATGTCATTTTTCTTTTGGCAAGCATCACATCAAGATTAACTATAATACTCATATCGTTAACTCATTCTCTATTTCAATACGTCTTGCTTTATCTACTAAATGAGCCAATATGGCAGTAATAACAGCCATAGCAAGCGCAATAAACATGACTATAATTATGATAAGTAATAAGCTAATATGGAAAACACCTATAATAATTAAAACAACTAATGCAAATAGATATAGGCCTGCTTCAAATAATGCTAAACGACTTACTACTGTCAAGCGTGTCACATTTTTTAAACAAAAAGGATTATCTTTTATAATTTCCCCACTAATTAAATAAAACAAATATAAACTAATAAATAGCGGTATAGCTGTAATCCAAATAAAAATTAAACTAGGCCAAAATAAAGACTTTAATTCAGGATTTGTCATTAGGAGTTCTTTTCCTAATAAAGGAGCAAGCACGCCAGCTAAAACCAGACTGATTAAACCAGCCATCATAATAATGACTTTTAACCATTTACCCGTATCTTTCTTTTCCAAACCACTCACCCCTTAATTGCTACTTAAGCAAATATAACATAATGAATTTCGTTTATCAATACATTTTTATCGATAATCGATAAAATCATGAAGGGAATAGAATTTTTAAAACAACAAAAAAACCTACTAACTATAAGTTAGTAGGTTTTTTTGTTGTTTAAGCTAATTCTACTTTTATTTCGTCTTCTTTCACATCAACAATAACATCATTAACTTCCTCATGTTCTAAAATTAAATCTGTTAATTGATTTTCAATCTGGTTTTGAATAATACGACGTAATGGTCTTGCACCAAATTTAGGTTCATAACCTAATTCAACAAGTTTTTCTTTTGCTTCATCAGTAATTTCTATATTAATTTCGATATCTTCAATGTTAAGCATTAATTCATTTAACATAAGATCGACTATTTCAAGTAAGTTTTCTTTAGATAACTCATTAAATGTAACGATTGAATCAAAACGGTTTAAAAATTCAGGCTTAAAGAAGTCACTTAATACTTCAAGTTGCGTAACTGCTTCATCTTGTTTTTCAAAACCGACGCTAATTTCTTTGCTTCCAGTTCCTGCGTTACTTGTCATGATAATAACTGTGTCTTTAAAGCTTACTGTACGGCCATGAGAATCAGTTAAATGACCATCTTCCATGATTTGTAAGAACATATTTTGAACATCAGGATGAGCTTTTTCAATCTCATCTAATAAAATAATTGAATACGGGTTATGACGAATCTTTTCAGTTAATTGACCCGCTTCTTCATGTCCTACATATCCTGGAGGTGACCCAATAATTTTAGAAACTGCATGTTTTTCCATATATTCACTCATATCCAATCTCACGAGAGAATCTCTTGTTCCAAATAACTCTTCTGCTAAAACTTTAGATAACTCTGTTTTACCTACACCTGTTGGTCCCACAAACAAGAATGAACCAATTGGACGAGTTTTAGATTTTAAACCTGCTCGACTGCGGCGTACCGCTTTAGCGACATGATCTACTGCTATATCTTGACCAATAACTTTCTCATGTAAGTTTACAGCTAAATCACGCATTTGAGCTTGTGCTTCGGATTGCAATTTAGTCACTGGAATACCTGTTTTTTCTTCGACAATTAACTGCACGTCTTCAACAGTTACTTCTTTTTTCACTTGTTCATTTTCTTCTTTTGCTTTATCAATTTGCTTTAGTAACTGAATTTCTTGATAACGTAAATTAGCAGCTTCTTCATAGTCTTCTTTTTCTGCTGCCTTCTCTTTTGCTTCCACTATATCATTCAATTTGCCTGATAACGAAGCTTCATCATTTTCCGCATTTGCTAGATTATGACGTGAACCTACTTCGTCCATTAAATCAATTGCTTTATCTGGTAAAAATCTATCTTGAATATAACGACTCGATAAAGTAACGAACGAATCAATAACATCATCTGAATAATTTACATCATGAAATTTTTCATATTTTTCTTTTAAACCTTGTAAAATTTGAACAGTTTCTTCATTTGTTGGTTCTTTAACAATAATTGGTTGGAAACGACGTTCTAACGCAGCATCTTTTTCAATTTGACGATACTCTTTTAATGTCGTTGCACCAATAACTTGCAAGTCCCCACGTGCTAGAGCTGGTTTTAAAATATTGCCCGCATCCATTTGTGAACTTTCAGCAGTACCTGCTCCTACAAGTAAATGAATCTCATCAATAAAGACAATAATGTCTGGGTTGTTTTGTAGTTCATCGATTAATTGTTTCATACGCTCTTCGAATTGGCCACGAATACCTGTGTTTGCCACTAATGAAGCAACATCTAAAAGATAGACCTCTTTATTTAATAACTTAGTTGGCACACTACCCTCCACCATCTTAAGTGCAAGTCCTTCAGCAATTGCTGTTTTACCTACACCAGGCTCTCCAATTAATACTGGGTTATTTTTATTACGACGGTTTAAAATCTCTATCATGCGTTTTACTTCATTATCACGACCAATTACTGGATCAATCTGACCACTTTTGGCACGATCTGTTAAGTTCGTTCCTAACTCGTCAATTAAACCATTATCTTTTTGCTTATTTGGTTGTTCTTGAGTTCTTGTACTGCTTCCTTGATTTGTTTGGCCTTGACCTTGATTATTCATTTGGCCTTGGAAGAATGGATGTGAAGACATATCTCCTGCAAAACCACCTGATTGGTTCATTTGACCTTTGATTTCATTAAAACATGAAGAACATAAATGAATATTCATTCTCTCATTATTTACTTGCATTGCCATATTCACTGTTGCACGGTTTACATTACACTGTTGGCATCTCATTATTAATCTCCTCCTAAAAGGTTTGTTTGTTTTTAGTTTAAATTACTATTAACTTTTAAATATAATGTCTCTTTCTGACTTTGACTATCTTTGACCTTATGAATTTATTATACACTGACCTTTTCTGACTTTCAAGTCTTTTGCTTAAACTTTCTTTAAATAACAAAAAATCTACTTATCAAAATAGATAAGTAGATTTTTGTTAATTGTTTTGATATTCAAGGTCTCTTAAAACTACACGACGTGTTTTTCCAGAGGTTGTTGTCGGCAATTCATCAATAAACTCAATTTTTCTAGGATATTTATATGGTGCCGTTTCTTTTTTACAATACTTTTGTAATTCAGAAATTAAAGCAGGTTCATTTTCTTTAGAAACTGTATCTTTTAATACAATAAAAGCTTTAACAAGTTGACCTCTTACTGGATCTGGACTGGCTACAACTGTACAATCTTTGACTGCTGGGTGTTTTAATAAGACTTCTTCTACTTCAAAGGGCCCAATTGTATAACCTGAGGAAATAATAATATCATCATCACGTCCTTGGAACCAAAAATAACCATCAATATCTTTCGATGCGCGATCTCCTGTAACGTAATAGTCGCCTCGCATTGTCTTTTCTGTTCGTTCAGTATCTTTATAGTATTCTTTAAACAAAGCAGGACAATTTCTTTTTACTGCAATATCCCCTACTATACCTACATCTACAGGGTTACCTAAATCATCAATCACATCAACTTCATTTCCTGGAGTAGGTTTACCCATTGATCCAGGACGAACTTCCATATCTTTCATTACACCTAGTAATAACGTGTTTTCAGTTTGCCCATATCCGTCTCTAATCACGACATTAAAGTTATTGCTAAATATATCAATGACTTCTCTATTAAGTGGTTCTCCGGCAGATACGGCACTCTTAAGAGGTGATAAATCATATTCTTTTAGACCATTTACTCGAGCCATCATACGGTATTCTGTTGGTGTACAACATAACACGTTAATTTCTTCTTTTTGTAAAAAACTTAAATATGTACGCGGTTTGAATCTCCCATTATAAACAAACCCAGTTGCACCTGAACCAAGCACAGAAAGTAATGGACTCCATACCCACTTTTGCCAACCTGGAGCTGCAGTTGCCCAAACTTTATCATTTTCTTTAATATTTAACCAATTTTCAGAAACGGTTTTTAAATGTGCATATCCCCAGCCATGTGTATGAACAACAGCTTTAGGACTTCCCGTTGTACCTGATGTATAGGGCAAAAATGCTATATCATTTTTTGAAGGATTAGTATAACTTAGTTCTGAAGAGGCTGATTTTTTTAAGTCATCAATAAAATGCCAGCCTACTTCTTCTTTACCAATTACAAATTTAGTTAACTCGTCATATTCTTTTATATCTTTATACGCTTCAACAAAAGGATAATAGCTAATAATACCATCTACTTCACCATGAGTAACTCTAAATTGTAAGTCAGCTGTTGTAAGCATTTCCGAACTAGGAATAATAATTATACCTGTTTTTAAAGCTGCAAGATATACTTCATAAGATTCAATCAGACGCGGAACCATAATAAGGACTTTATCACCTTTACTTAAACCTGCGTCTAACATGATATTACCAATTTTATTAACATTCTTCATTAATGCTTTGTAAGTAATTTCTTGTCTTTCTTTCTTTTCATTTGTAAAAATAAGTGCTAATTTTTCAGACTCTTCTATATGACGTTCAATCTCCATAACAATATTATAATCATCCGGAGCAATTAAATCCTCTTGTTTCAACACTATCAACTCCACTTTATATTCTAAACAATTATTATAGCAGAGTCTTATCTGATTGGGAATAGACATATGTCATGTATAGAATAATTTATTTACTTTTGAAAATAGGTCTTTCTTTATTTAAGAATGCTCGTACTCCTTCTTTATGGTCATCTGTTTGGAACATTTTTGCTTGACTGTTTTTCTCAGCTTTTAAATAAGTTTCTAACTTAGCTTTTTTATTGTGATGAATTAATAATTTCGATTCAATCATTGCTAAGAGTGGTGCATGTTGAAGTTCTTTAGCTAATTTATTCGCTTCCATGACAGCTCTTTTCTTAGTTAAGATATCTGCTAATTTCATTTCTAAAACTTTCTCACCTTTTATCTTTTCCATTCCCCAAATAAATTGTTTAGCTTCATGCGCACCTAAGCGCTCTTCTAAATGAAAATGCCCCCCGCCGTCTGGTACAAGTCCAATACCTGCAAATAACATACTAAATTCCGCTTCTTCTTCAGCTATAATATAATCTGAATTGAGTGCAATACTTAAACCCAGTCCAGCAATTGAACCATTGACAGCTGTAATTAATAATTTAGGGAGCAGATAAAGTTCGGTTGTCAGTTCAGAAATTAAATCCATTAATTCACCAAAATTATCTCCTTCTGCGAAATCATTCATTGAATTGATGTCTCCGCCTGCACAAAATGCTGGACCTTCTCCTGTCAAAATAACTATTTTATCATCATTTCCTTTAACTTCCTTAATGACTTCTAATAATTCTTTTAATGTTTGACCATCTAAAGCATTATACTTTTCTGGTCGGTTAAGGCTAATCGTAGACACACCTTCATTACTCATAAATATTACATTTTCCATCACAATCATCTCCTATTTTAATATTATTATTTAATAAATACTTTTACAAACATCTTATCTTAAAATACGATTTATCAATTAATTTATTATAATGAACAACCATTCATTCTATTATACCTTATTTTTTTACTTATA
>Ga0079226_10004388_pt1 | contig 10787 bp, 8 predicted proteins | sample Poulit2014_FD_76345 | JGI IMG/M metagenome (GOLD analysis project Ga0079226, IMG submission 76345) | Agricultural soil microbial communities from Georgia to study Nitrogen management - Poultry litter 2014 | ecosystem: Environmental > Terrestrial > Soil > Agricultural land | place: USA: Georgia...
CAAGATAGAAGATCATGAAGAAGCCGGCCTGCTTCCAGATCATCATCACCATCATCGCCGGGAGCACGGTGGAGGTGTTACCGAGCCAGTTCAGCGTGGGCAGGCCGAGCATCCCCAGGATCTGGTCGATGGTGCCGATCCCCGGGGAGTAGAAGAACAGCCAGATGCTGGCGACGGCGACCATCGGCAGGATCGTCGGGGTGAAGTAAGCCAGGCGCACGAATCCTTGCCCCTTGAGCTTGTTGTTCACCCAGACGGCCATCAGGATCGCCAACGCCATCGAGACCGGTACGACCCCGAGCGCAAAGAGGAGGTTGTTCTTCAGCACCTGCCAGAAGACCGGGTCGTTGATCATCCGCTCGTACTGCCCGGTGCCGATGTCACCACCCCGCTCCTGGGTGCTGGCGAGCACGGACCGGACGATCGGGTAGTGCGTGAACACGATCAGCACCACGAACGCCGGCGCCAGCAGCGCCCAGGCGAACGCCTGGTCACCGAGCGGGCGCTTGCCACCGGCGCGGCCGCGACCCGGCGTACCGGCGTCCACGGCCGTGGTGACGGTGTCGATCACCTCCGCCATCTGGACTACTCCTGGTACGGCTGGAGCACGCCGTCGATGCTCTCCTGCAGCTGGGTCAGCGCCGTCTCGGGCTCCGCCGACCCCGTCAGCACCGAGGCGATGGCGTCGTTGATCGACTGGGCCACGCGGGCGTTCTCGTACGAGGTGGTCTCACCCTGCGCCACCTCCAGCTGATCGCGTGCCACCGCGGCCTGTGGGAAGTCCTCCACGTAGGCGGCCATGGTGTCGGTGTCCCAGGCGGGCTGGCCGGTGGCCACGTAGCCGGACTCCATGCTCCATTCAGCGGCCCGCTCCGGCTCGGTCAGGCAGACGCCGAAGTCGTAGGCGGCCTGCTCGGTCACCTCGTCATCCTTGTCGAAGACGTAGATGTTCCCGCCACCGGTCGGCGACCCCGGCGCAGTGTTCTCCGGCAGCATCGAGACGCCGAGCTCGAAGTCGGCATTGGTGCGCACGTTGGTCAGGTTGCCGGTGGTGTGCCACATGATCGCAGTGCGGCCCTGGATGAAGTCGTCCGGGGTGGAGGCCCACTCCGTGGTCCCGGAGGGCATCACACCCTCCTGGCTCAGCCGCAGCCACCACTCCATCGCCTCGATCGAGCCCGGGTCGTCGAGGTAGCTGACGATGCCGTCCACCCCCGCGGTGTCCTGGACACCGGACTGGATGGCCATCGCCTGGAACATCCAGTTGCCGAACTGAGTGGAGGGGATCTCCAGACCGTAGTCGGCCGCGCCCTCGTCCTGGATCGTGCGAGCCGCCTCCTCGAGCTCCTCCCACGTCGCCGGCGGTTGCTCCGGGTCGAGGCCGGCCTCCTCGAACAGGTCCTTGTTGTAGTACTGCACGATCGTGGACCGCTGGAACGGCAGGCTCCACAGATCGTCCTCGGTCTGACCGCTGGCCAGGAACGGCTCGTAGAACTGCTCCTCGGTCCAGGACAGGTCGTCGTCGAACTCCGAGAGCGGCAGGATGAGGTCGTTGTCGATGAGCGTGTACAGGTCCGTGGTCAGCAGCACGGCCAGGTCCGGCCCGTCTCCGGAGCGCGCCGCGGTCTGCGCCTTGGTCATAGTGTCCTCGTAGCTGCCGGAGTACACCGCCTCCACTGTGACGTTGTCGAACTCCGCCTCGCACTCGGCGACCAGGTCGTCGACCACGTCGGTCAGCGGACCACCGACCGCGACCGGGTAGTAGAGGGTGAGGTTGATCGGTCCGTCCGGGTCAGTGTCGCCGCCGGAGCAGCCCGCGAGCAACGCAGTGGCCGCGGCGGCGGCAGCAGCAGCGGACAGTCGGCGCCGGGCAGTTGCTGTCTGGAACATGGTGGGCCTCTCTGTGGTCACGTCGTCGTGGAGTCGTTCAGGGCTGGTGCCAGAGATTCGGACCGGGTCGCCGCGAGGGCCTGGCCCGAGTCCCCGTCGAAGAGCCGCAGCGCAGGCACCCCCGCGCTCAGCGAGATCTCCTCCCCGTCGGGGACCCGCACCACACCGGGCAGGCGGGCGACCACGTCCTGGTCGGAGACCTCCACGGTCAGCAGCGTCTCGGCACCGAGGATCTCGGAGGTGCGCACCGTCCCGGCGAGCACGATCGGACCCTCGTCACCGATCGTCAGGGTCTCCGGACGGACGCCGACGACGACGTCGCCCTCGGTGTCCAGGTCCGCCAGCCCGAGCGGGCACACCCGTCCGAACAGGTCGAGCGAACCGCCCTGCAGCCGGCCGGGGAGCAGGTTCATCGGCGGGGAGCCGACGAATGCCGCCACACCGGTGTCCGCTGGGTCGACGTAGAGGTCGACGGGGGCGGCCGCCTGCGCGATGCGCCCCTCCCGCATCACCACCACGTGGTCGGCCATGGTCATCGCCTCCACCTGGTCGTGGGTGACGTAGATGACCGTCAGAGCGAGCTGGCGCTGCAGGCGCCTGAGCTCCACCCGCATCTGGTGGCGCAGCTTGGCGTCCAGGTTGGACAGCGGCTCGTCCATCAGGACCACCTTGGCGTCGGAGACCAGCGCACGGGCGAGCGCGGCCCGCTGGCGCTGTCCACCGGAGAGCTGGCTCGGGCGGCGGTCGAGGTACGGCAGCAGCCCGACCTTCTCGGCCGCCTCCTCCCCCAGACGGCGGCGCTCGGCCTTCGGCACCCGGCGCACCCGCAGCCCGAAGATGATGTTCTCCATCACGGTCAGGTGCGGGTACAGCGCATAGTTCTGGAACACCATGGCGATCCCGCGCCGCGAGGCCGGCACATCGCCGACGTCCTTGCCGTCGATGAGCACCTCACCGCTGGTCGCCCGCTCCAGCCCGGCGAGGATGCGCAACGAGGTCGACTTCCCACAGCCCGAGGGGCCGAGCAGGACGACGAACTCGCCGGACCTGGCACGGATGTCCACACCGTGCAGGACCTGCGTCACGCTCCCCTTGCCGTCCGGGAACGACTTCGTCACAGCACGAAGCTCGACGTCTCCCATCTGACCTCCGCTCCGATGCGTGCTCTCCCTGGCTGCCGGACCCGTGCGGCCGGCGCCTCGACAACGGTAGTCTAAACCGTTTAAGGTCGTCAACAGCGACCGTCAGTGATCCGCCGGTGCACGCCAGGGCCAGGGGGCCAGCCCATGACCGCACCGCCGCGGACGACCAGGAGGGGAGCCATCATGGCTCGAGCAAGCATCCGTGACGTCGCCCGCGAGGCGGGCGTGTCGACCGCACTGGCTAGCTTCGCCCTGAACGATCGCGACGGCGTCTCTCCGGCGACCAAGGAGCGCATCCTCGCCGTAGCGGCTCGCCTGGGGTATCGCGCCGACCCGTTGGCGCGGGCGCTGCGCACCGGGTCAACGAACACCTACGGGCTGATGATCCGGAACATGCACAACCCCTATTTCCTGGAGGTGCTGCGCGGCGCCCAGGACGCAGCCTCGGAGGTCGGCGCGACGATCCTCGCAGTGGACTCGGCCTACTCGGTGGACCGCGAGCGTGAGCACATCGAGCGGCTCGCCGCCCAGCGGGTCAGCGGGCTAGCGATCGCACCAGTGGGTTACGGGGCGGCGATCGGGCACTGGTTGGAGCTGTGTCCGGGCCGCCCGGTCGTCGTCGTCAATGCTGTCCACCACGGCGACCTGCCGGTGCGCGTGGTCGCCCCGGACAACCTGGCCGCGGTGCGGCTCGCCGTCGACCACCTGGTCGAGCTTGGGCACCGCCGACTGACCTTCTTTACCGCCCCGGCAGGGGTGGTCGCCGACAACGACCGCCTGGAGACCTTCCTCGCGCGTACTGCGGAGCTGGGCGTGCGGCCGCACCCGGTGGAGACCGAGCTGAACCTGGACGCAGCCGGAGCGCGGACGCTAGAGCTGCTGCGCTCAGCGGAACCCCCGACGGCGATCATCACCAACTCCGACTTCACTGCCCACGCCGTCTACCGGGCCGCACGGCAGGCCGGTGTACGCGTAGGCGCGGACCTGTCCGTCGTCGGGCACGACGCCCTCGCCACCTCCGAGCTGCTCGATCCGCCACTGACCACGTTGCGGCTGGACCGGCACAGTCTCGGCCGAGCGATCGTGGCCCGGTTGACCCAGCAGGCCGACCTCGGCGACCACGCCGAGCCCGTCGAGCTGGTCGTGCGCCGTTCGACCGCGCCACCTCCGGCGGCCGGCTGACCAGTCTGCGCCGCGCACTGCCGGCTCCGGCCGGCCGGAGCGGCCAGAGCGGCCGGAGCGGCCGGAGTGGCCAGAGCGGCCGGAGCGGCCGGAGCGGCCGGCGGTCCTCCGGCTGGCGGTCAGCGGGTGCGGCGCGGGTCGGGCAGCAGGAGCTCGACGTTCCGGTCGGCCGGGGTGCCCTCTGCGTCGAACCCGCCCACGCCCATCGGGTCGTTGGCGGCGAGCTCGCGGTGCCAGGCCGCGAGCGCGTCGACCGAGTCGATCGGTCCGGGCCGCAGCGGTGCCCGGTGGTCCACCACGGTCGAGAGCAGCCCGATCGTGCCGTCCTCGCGGGCGAGGACCTCGATCAGGCGGGCCTGGCTCGGCCAGTCCATGATCGAGGCGGTGCTGATCTCCCAGAAGCCGCCGACAGCGCTGCGGTAGTACCGGATCCGGTTGCGGTGGATGTGACCGCTGATCCAGGCGAGCACGTGGGGATGGGCTGCGAGCAGCTCCGCGACCTCCGCACCGAGCACCCGTTCCCCCGCCTCCGGGTGGGGTGCGGGTACCGGCCGGTCGTTCGTCATCGAGCTGCGCGGGTGGTGCGAGGCGACGAGCACCGGTCGGTCCGCCTCTTCGGCCTCGGCCAGGGCAGAACGCAGCCAGTCGAGCTGCACTCGGTCGATGCTGCCCTCGAACACCCCGGCCGGGTTCGTGGTGTCCAGCACGAGGATCCGCACCTCGCCGACGTCGTAGCCGTAGTAGGCGGTACCGTCAGCGCGGTTCCGCTCGGTCAGGCCGTGCGTGAAGCCACCGGTGAAGTGCGCCTCGACGAACTCCCGGCGGGTCGCCGGGCGGCGGTCCGGGTCGGGGGTGACCGCGATGGACGCTGCGTCGAAGTACGGCAGCGGATCACGGGTGAAGTCGGCCACCCCCTCCACCGGCACGATCACCTTGCGGTCCCCGACGAGGATCTGCGCCAGCTCCGGTGAGCTCGGCACGCGCCCCTGGACGAGGCCGTCGTGGTTGCCGTAGCAGGTGAGCCAGTCCAGGTGGAGACCGGCGGCCTGGAACGGGCGCAGACCTGCGGTCAGCAGGCCGGGGACGCTCGGGAACCCGTGCGCCCTGCCCCACAGGTTCTCCGGGTCGTCCGGTGCCCACGCCCACGGGTACCGGCCGTCCTGCACCCCTTCGTACCCGCGGCCGCCGCTGTCCAGCGAGAATCGTCCCCCGGAGAGCAGGGTGAGGAAGGAGCACATCTCGTTGTGCTGCATGTTGTCGACGTTGTCCCCGGTGGTCAACGCGACCTGAAGCGTGGCGCCGGTGCGCGCTGAGGTGGATGCGGCAGCCAGCGCCCGCACCACCGCATCGGTGGCGTGGGCCACGAGCAGCTCCTGGGGACGCAGCATCGGCAGCATCGCCCTGGTGTCGGGTCTGCGCCCGAGCGCGTGCATCGCCTCCACCCGCCCGGGTGACTGCACGTCCACCAGCTGGATGTCGGTCAGGTGCGCGAGGTAGGCGAGCGAGCGGGCCGGCACCTCGGTGCCAGCCGTCGTCGAGCCCCCGCGGAGGAGGTGAGACTCACCGGGCGCCTCGGTCAGCACGTAGTACTGCTGCTCAGATCCCTGTCGCACCCCCTCTCCACGGCGGATGGTGCGGACGGTGGTCAGCGGGCTCGGTGTGCTCACGAGGCAGATCCTCCCATCGGCCCGCCTCAGTAGGCGTACAGGTCCAGCAGGACCAGGGAGGGCATCGGGCGCATGACGGCGATCGAGTCACCGTTGTTGTTCAGCACGTTGGCGCCGTAGTCGTTGTAGTAGGCAGTGTCGGTGTTGGTGCCCGGCCCGGTGTACACGCGCAGCTCGCCACCCGGCGGGATCACATACCCCTCGCCGACGACCAGACGGTGGATCACCGCATCCTGCAGCACGTAGCCACTGACGTCGATGGCCCGATCGCTCGTGTTGGTCAGCACCACGTGCTCACCCACCTCGGGGGTGAGGTCGGGACCGGGGACGTCGGCCACCACGTCAGCGACCTCGATCCCGTTCGCCGCCGGGACCGGTGCCGCACCGCGCTGGAACCGCACCAGGGCGGCAGGGAAGTCGGTGATGATCGAGTCCACGCCGAGGTCGGTGAGCTGCGCCCACGCCTCGGGAGCGTTGGCAGTGTAGACGCTGAGCGCCAGACCAGCGTCGTGCACCCGGGCTACGTCGGCCGGGTCCAGGGTGCGGTAGTTGGTCACCACTGTGGTGGCGAACTCCGCCCAGGAGGCCAGCGTGGCGTCGTCCGGGACCTCACCGACCTGCAGCAGCGGCACCTCTGGGGCGAGCTCGTGGAAGGTGCGCAGGGATTCTTCGTCGAAGGAGCTGACCACGAGCCGGTCGCTCTCGAGCAGCCGCTGCCAGTGGCGCTCGGTGGCGATCGCCTCGGCCAGCACCTGCTCCACACCGGGCGAGCTCTCCGGCGACTTGATCTCCACGTTCACCCCGATGTTCCCGCGGGCCTGCGCGGCAGCATCGTTCAGGTGCGGGATGCGTTCGCCGGTGTACTGCACGCCGAAGTAGGACCCGGCATCGAGCTGGCTCAGCTCGTCCCAGGTGAAGGACGTGATCGGGTCCTCCGCCCGGTCCGGGAACACCTCGGCGACGTCCGTGGTCCGGCCCCCGTCGGCGTCGTGGAACAGGAACGGGACACCGTCCGCGCTCAGCTGTACGTCGATCTCGAAGAACTCTGCTCTACTGGTGCGGCCGTCCCGGAAGGATGCGACGGTGTTCTCCGGGGACGTGCCGCCGGAACCGCGGTGCGCGATCACCTGCGGCGCGTCCGCGGTGGGCTCCGGCTGCGCTGCGGCCGGCGCTGCCAGGGTGATGGCCACCGCGGCCGCGGCGAGCGCGCCGACAGCGACGGCCCTGGGGGTGCTCATGATCTTCTGCTCCTCATCGTCGAGCTGTGCTGGGGTCGGGCTGTGCTGCCTCAGGAAAGAGTGCGCGCGTCGGCGCCTAGAGGCTCCATGAACCTCGGGGCGGTGCCATGTTCGGCGAGACGCTCGGCGCGCTCGGCCAACGGGATCCACCGCTCCGCCGAGACCAGGGCGTGCAGGATGCTGCGCTCTGCCCGGCTCAGGTCGGCGGCATCGATGAGCGCCCGCAGCCCGGCTGGGCTGGCCTCCAGGGTGAGGGTGCGCACCACCGGTGGGACGCCGTCGGCAGACACCTCCAGGACATGCTCGCCCAGAGTGAGCTCGAGCAGGTCCAGGGCCGCTCCGACCTCCACCACCTCCCCGTCGAGCGTCGCGGTGACCTCCTGCAGGCCGGTGGCGCTGATGCCCACGGCGAGCGAGTCGGTGCGCTCGTAGGTGGAGCCCTCAGCAGGTGAGAGCACCTCGAGCGAGGCGTCGGGCGCCGTGCCGCGTCCGAGGGCCTCGGCGAAACCGACGTACTCGGCTGCACGGTCAGTGAGCATGCCGTCGATGCCGATCTCGTTGAGCTCCTGCCACCGGTTCGCATCGTTGACGGTCCAGGCCTGCACGGCGATCCCGGCCTCTCGCAGCAACGGCACCACCTCCGGCTTCTCGATGAGCGAGTTCGCACCTGCGACGTAGGCGGACAGGTCGTAGCGCTCGACGGCCGGCATCGGGTCGTCGGCCGCTTCGGAGATGATGAGGCCGCGGCGGACCTCCGGGGCGAAGGCCTGCGCCTCGGCGATCAGATCGGTGGAGAAGTTGGTGAACACCACCTGGTCCTGCATGTCCCGGTCGATCACCGCCTGCAGCGTCTGCTCCACCGAGCCGGACTTGAGCTCGAGGCTGATGACCAGACCGGAGCCGGCGAGCTGGTCGAGCGCCTCTTCCCAGGTGAGGATCTGCGTGCCCGTGAACACCGGGTCGAACCAGGAGCCGACGTCCAGCTGGCGCAGCTCGGCGAGAGTGTGGTCCTCGATCCGGCCGGTGCCGTCGGACTTCGCGTCGATCGTGGCATCGTGCCAGAGCACGTGCTCACCGTCTGCTGTTCGCTGCACGTCGAGCTCGATGCCGCGTGCGCCGGAGTGGAGCGCGGCGGCGATCGCGTGGGAGGTGTTCTCCGGCGCGATCGTGGAGTAGCCGCGGTGCGCGACGGCATAGGCGGGCTCATCGTCGTCGCGCAGCAGGGAGGCCGGTTCCATCTCGGTGACCACGACGTCGTCGAAGGCGACCGTGGCGCCGTTGGCGATCAGGCCGAGGACGCCGTCAACCGAGCGCGGGAGCGTGGCGGTGCGAGCGATCTGCTCCCCCTCCCAGAACCAGCGTGCCTGTCCGCCCTGTACCTCGACGGCCATGTGCACGTCGGTGCCGATCCCTGCGTCGGTCGGTGCGGGCGTCGCGGTCAGGACGTTCCACGAGCTGCCGGCGGTCCGGACCGCGAACTCCGTGCCGTTGGCGGCGGTGGACCCGCTGCGCAGCACGGCCTGGCTCCAGGGCACGTCCCCGTCTGGAGCGATGTCGAGCACCACTCCGGCCCAGCGTTTGTCGTTCATCGCAGACTCGAACCGCACGGTGGCCTCGATGCGGTAGTTGCGGAAGTCGGTGCCCTCTCCGAAGGTGATGCGCGACTGCTGGCTGGAGCCGGAAGAGGTGCCGACCAGCTCACCGTCGACAACCTCCCAGTCCCCTTCGACTGCGGTCCAGCCCTCCGGCAGCCCACCGCCGGCGACGTCGTCGAAGTCCTCGGCGACCAGCACGTCATCGGGTGCCGCAGCAGCCGGCGGGCTCTCGAGCGCCGACGGCAGCGCGGCGGCAGCGAGCGCCGTCGCGGTCACAGCGGCCGCCAGCCGGCGCCTCGGGCGCGGCCTGGTGCCGATGGATGAAGCACTGATCGTCATCGATCTCTCCCCGTTCCTACCCGGCGCCTCACCGGGCACTGAATCGTGATGCGGGCCCCGATACCCTCGTCGCCCTCTGCAGGGGCCAGCCTTAAACGATTTAGTAGCCTATCATGATGACCTATCGAGGTCAATGGTCAGCGAGCGAAACGTCATCGACGCAGGACTGCTTTCGGACGCTGCACAGCCTCGATGCGCAGCATCCGACTCTAAGGACGGTCAGCTCCACCAGGATGCCGCGGAGCCGAGGAGTACAGCGCGGCCCGCACCACCTGCTCCGGCGGCGCGCCCACGGAGGCGAGCACCGCGCCGGGCTCGACCAGGCGCCACCAGGCAGTCGCCGTCGGCAGGACCACCACGGTGCCGGTGAGCGTGTGCTCGGCGGCTCCGCGGGCCGCTGCCACCTCGCGGACGATGGTTCCCACGTCGGTGGACCCGAGCCATCCGCGGCTCGGGTCCGGCCACCGCCTGCTCGCTTCCAGCGCTTCGCCTGCAAGGGCGCGGCAGGCGCGCTGCAGGGCGGGTTGGTGTGCGAGGCCGGCGAAGTCGTCGCTCAGGTCGCCGACCGCCGCCCGGCGCTGCGCACGTTCGGTCAGCCACACCCGCCCCTCCGACGTGTCAACGCGCGGGGCATCCTGACCGTCCAGATAGAACCGGACCAGTGCCTGCCACCAGGTGAGCCAGTCCCGCCCGACCGCGGCCGGGTCCTGCTCCCCGAGCACCTCAGCGGGAGGTAGCGGCTCGAGAAGTGGTGGGGGTACGCCGTCGTCGGCCACCTCCAGAGCGGACGCATCCCGCACGCACAGGGCCATGGTGAGCTGCTGATCGTCCCCGATGGCCAAGGACCAGGAGGGTCGTCCGGTGAGCTGCACAGTTCCTCCTCCAGCTCGACGGCGGAGCTCACCGGCCAGTCGTCTCTCGCCGAGGTGCTTCGCGCGGGGCTCGCAACGTCAATAGGGATCGGTCACCCGTGCCCGATCTTTCGTGACCTTGTCGCGGAGCGGATGCTGGCACTGCTGTGGCGCGGAGCCAGCACAGCCAGCACACCGGCGCCAGCTCAGCTTCCGGGGTCCGGCACGGGTGCGATGCGCTGCAGAAGCCGGGCAAGCTCGTCGCGCTCGGCGGCGTTCAGGTCGGCGACGGTGAGCTCCTCAGCAGCGCGGATCTGCGGCCGAAGGCTTCCGGTTGTTCTCCGCCCTCGTTCGGAGAGGTGCACGAGCACGCGGCGGCGGTCGCCGCTGTCCGCGTTGCGGTAGATCAGCGACCGGCTCACCAGCCGGTCGACCACCCGGGTCAGCGTTGCACCGGAAGTTCCGGTCGCCGTCCCCAGAACCGTCATCGTGCACGGGCCGGCGTCGTGGAGATAGTCCAGAACGCTCCACTGGTCCACGGACAGACCTTCCTCAGCAAGGACCGCCCCGATGTCCCGGTTCACGCGGCCTGCCACCAAGGTGAGGAGTCGAGCATCTAGCGTCCGCGGTGCGGAGTGCGCGGACGAGTTCGTTGGGGCCCCGACCATCGTGTCCTTCCCAAGCGGTGACCGATGTCCTACCTTGGTCACATCCCTTTCAGATGAAAATACTATCTGATGTGCCCCGTGGTGGTTCGCATGAACGTGCAGTCAGCGAGTCGGGACGGTCTGGAGAGCGTCGATCCAGACGCCATCCGGATCGGTCTGGCCATTCCGCTCCAAGGGCCGGGCGGGATCTTCGGCCCGTCCTGCGAGGCCGTGTC
>Ga0079226_10004390_pt1 | contig 10786 bp, 8 predicted proteins | sample Poulit2014_FD_76345 | JGI IMG/M metagenome (GOLD analysis project Ga0079226, IMG submission 76345) | Agricultural soil microbial communities from Georgia to study Nitrogen management - Poultry litter 2014 | ecosystem: Environmental > Terrestrial > Soil > Agricultural land | place: USA: Georgia...
CCACCACGCCGGTGCCCGTCAGCGGCAGGGTGATCTCGTCGACGATCTTGGAGTCCCCGGCCTTGGTGCAGTGCTCCATCAGCACGACGACCCGCTGGGCGCCCACGACCAGGTCCATCGCCCCGCCCATGCCCTTGACCATCTTGCCCGGCACCATCCAATTGGCGATGTCCCCGACGGCGTTGACCTCCATCGCGCCGAGGATCGCGACGTCGATCTTGCCGGAGCGGATCATCCCAAAGCTCAGGGCGGAATCGAAGTAGCTGGACCCGGGCAGCGCGGTGACCGTCTCCTTCCCCGCGTTGATCAGGTCCGGATCCGCCTCGCCCTTCTTGGGGTACGGCCCGATCCCCAGCAGGCCGTTCTCCGACTGAAGGGTGACCGTCACCCCCTCGGGCACATAGTTGGGCACCAGGGTGGGCAGCCCGATTCCGAGGTTGACGTATTGGCCATCCGAGAGTTCCTGGGCCGCACGGGCCGCCATCTGCTCGCGGGTCCAGCCCAGCTTCTGATCTTGAGTCGTTATCATCGGACCGTCTCCTTTTCAATCATCTTGTCTGCTGCCTGCTGGGGAGAAAGCTCCACGATGCGGTGGACGTAGACGCTGGGCAGGTGGATATCGTCCGGACCTAGCTCGCCCACAGGGACCACCTTTTCCGCCTCGACGATGCATACCTTTCCGCTCATCGCGGCCAGGGGGTTGAAGTTGCGGGCGGTCTCGTGGAACCGCAGGTTGCCTGCCTCGTCGGCTACCGCGGCCCGCACGAGCCCGAAGTCCGCCTTGATCGCGTGCTCGAGGACGTATTCCTCCCCGTCGATCTCCCTGGTTTCCTTCTTTGGGGACGCCACCGCCACGCCTCCCCCGGCGTCGTACTTCCAGGGCATCCCACCGTCGGCGACGACCGTGCCGACCCCGGTGCGGGTGTAGAAGCCACCGATCCCGGATCCCCCGGCGCGCAGCCTCTCGGCCAGCGTGCCCTGTGGGGTCAGCTCCACTTCCAGCTCGCCCTCCAGGTACTGGCGGGCGAACTCCTTGTTCTCCCCTACGTAGCTGGCGATGATGCGGCGCAGCTGGCGGGTACCCAGCAGCATCCCGAGTCCGCGGTTATCCAGGCCCGCGTTATTGCTCACCGCCTCCAGGTCCGTGGCGCCCTGGTCCCGCAGCTGTTCCAGGAGGATCTGCGGGATTCCGCACACTCCGAAGCCGCCGACCGCGATCGTCGCGCCGTTGGGGATATCGGCCACTGCGTCCGCGGCGCTTATCAACTTGGACATTTCCGCTCCTTGCTTAAAGTCTGCCTAAAGTCTTCTCTCGCGTGGTGGTGGGTGTTAGCCCCGGTCGTAAATGCCGAGCAGCTTGACGGCTTCCTCGCGCATGGCGACCTTGCGGACCTTGCCGGAGATCGTCATCGGGTAGGAGTCCACGATGTGGACGTAGCGGGGGATCTTGTGGTGGGCGAGCTGGCCCTCCGCGAACTTCTGGATGTCCTCCTGGGTCAGCGGCTTGGCACCGGGGTTCATAATGATCCAGGCCATGAGCTCCTCGCCGTACTTGTCGTCCGGCACGCCGATGACCAGCACATCCGCGATGTCCGGGTGGCGGTAGAGGAACTCCTCGATCTCCTTGGGGTAGAGGTTTTCCCCGCCTCGGATGACCATGTCCTTGATGCGGCCGGTGATGGCCACGTAGCCGTCCTCATCCATTAGCCCGAGGTCGCCGGTGAGCATCCAGCCGTCGTCGGTGATCGCCCCCGAGGTCTTCTCGTGCATGTCCCAGTAGCCCTTCATCACCGAGTAGCCGCGCACCAGCACCTCGCCCTGCTTGCCGCGCGGTAGGACCTCCCGGGTCTGCGGGTCCACGATCTTCAGCTCGAGGTGCGGGCCGACCTTGCCCACGGTGTTCACGCGCTTGTCGATGGGGTCATCGGGCAGAGTTTGGCAAGACACGGGCGCGGTCTCGGTCATGCCGTAGCAGATGCCGACCTCCCCCATGCCCATAATGTCGATGACCTCCTGCATGGTCTTCGAGGGGCAGGTGGTGCCCGCCATGACCCCGGTGCGCAGCGTCGACAGGTCGTACTTCTTCGGGTTCTTCTCCAGTTCTTGCAGTTCCGCCATGAACATGGTGGGCACCCCGTAGAGGCTCGTCGCCCGCCCGTGGTGCACCGCCTCGAGGGTCTGCTGTGGCTGGAAAGTCGGGCCCGGGATAATCGTCGCCGCGCCGCGCGCCATGGCTGCGAGGTTTCCGATCACCATGCCGAAGCAGTGGAAGAAGGGCACGGGGATGACCACGCGGTCCTCCTCCGTGTAGCTGAGGCGGTGGCCGATCATGTAGCCATTGTTCAGGATGTTGCGGTGGGTCAGCGTCGCGCCCTTGGCCATGCCCGTGGTGCCGGAGGTGTACTGGATGTTGATCGGATCATCCGGGTCCAGTTCCTCGCGCACCGGTTTGAGGTCGAGGATCGCGTGGTTAGCCAGCTCGTCCCAGCGCTCGGAGCCGAAGAAGATGGTCTCCCGGTAGGCGCGGGAGAACTGCGGGGAGGCGGAGAAGACCATCTCCCGGTAGTTCGAGTCCTTGAACCGCCCGGCGGAGAACAGCGCCTTGACGTTGGACTGGTTCATCGCATAGATCAGCTCACGGTTGCGGTAGGTGGGGTTGATGCAGACCAACACGATGCCGATCTCGGCGGCCGCGAACTGGACCACCGTCCACTCCCAGCGGTTGGGGGCCCAGATACCGATGCGGTCCCCCTTGCGGTAGCCCGCAGCGTGCAGACCGGAGGCCAGCCGCAGCACCTTGCGGTGGAACTCTTCGTAGCTCAAGTGGATATCCCCGTAGAAATCGAGGACGGCGTCGCGGGAGGGGAACTTGTGAACCACCCGGGCCAGGGTTTGGCCGATGGTCTCGTCGAGCAGTTCGACGTCCTGGTTGCCGACCTCGTGGGAGAGCTTTGGGTCCAGGTCCGCAGGATTCGTTGAGATGGCATAGGGCCGGGGGACGAAAGTGCTAGTCATGATGACCTCCTTGGCGAGGAATGAGTGTGGTGGTTTCGCGTCTAGGGGGCGCGGTTGTCCGAAGGGCCGGTGCTGGATTGGGCTTGCCCCCTGCGGTGGATCACTTCGGCCTGTCGTAGCAGCGGGGCATCAATCATCTGCCCGTCCACGGCGAAGGCGCCGCTATTACTGCTGGCACCCCCGATGACCCGCGCGGCCCACTCCAGCTGTTCCTCGCTGGGTGCGTAGGCCTGCCGGATCGCGGGGACGAGGCCGGGGTGGATGCTGACGGTGGCGGCGAAGCCGCTGACCGCCGCGTCGACCGCCTCGGCCTTAGCCCCGGCGACGTCGGCGGTATCGGCGTGGATCGAGTCGAGGGCGACCTTGCCCGCAGCCGCGGCGTGTAGGAGCACCAGGGAGCGGACCAGCCGGGGCGCCTCCCGGTACCCGCCGGGGTGGCCAGAGGTTCCGCCGCCGGGGGTGGGCTTTTCCTCCGCTCCGTAGCGAGAGCTCGTGCCACCGATTGCCGCGGTGAGGTCCTCTGCTCCCCAGAACAGGGCCACGACCTGCGGGTCCGTCGCGATGGCCTGGAGGTTGACCACCCCGGCCGGGGTTTCGATCAGCGCGATGACCTGGACTTCATCGCTGGCGGCCACGGCGCCGTGCGGCTGGCTGGCGGCGTCCTGAAAAAAGGGGCCCTCCGCCTTGGGCAGCATGATTGTCCGCGCACCGCAGGCAGCGACGGCGGCCATGTCGGCGGCGAAGTCCTCGGAGCCGGCGGGGTTGACCCGGATGATGGTGCGCTCCGGGTCGAAGGTGCCCGACCGGAAGGCAGCGATGACGTGCTCACGGGCGGCGGGGCGCTGCTCGGCGCGGCAGCCGTCCTCGAGGTCGACGATCACGGCGTCCGACCGTTCGACGGCCTTGGCGAAGCGCTCGGGCCGGTCCGCGGGGGCGAACAGGAGCGCCGGCCCCGGGGGCAGCCAGGGGGTGGTTGGGGTGGACATTTACTCCTCCCCCGCTGGTCGGAACTGCATGAGGGTGCTGCGGACCGCCCGGCACACAACGTCGCCGTGCTGGTTGCGGCCGATGTGCTCCAGCCCCACGATTCCCTGGTTGGGGCGGGAGCGGGAGGGGCGCTTGCCCACACAGGTCGTCTCCGCGTAGAGCGTGTCGCCGTGGAATAGTGGTTGAGGGAAAGAAACTTCCTTAAACCCAAGGTTGGCCACGATCGTGCCCAGCGAGAGCTGGCTCACCGACAGCCCCACCACCGTGGAGAGGGTGAACATGGAGTTCACCAGCCGCTCCCCGCGGAAGCCCGGTTGCTTCGCGGCCCAGGCAGCGTCCAGGTGCAGCGGCTGGGTGTTCATCGTCTGCGTGGTGAACAGCGTGTTATCGGCCTCGGTGACAGTGCGCCCCGGCTGGTGCTGATAGGTCACGCCCTCCTCGAATTCCTCGAACCACAGGCCGCGCTGCACGACGGTGCGGCCCGGCGCGTTGTGCGTGTGATCGCTCATCTTTTCCTGCTCCTTGTCGGCTTATGCCTCGGGCCTTGCGGGACCCGGACTTTTGGGTGTCGGCGGTTGTTGGCTGGCCTAGAGGCCCAGGTGCTTGGCGATCAGCATGAGCTGCACCTCAGTGGTGCCCTCGCCGATCTCGAGGATCTTGGAGTCGCGGTAGTGGCGGGCCACGCGGGACTCGTTCATGAAGCCGTAGCCGCCGTGGACCTGGGTGGCGTCGCGGGCGTTGTCCATCGCCGCCTCGGAGGCGACGAGCTTGGCGATGGAGGCCTCCTTGGTGAAATCCTCCCCCGCCTGCATCTTCGCGGCGGCCGCGTACCAGGCCTGGCGGGCGGCGTAGGCGCGGGCCTCCATGCGGGCGATTTTGAAGCTCACCGCCTGGTACTCGCTGATCGCCTTGCCGAAGGCCGTGCGCTCCTTGGCGTAGCGCACGCACTCGTCCACGCAGCCCTGCGCCGCACCGGTGGCCAGCGCGGCGATCGCGATGCGGCCCTCGTCCAGGATGGATAGGAAATAGGAGAAACCCTTGCCGCGCTCGCCCAGCAGGTTGGCCTCGGGGACGCGCACGTCGTCGAAGGTCAACGGATGGGTGTCGGAGGCGTTCCAGCCGACCTTGTTGTAGGCGGGTTCGGCGGTGAAGCCCGGGGTGCCGGAGGGCACGATGATCGCGGAGATCTCCTTCTTGCCGTTATCGCGCGTGCCGGTGACGGCCGTGGCAGTGACGAGCTTGGTGATGTCGGTGCCGGAGTTCGTGATGAACTGCTTCGAGCCGTTGATGACCCATTCGCCGCCGTCCAGCTTCGCGGTGGTCTTCGTGCCACCCGCGTCCGAACCGGCCTCTGGCTCGGTCAGCCCAAAGCCGGCCAGGCCCTTGCCGGCGACCAGGTCGGGCAGGTACTGCTGCTTTTGCTCCTCGGAGCCGAATCGGTAGATCGGCATGATTCCCAGGGACACCCCGGCCTCGAGGGTGATGGCGACGGATTGGTCGACCCGGGCGAGTTCCTCGAGCGCCACGCCCAGGGCCATGTAGTCGCCGCCCATGCCGCCGTATTCCTCGGCGATCGGCAGGCCGAACAGGCCCATCTCCCCCATCTGCTTGACGACCTCATAGGGGAATGTGTGGTCGCGGTCGTGCTGGGCGGCGACCGGGTCCACGACGGTGTTGGCAAAGTCCTCTACGCCCTTGCGCAGTTCCTGCAGTTCCGGAGTGAGAATGCTCATGATTTTCGATCCTTTCGCGTTGTGGTGCTCTTGGTTGTTGGGTGTAGTTGGTGTGTTTAGTCGGCGTCTTCGTCCGCAGCGGCGTCCGTGTTTGTGTCCGTATCGGGATCTACCTCGGCGAGGACGTCACCGGTGGAGACCATGTCGCCAACTGAGACGTTGATGCTGACCACGCCGCTGTAGGCCGCGGTGAGGGTGTGCTCCATTTTCATGGCTTCCATGACGATGACCGCCTCGCCCTCGGCGACCGTGGCGCCGTCTGCCACCTCGACCGCGATGACCGTGCCGGGCATCGGGCTGGTGATCGGGGTGTCCCCCGCCTGGTCCTGTGCATCGGCCGCGGTGCCGTGGAATTCTCGCAGCGTGAACGCCCCGTGGGGGCCGAAGACGTGCTCCCCAATCACGCGCCACCGCTGGGCCGTGCCCTCGTCGATGCGCAACCGCAAATCCGGGGTGGGGACCGGGGAGCCCAGCACGGTGACGTCGAAGCTCACGGTCTCGCCCTCGACGGCCTCTTCCGAGCCGCCGGGGACTGCCTGGGCAGCGTCTTCCACCTGCGCGGTCCACACCCGCTCGCCGGGGTTGTGCTCCCCGTCGCGGGGGCTCAGGGTGACCCGGCGCGGGCCGCGCTCCGAGCCATCGTCGAAGCTGTAGACCACCGGGGCTGGCTTGCGGGCGCCGCGCCAGGAGTCCGCGCTGGTCCACTGGCTGCCCAGCGGGGACCGTGGCGTGGCGGGGCCGTGGGGATCGGTCTCCCCCGCAGCAGTGCCCGACGCGGCGAGAATCTTGTGCAGGGCGGCCACGGCGAAGGCGGCTGCCGGAGTCGGCGTGGGCTCGTAGCCACCGACGATCCGGTCGAGCAGGCCCGTGTCGAGCCGACCGTCGATGACGTCCGGGTAGGTGACGAGGAAGCGGTTGAAGTCCAGGTTCGTCGTCAGCCCGTCGATGACCGTCTCACCCAGCGCCTTGTCGAGCCGCTCGAGCGCCACCTGGCGACTGGGTGCCCAGGTGATGAGCTTGGCCAGCATCGGGTCGTAGTCCGAGCCAACCACCTGGCCGGCTTGCACTCCCGCATCTACGCGCACACCGGAGCCAGTCGGCCAATGGAGCTCCTCGATGCGCCCGCCCGTCGGCAGGAACCCGCCGGCCGGATCCTCGGCATAGACGCGCGCTTCCACCGCGTGCCCGTCGAGCCGGATATTCTCCTGGCTCATCGGCAGCTCCTCGCCCATGGCGATGCGGATCTGCCACTCCACCAGGTCCACGCCCGTCACCAGCTCGGTGACCGGGTGCTCCACCTGCAGGCGGGTGTTCATCTCCATGAAGAAGAAGCGATCCGGCTGCTTCGCGGAGACGATGAACTCCACGGTGCCCGCGCCGCAGTAGCCCGCCGCTCGCGCCGCGTCGCAGGCGGCCTGCCCGATTTCGGAGCGGGTCTTCTCGTCCAGCAGGGCGGACGGCGCCTCCTCGATGACCTTCTGGTGGCGGCGCTGCAAGGAACACTCACGCTCCCCGAGGTGGATGACGTTGCCGTGGGAATCCGCGACGATCTGCACCTCGATGTGGCGCGGCGTGTCCACGAAGTGCTCCATGAATAGCGCGTCGTCACCGAAGGAGCTGGCGGCCTCGCGCCGGGCCGAGACCAGCGTTTTCGCGAGGTCCTCAATCCGCTCCACGCGGTGCATTCCCTTGCCACCGCCGCCGGCGGAGGGCTTGATCAGCACCGGGAACCCGATGTCGGGCGCGGCATCGATGATCTCCTGGTCAGTCAGGCCCGGCCGGGAGATCCCCGGGACGGTGGGAACGTCTCGGGACTCGACGGTCGCGCGGGCCGTGATCTTGTCTCCCATCTTCTCGATGGATTGGGCGGGCGGGCCGATGAAGACGATTCCCTCCTCCTCGCAGCGCTGCGCGAAGGCCGCGTTTTCGGAGAGGAAGCCGTAGCCCGGGTGAATCGCGCCGGCCCCGGCGGACTTCGCCGCCGCGATGACCTTGTCGATATCGAGGTAGGACTGGCCGGCTGGTGCCGGCCCCAGCCAGACGGCGTCGTCGGCGAGGTGGACGTGCGGGGCGTGGACGTCGGCGTCCGAATATACGGCGACGGCTCGCAGCCCGAGCTCGTGAACGGTGCGGATGACGCGGCAGGCGATCTCGCCGCGGTTGGCGATCAGCACGCTGTCGAAGAGCTTCGTCAGCGCCCGCGACGTGTCAGGGTTGGCAAGTGTGGACGTCATGGTTGCTCCTTTGGTGTCTTACATGCGGAAGATGCCGAAGCCTTGCGGGGTGCGCGGCGCCTGGGCACAGATGTCGAGAGCCATGGCCAGCGTCCGGCGCGTGTCGGCCGGGTCGATGACTCCGTCGTCCCACAGCCGAGCGGTGGAGTACCAGCATGTGGACTTTTCCTCGAACATGTCCTTGATCGGCTGCTCGAAGGCCTCCTGCTCCGCCGCGGACCACTCGCCCCCGTTGCGCTCGATCTGGGCGCGCCGGACGGTGGACAGTGTCATGGCCGCCTGGGCCCCTCCCATCACCGAGATCCGGGCGTTGGGCCACATCCACAGGAAGCGCGGGCTATAGGCGCGGCCGCACATCGAGTAGTTGCCCGCTCCGAACGCTCCTCCCGTGACGACGGTGAGCTTGGGTACCGAGGCGGTGGCGACGGCGTTGACCATCTTCGCCCCGTGCTTTGCGATGCCACCCTCCTCGTACTGTCGCCCCACCATGAAGCCGGTGGTGTTCTGCAGGAAGACCAGGGGGATGTTGCGCTGCTCGCACAGCTCGATGAAGTGTGCACCCTTCTGGGCGGCCTCGGCGAAGATGATGCCGTTATTGGCGATCACGCCCACCTCGTGACCTTCGATCCGGGCGAAGCAGGTGGTGATGCTCGCCCCGAATTCTTCCTTGATCTCCTGGATGCTTCCCTCGTCGGTGAGGGTGGTGATGAGTTCGTGGACGTCGTAGGGAATCTTCGGGTCGGTAGGAACGATGTCGTAAATATCCTCCTGCGGCCGCGGCGCGGGCACGGCAGGACCCTTCTGCCACGACGGAGAGGTGCTCTCCGGGAGGGTGGCCACGATGCGGCGCATGCGGCGCAGGGCGTCCTCGTCGTCGCTGGCGAGGTGATCCGTCACGCCGGAGATGCGGGAGTGCATCGCACCGCCGCCGAGCTCCTCCGGGGTGACATCCTCGCCGGTAGCGGCCTTGACCAGGGGTGGGCCAGCCAGGAAGATCGTGCCCTGGTTTTCGACGATGACGTTTTCGTCCGACATGGCCGGCACGTAGGCGCCACCGGCGGTGCAGGCCCCGAGCACGGCGGACAGCTGCGGGATTCCCTTGGCGGACATGTTGGCCTGGTTGTAGAAGATGCGGCCGAAGTGGTCGCGGTCTGGGAATACCTCGTCCTGCTGGAGCAGCATCGCCCCGCCCGAGTCCACGAGGTAGATGCAGGGCAGGTGGTTTTCTTCGGCGATCTCCTGGGCCCGCAGGTGCTTCTTCACGGTCATCGGGTAGTAGGTTCCACCCGATACGGTCGAGTCGTTGGCGGAGATCATGCACAGTCGGCCCTCAACCAGCCCTACTCCCGCGATGATTCCCGCGGCCGGCGCCTTGCCGTTGTACATGTCCTCGGCGGCCAGTGGCGCGATTTCGAGGAAGGGACTGCCCGGGTCCAGCAGGGTGTTGATCCGGTCTCGGGGCAGCAACTTGCCTCGGGAGAGGTGGCGCTCCCGCGCCCGCTCCCCTCCCCCTCGGGAGGCTCGCGCCAGGCGCTCCTTGAGCTCGGCGACGAGTTCCTGGTGGCTTTCCGGGGCGTGTTCCACGGTGGTGGGTTCAGCGACTGTCGTCATCGTGTGTTCCTCCGCTTGGTGTCGGATGGCCCTGCCCTGCTACCCCGGGTCTCCCCCTGGAGCAGAAGAGTTAATGGCCATTAACTGACATTAAGCACAGACTAGCTGAAGTGACGTAGGCCACACATTACTTTTGTGAAAGAACTTTTGAACCTAGCGCCCACCTAGGTGCGTTTTCGCAGCTCAGCGCCCGAAAACTATCGGGAAAATATTCCCAACAACCCCCTTGAAACGCCGGTTTAGCGCATTCCCACGGCAGACTCCGCAAGGTGCACAGCGGTCTGGCGCGCCAGGGCCGGCGAGGCCCACCCCCGGGTCAGCTCCAGGGAGTTGATCTGCCCGACCAGCAGCTGGGCCGCCACCCTCCCCGCGGTCCCCTCGTAGCGCGGATCGTAGCTGGCCAGCGCCTCGGCCACCATCTTCAGGATCGCCCCCTGGGTGCGCCGCACGCGCTCGCGCCCCTCCTCCGCCATGCGGAACAGCTCGCGAGCATGGAGCCTGATCAGCTCGGGTTCCGTCATCGCGAAGTCGATCTGCAGGTGAATGAGCGCCTGAAGGCGTTCCCGCGGATCGGTAAGCCCGCGGGTGATGGCCCTGGCCTCCTCGAGTAGCTTTTCGGAGATGCCAGTCATGAGGTCGGTGAGGATCTCCTCCTTGCTGGAGAAGTATCGATAGACGGCCGGACCGGATATCCCGGCTGCTTCCCCCAGATCCTCCAGCCGCATAGCATGGAAGCCCTTGTCCGCCATGATCTTCGCCGCCGCGCGCAGCAGCTCCATCCGGCGCTTCGCCTTCGCCGCTTGGCGCTGGTTGAGGCCGGTGACATCTGGTTCTGCGAGGTAGTAGCCGCTCATATTGTTCAACCATATCGGTTAGTAACGATTCACTGAAGTGTTTTTTAGGGAAAATCGACCCACCCGCGGCGAACAGCAGAAAACCCGCGCTGCGCAAAGCAACGCGGGGCTCCCAACAGTTCACTTGTCGAATCCACGCAGCGAAACCGCGAAAAACCACTAAGATCCGGGCTTCGCTGCGTAGATCCGGCTGCGTGAAGCGCCGGATCTAGCAATTAGTGCGAGAAGTGGCGCTCCCCGGTGAGATACATCGTCACGCCCGCCTTCGTGGCGGCCTCGATGACCTCAGCGTCGCGGACGGAACCACCCGGCTGGACGACGGCGCGCACGCCAGCGTTGGCGAGCACCTCGA
>Ga0079226_10004391_pt1 | contig 10786 bp, 12 predicted proteins | sample Poulit2014_FD_76345 | JGI IMG/M metagenome (GOLD analysis project Ga0079226, IMG submission 76345) | Agricultural soil microbial communities from Georgia to study Nitrogen management - Poultry litter 2014 | ecosystem: Environmental > Terrestrial > Soil > Agricultural land | place: USA: Georgia...
AAACGAAACCGCGACAACGCCGGCCATGTCGGTTACGCCGGCTACGACGGCCGCACCGCGACCCTCACCATCGGTAGCCACGACAGCGGACACAGCCGGTTCAAGCGGTCCGCTCGATGGTACTAGAGCGCGATCGGTCCGGGCAACGGCGTAGGTCGAAAGAATGATATCGCGGTTGTCGAATCAGCTGTCGAAGCGCGCCTGAACGAAGGGTTTGACGTCCTCGATGTTGCCGAGTCTGGAGTCGCTCGTGAGGACGGCCTCGGTGTCGTCGATCGGTACTGAAAGGTTCATCTCCTTGGTTCGGCCGTAGCGGCCCTTCGAGACCACGACCGCATTGACGATCCCGAGCATGTCGAGTTCGGAGATGAGGTCCGTTACTCTGCGTTGGGTCAGCACGTCGGCATCGATTTCGTCGCAGAGTCGGCGATAGATATTATAAACCTCGCCGGTGTTGATGTTCTGTGCGCCGTTGCGTTCGAGCAATATCACCGCAAAGAGGACGACTTTCGATTGGGTTGGCAGGGTGCGAACGACCTCGACGACCCTGTCGAGTTCGATCTTCTCTTGGGCATCACGAACGTGGTCCTCGCCGACGCGGTCGGCCTGGGAGCGCTCGGCGAGTTCACCCGCCGTCCGAAGGAGGTCGAGCGCGCGGCGGGCATCGCCGTGTTCTTGGGCGGCGAAGGCGGCACAGAGGGGAATAACGTCCTCGGTGAGCGCGTCGTCGACGAAGGCGATCTGTGCGCGTGCGGCGAGGATGTCCCGGAGCTGGGTGGCGTCGTAGGGCGGAAAGACGATCTCCTCTTCGCCCAAGGAGGATTTCACACGAGGATCGAGGAACTCGGTGAACTTGAGGTCGTTCGAGATCCCCATGATCGAGACCCTCGAATTATCGAGTTCGGAGTTCATCCGCGAGAGATTGTACAGGGTGTCGTCGCCGGATTTCTCGACGAGTTTGTCGATCTCGTCGAGCATGATCACGACGACGCGCTCGCGGTAATCGATCGCCTCGAAGAAGGTGGAGTAGACCCGATCGGTCGGCCAGCCAGTCATCGGTACAGGCTCGAAGTCGTCGAGATCGGTTTCGAGGGTTTCGATCCGGTCTTCGAGCGCTCCGGGCGAGTCGAATTCGGTAGATTCGGGCGCTGCCGGGTCGGCATCGGCGCGCTCTTCGAGGTCGCGGAGTTCGTCGAGACGGGATCCGATGTCGCGTTCGTTCGTTTCGATGAAGGTGTTTGCGAGCTGGGCGAGCACGCGATACTGGGTATCGGTGACCTCGCAGTTGATGTACTCGACCTCGCAGGGAACCTCGTACTTCTGTGAAGTGGTTTCGAGTTCGTTGCTCACGAACTTCGCGCTCGCGGTCTTCCCGGTGCCGGTTTTTCCATAAATGAGGATGTTCGACGGAGTTTCGCCGCGAAGCGCGCCGACGAGGATCGTCGCCATGTTGTTGATCTGTTCGTTGCGGTGTGGGAGGCGTTCGGGGGTGTAGGAGGGCCGAAGAACGTCTTTATTTTCGAAGATCGGCTCGCCGTTGAGGAGGTCGTCGAACAGCCCCTGTGGAGACCCGGCCGACGTGGGATCGCTCGGGCCATCCTCGGTAGCGTCTTCGGGGTCGGCGGTCGCGTTCGTTTCACCCGAAAACCGGTCCGCGAACGAGTCGAGGTTGGCGGCGGTCTCGCCCGTTTCGTCCGTGTTCTCGGTCTCGTTGTGGACGGCGGTATTCGTCCGGAACTGCTCGTCGTGGTCGTCGGATGGCGGGTCGTTTCGTGTCATGGTAGTTCGGATTTCACACCCCTTGCTTTCGGATGGAGGATCGCCCACGCAGCCACGATGGGCGGCAGATATCCGACGGAGAAGACCGTTACGGAGATATGAGAGTATCGACTGCGCGAATCCCGTCCGTGAATCGTCCAGCGGAACCAGAGGTGGGGTGTACATTAATCTTGCCGATCGGGAGAGAAAAGAGGGAAAATTCCCGAACTGTCGGATGACAACGGACGGAAGCGATTGGTTCGACACCGATAATCGAATTTACTTCCTCGACGATCGAAAACAAGCACGAGGATCGAACGAGTCTAAACGACGATAGAAACGGTTTCCACACGAGCAGTGAACGTAGTGACATCCAACGGCAGCTATCCTCGGTGAATCTCGGTGAATCTCGGCCGAGAATCCATTCTGATTCCTTCGTCCACACCCCCACCCCTTCGTTTCCACTGGAACCGTGATCAGCTGTGGTGAGTGATCGAGATCCTCGAAGAAGGTGATAAGATTTCGACACTAGAGAGTGAATGGTCCGCTAAAGCCATCTAAAAATTGTCACTAGATGCCGATCGTATCAGAAACAATTATACTAGGAATCTTCAGCTAGTGTAGAGTATCTATATCTCAGTTGTTTTTCGAAGAGCGGTCACTTAGTTCTTTCCCATCCTAAACTCCCGCGAGTCACCCCTCCCCCTCTCTGAGCGGTTCCAGTGGAAACGAAGGGGTGGGGGGGTTAGTAAATAGAATCCTACACTTTCGAGATATCACCGAGCATCCAAAGCCTGATACGTGTCTGACGTAGCTTTATCCTCATGGACCGGCGTCCTCCGCATAGATCCGCTCGATATCCGGGCGGGAGGAGATAATGGGACTGCTCACAGGACTCAGAAACAGTATCGCGAACCTCTTTTCCGGGGGGCAAAAACAGCGCCGTATCGGGATCTATGGACCTCCTAATGCCGGAAAGACGACGCTTGCGAATCGGATCGCGCGCGATTGGACCGGCGACGCAGTCGGTCCCGAAAGCAACATCCCCCACGAGACCCGCCGCGCCCGCCGGAAGGAGGACATCGAGATAGAACGCAACGGCAAGTCGGTAAACATCGACATCGTGGACACGCCCGGTGTTGCCACCAAGGTCGATTACACCGAGTTCCTCGAACACGACATGGAAGAGGACGACGCCGTCCGGCGTTCGCGCGAGGCCACCGAAGGCGTCGCCGAGGCGATGCACTGGCTCCGCGAGGACGTCGATGGCGTTATTTACGTGCTCGATTCGGCCGAGGACCCCTTTACCCAAGTCAACACCATGCTCGTGGGCATCATCGAGAGTCAAGACCTTCCTGTACTCATTTTCGCCAACAAGATCGACTTGGAGGAATCGAGCATCCAGCGCATCAAAAATGCCTTCCCCCAACACGAGACGGTGGCGCTCTCGGCGCTCGAAGGCGACAACATGGACGAAGTGTACGAGAAGATAGCGGAGTACTTCGGCTGATGGTCGATACGAACGACCGGAGTGGGACGGATGGAAGCACCGATTCCAGCGACAGCGTCCAACTCGACATGATAAGCGGCGAGCGAATGGACGAACTCACGAGCATGGAGAAGATTCGACTCATTCTCGATGGGGTCCACGACGGCAACATCGTTATCCTCGAAGAAGGTCTCGACCCCGACGAAGAATCGAAACTCATCGAAGTCACCATGACGGAGATCAGCCCCGACGAGTTCACCGGGATCGAAATCGAAACCTATCCCGGCTCCGAGCGCTCCAACGCCGGGTTTTTCGACCGGTTGATGGGACGCTCTTCGGAGACGAAACTCACCGTTATCGGTCCCGCCGACCGACTCGAAACCCTCCACAAAGACGAAACGCTGATCAGCACGCTCGTCACGCGCCAGTAACACCCCTTCCTTCCACCCACACCCCATACCGATCCCATGCCCCACCAATGCACCCAGTGCGGACACACGTTCCCCGACGGCTCGAAGCAGATGCTGTCGGGCTGTCCGGACTGTGGCGGCAACAAGTTCCAGTTCAAACCCGCCGACGACGACCGTACCGAGGACTCGGATTCTTCGTCCGCGCCACGGACCGCGGACGCGCCAGCAAGTCCCGCTCCCGATTCGGACCTCGATACCGATTCAGAATCCGAATCGTCCGAACCTGCGTCGAATGCCGCCGATACGACTCCCGATTCCACGACGGAAGACCGCGCACAGGCCGATGCGAGGCGCGAAGTCGCCGCGCACGACGAGATCGAAGAATCTCCATCCTCGGAATCGGCCACCGAACCCGAATCCGGAGCCGAGCCGAAAACAGGGACTGAATCCGAGACGGACGAATCGACGGAGAAAGAGGACGACTCGAACATGGCGGCGCTTCGGCGCGAACTCAACGACCAGTTCGAGAGCATCAAGATACTCGAACCCGGCCAGTACGAACTCAACTTGATGGAACTCTACAACAGGGAAGAATACATCGTCGCCTTGCAAGAAGACGGCCAGTACGTGATCGAAGTGCCCGAAACGTGGCTCGGTGGCGACGACGAATAGAGTGGTCTTGATCCGCCCATCCAACTGATTTCGGTTGAAGGGGCACCGACGGACAACTGAAGCACTTAACATACCGGCCGGAAAAGTCCATTCATGAGTCAACCAACCAAGATCGTCCTCGGTACGGTCATCATCTCCGCCGTACTCGCGGTGGGCGTCATCATCGCGCTCGCGCTCGTATAGACCGGTGTTCGATCCTCGATCGCTTTCGGACGACCTCGACGCGATCCGTGACACCCACGCACCCGAAACGCTGGTGTTCGACACCCAGCGCGATTTCGAGACGATCGACGCCGCAGTCGCCGAATCGCTCGGGCCGCTCGTCGACGGTCTCGACCCACTCTCCTATCCCACCGAGTGGCTTCCGGCGGACGCCCCCGCTCCGCTCGAAACCTTCGCCGGCAACTCGTTTACCATTGGAATGCCCGGCGACGGCGGCGTCGCATGGACAACTCAAACCTCGCCACCCACGATTTTCGTCAAACCCCGACTGCAAGGCTCGCCCGAATCGTTCGTAGACTTCCTCGTTGCCGAAGCGCTCGTCGAAATCGGACTCGGCGAACCCGAACACTTCCTCGGCTTTTTCGAAGACCGCTACCGCGACCTCGATACCGCCACGTCGCTCGGTCCGGCAGACACTTATCAACTCGCCGTCGCACTCTACGATGCCTTCCTTGGATGCTCGACCCGCCCGGTTTTCGCCGATTGGGACGGTGACTATCCCGACTTGTACGATGCATGGGTCGACGCCGGCGAGCGCCTCCACCCCCGACTCGCGGATCTGTCGGGCGAAGTCGCCACCGGGAAAACCTCGTTCGCGGCGGCCGCCGAACTCGCCTGCAACGCCGTCAAACACGACATCACTGTGCCGACCCCCTTCGGCGCGCTCGATACCCGTGCCTATCGGGAGTACGGACCCGAGTACGCCATCGAATGGGCCGACCGAACCTTCGCCGAACTCGACGACTGATCCCTTTTGACGCCCACTGGCCGGTTCATGCCGGCGTGATCGAGAGGTCGTGATCGTCGAGCAGTACGGCTTTCGCGGTCTCGAACTCCCCTTCGGCGAGCGGTGTCTGCGTACAGATCCCGATGCGGCGTTTCTCTTCGGTGCCATCCCCGTATTCGTCGTAACGAACGACGAGGTATGGCCGTCTCAACGGTTGTTTCGAGTGGGGATCGACCGATTCGACCGCTCGTAGAGGGATCGTTCGGTCGGCGGTGTATCCTCGGAACCGGCGTCTGAGAACTGCGGCGATGAACCCGATCCCGGCGGTCGCACCCCCGATCGCCACGAGAACGACGGCCGCGATACCGAACACGAACGCCGTCGACTGCCAGTCGCCGAAAACCACTCGATAGACGATCTGGCCGACCGAGAGGAGAGTGAACAGGATGACCGCCACGAACCGGAGGCGTCCACGGTCGTAGCGTTCTCGATGTCCGCGTTTCGTGTTTTCCAACCCGCGCTTCACTCGGCCCCACCAGCCGATGGGTTCGAGGCGGATCTCGCCATGTTCGACGACGCACCACCCTTCCTTCGTCCGGAACTCGCCCATCGATACTCTATTTCGTTCCTCTGGAATAAACCCTTTCGGCGAATCGGGTTGCAACGATCGCCCTCAGAACTCGCCGCGGACGCTCCCGTCGGAATCGAGGGTGATTACGCCATCGAACAGCTCTCGATACCCGTCGAGCACTGCCTCGTCGTGGACCTCGCCCGCGAGGTGGAACAGGCCGACGGCGTCGTACTCGGCGAGCAGTCCGAGAAGGTCCTCGACGGCCTCGCGCGCGCGGTCTTCGTCGGCGTAGTACGCCATCTCGGTGATCGAATCCACACTCACCCGGAGTTTGCCGTCGTGACTCTCCAGAAACTCGCGGGCGTTGTCGACGATCCCGTCGAGGTCGTCGGGCGAGGCAACGTATCGGACGCCCGAACCCGATCGTCGGGAATACCCGCGTTCGATGCTGAGGGCGTCCAGAATGACGGCCTTCGACCTATCGACCTCGTAATGTTCGAGTTTCTGTTCGACCTCGCGGGCGGTGGTACGCGTCGAGATCACGAGGAAATGATCCGTATCAGAATTTAGGAAATCAGTATCGATTCTATCCGTCTCGCCGGTGCTCGGATGCACGAGCAACACGCCAGTTCCTCCAGAGATCGTTTCGGGAGTATCCTCGACCGCGAGCGCATAATCCATGCGCGAAGCGGGACGGGAGGTGCCTTAATCCCTACGACACGTCAGAACACGCTGTCGGCGGTCGCGGCCCCGACGACGCTGAACACCGAATCGATGGCGATCGCGTGCAGCGTGACGACGAGCCACCGATCGCGCGGTACGTCGATGCCCGAAAGAAACGCCCACGGCGCGTCGAACACCACCATCAAAATAATCACCGAGCCGAAAGAGACACCCATCAACGAGAGAAATCGAACGGGGATCCCGCCGACATCGGCCTCGTGGTCGGGATCGCGGTCGCTGTCGGCCCGATACAGCGCACCGTAGCCGATGGCGAACACCAATCCGAGGGCGACGACCCACTGCACCGTCGACATCTCCGACGCGGCGATCCAGACCTCCTCGGTGAGCACGAACGGCCCGGCGAGCAAGAACCCGCCGACGACCTGCTGGGCGATGTCGGCGACCTTGAACTGGCGTCGTCTCGCCATACTCCCTCTTATAGTCGGCCCTCAAGACGGCTGTGTTCCGTCGGCGACCATGCCGAACGGTTTTGCCCTTCACCCGCTTCGTCGGAATATGAGCGTACGCGAGGAGTTCGATGCGTGGGCCGCAGAGGGCCGCGACCGTGGCATGGAAGACCGACACTGGCACACCGCAAAGCACGCCCTCGGACGGATGCCCGTCGAGACCGGTCATCGTGTTCTCGATCTCGGAACCGGGAGCGGCTACGCCGCCCGCGCACTCGCCGAGACTGCTGCCGCACACACCTATGGGTTGGATGGCTCGCCCGAAATGGTCAAAAACGCCGATTCGTACACCGATAATTCCCAAACGGCATTCCTCGTCGGTGATTTCGGTTCGCTGCCGTTCGCCGACGAATCCCTCGACCATGCCTTCTCGATGGAGGCTTTCTACTACGCAACCGACCCAAACGAGACCCTCCGCGAACTCCGGCGGGTCCTCCGTCCCGGGGGAACGTTCTTCTGTGCGGTGAACTACTACGAGGAGAACGTCCACAGTCACGACTGGCAGGAGTCGATCAGCGTCGAGATGACTCGTTGGGATATGGACGACTACCGCGAAGCCTTCCGCGAGGCGGGCTTTTACATCGGCGAACAGGACACGATCCCCGACCGCGAGACCGACATCCCGCCCGCCGAGGAGTTCCCGACGGAGGGCTTCGAGACCCGCGAGTCGATGGTCGAGCGCTACCGTACCTACGGTACGCTCCTCACCGTCGGCGTCGTTCCCTGAATCCGGCTCGGTCAGCGAAATACCGGCACTATTCTCCTGTTCGACTGACCTGTTGTCGGGGTCGATTCAAATTATTGGCGTTCCTCTCGGTTCCTGACGGAGGCGAGTGCCCTCTCCGGTTCCGAACAACAAGAGAAAATCACCGGTAAATGGGTGATGGTCACGGAACCTGCCGAGGGTGTCACGACTATATGATTCCGGGCCGAAGACAGGACTGGTCATGAGTGATTACGCAAACGACGTACTCGTCTCGGCCGATTGGGTCGAGGACAACCTCGATTCGTTCCAGAGCGACGACCCCGAGTACCGATTGGTGGAGGTCAACAGCCCCGAATCGCCGGAAGACGACGATTTCCCGTCCCGATACGACGAGGGCCACATCCCCGGCGCGGTCGGCTTTCAGTTCGACGAAGACCTCTCGGACGAAGGCCAGCGCGACATCCTGAAACAGGACCAGTTCGAGGAGACCATCGGCGGGGCCGGCATCAGCGAGGACAGTACAGTCGTGTTCTACGGCGACGGCCACATCGCCAACTGGTTCGCGCTGTTCGCCTACTGGGAGTTCAAATACTTCGGCCACGACGACGCCCGCGTCCTGAACGGCGGGAAGGACTACTGGGTCGAAAACGACTACCCGCTGACCGACGACGAACCCGACTTTTCGAGTCAGGACTACACCGCGAGCGGTCCCTACGACAACATCCGCGCCTACAAAAGCGAGGTCGACGAAGCCATCGAAACCGGGATTCCGATGGTCGATGTGCGCTCGCCCGCTGAATTCACCGGCGAGACGATTGCGCCCGAAGGACTCCAGGAGACCGCCCAGCGTGGCGGCCACATCCCCGGCGCGTCGAACGTTCCGGTCGCCACAGTTTTAAACGACGACGGCACGTTCAAATCCGCCGACGAACTCCGCGAACTCTACGCCGATCACAACGTCACCGACGACGAGTCGGTCATCACCTACTGCCGGGTGGGTGAACGCTCCTCGATCGAGTGGTTCGCACTGCACGACCTGCTCGGCTTCTATGACGTCCGCAACTACGACGGCTCGTGGACCGAGTGGGGCAATCTCATTCGTGCGCCGATCGAGCAAGGCGAGGCCGACTGAACGGAGTGAAGGAGGCCTCGAATCGAAGCGGTGAGCGAACGCGAACCGCGGAGAAAGGTGAGGCCGAGTGGCCAACGGGAACGAAGCCTCGTAGTGAGCGGGGAATGGAGTGACCCGCGGAGCAAAGGTGAGGCCGAGTGACCAACGGGAACGAAGCCTCGTAGTGAGCGGTGAGCCGAAGGCGAACCGTAGAGCAAGGCGAGACCGACTGAACGGCGCTTTTCGAGCGACAACCCGATTCAGATCGTAACAGAAGGCGATAAAAACTCCGTCGTTCGACACTCTCGTCACCGTTCGGCGTTCGTCGCTCGCACACACAGAAATGTCGGATATTTCAGTCGTTTCTCGTAGGATTCTGGCTTTTTCTCTTCGAATCCCTCTTTCGGCTTCGGCTCGACCAGTTCGTCCAGCTGGAACCCCGTTTCGATGAGTGGGTTGATGACCTCGGCAAACGGCCGGCGATAGAACGGGACGTCAATTTCCTCGCCGGCAGCCGACCACGTCATCCGTTCCCGTTCGATCTCGAAGTAATTCTCGGCATCGAACGCGATGCAGTCATCAACCGGATGGTGCGCCGAAAATACGAAGAATCCACCCGGCCGGAGGATGCGAGCGAATTCCACGAAGGGCTGTCGCCAGTCTTCGACGTAGTGAAGTGAAAGGCCGCACACCACACCGTCGAACTCACTATCGTCGGCAAATTCGAGGGATTCTGTGATATCGGCCCGGCGAATTTCCCCTCGATCGCCGATTCGCCGTCGCGCTCGTTCGAGCATCTCGGCGTTCTCGTCAACAGCGACGACATCCGCTCCCCGTTCGATCAACCACTCCGTGTACCGACCGTGTCCACAACCTGCATCGAGGACTCGTTTGCCCGCCGTGTCGGGTATGAGTTTTGTCATCGCCGGAAATTCGAACTCCGCGCAGTACGGGTCCGCTTCTTGCGCCTCGTACGTTCCCGCTAATTTATCGTATGCGTCCTCGACGGTCGGATTCTCATCGGGCGACATGGACACGATCATGTGTCAGTCTCCGAATTAATCGTTATGATCCCGGTTTCGAGTCCTAATCGTCGCTCACGGCGGAAATCCGCAGCGACCATGACTTCGGAAAGCGCTTCAGTCGTCGGCTTGGGTCGCGCTCACGCCGTCGAGGTCGGCCCCGTTTATCGAGGAGCGCAGTCCGGACATCCCGTCGTCGCGTTCGATGTCGTACCCGCGGGCGTGCAGGTCAGCGACTTGCTCGAACTCCTCCTCCGAGAGTGCCGGCGTATCTGGCGCGGCGGCCCACTCGTCGATGTCGTCGGTGCTGCGGAACGTCGGCGTCACGGTCGAGACGGTATCGTGGGCGAGCAACCACTGGATGGCGGCTTGTCCCATCGTCCGCTCGCCATCGCGTTCGAGAAACCGCAGTTTGTCGAGTTTCTCCCAACCGGTGTCGTACCACGCGTCCGGTCGGAATCCTCGATGATCGTCTTTACCGAGTTCGGTTTCGGGTGTGACCTGTTCGTTCAGAATCCCGGAAGAGTGGGGAACCCGAGCGAGCAGGGTGGTGTCGGCGTCCAATTCCTCGATCGTATCGAGGAAATGCTGGCCGGGAACCTGTTCGAAGACGTTATACACCATTTGCACGACATCGAATTCGTTTTCGATGGCGGCGTCGCCTTCTGCGAGCCAGCCGATCGAGGGTCCGAGCGCCCATCCCACGGCTTTGACTGTCCCCGACTCGCGGAGTTCGTCGAGCGCTTCAAACATGTCCTCGTCCATCTCGCCGACGTTCGCGTTGTGGATCTGGAGGAGTTCGACGTGATCAGTCCCCAGTCTATCGAGGCTCTGTTCGACGGCTTCGTGGAGATAGTCGGGCGTGATGTCCTTCGGGATTTCGCCGTGGCCCGCTTGGCGTTTGTTGT
>Ga0079226_10004392_pt1 | contig 10786 bp, 8 predicted proteins | sample Poulit2014_FD_76345 | JGI IMG/M metagenome (GOLD analysis project Ga0079226, IMG submission 76345) | Agricultural soil microbial communities from Georgia to study Nitrogen management - Poultry litter 2014 | ecosystem: Environmental > Terrestrial > Soil > Agricultural land | place: USA: Georgia...
TAAGTCATTTCCTTCACGTGTACGCTCTCCTACTCCAGCAAATACAGAAAGACCTCCGTGTCCTTTTGCAATATTGTTAATCAACTCTTGAATCAATACAGTTTTTCCTACTCCTGCACCTCCAAATAATCCAATTTTACCTCCTTTTGCATAAGGCTCAATCAAGTCGATTACTTTAATTCCTGTAAATAATACTTCAGTTGAAACTGATAACTCATCAAATTTTGGCGCTTCTCGGTGAATAGGAAGTCCATTTTTTCCTTCTTTAGGAAGTTCTTCCATTCCATCAATAGGATCTCCAGTTACGTTAAAAAGACGACCGTAAATGTTTTCTCCTATTGGCATTTGAATTGGAGCTCCAGTTGCTTCTACTGCTACTCCACGACTTAATCCGTCAGCGGAATCCATCGCAATAGTTCTTACTGTGTTTTCTCCAGTATGCGACTGAACTTCAAGCACTAATACTGAACCATCTTCACGTTTCACATGCAGGGAGTCATAAATTTTCGGTAATTCTGCGTCATTAGTTAAGTCGAACTCAACATCAATAACCGGACCGATAATCTGAGAAATCTTACCTGTACCTGTTGCCATTATCTCTTTTATTTTAAATTTATAAATTACAAAAACTCACTTAGAATTTTCGGTCGCGAAGATAATCTATTTTTTTTAAATAAATGCTTCATGCCGATAAAAATATGTTAGTTATCAACATCTTATCAACTATTAATTTTTAAACATATTTTTTATAATAAGATAATCCGTATAAAAAAGGAGACCTTTTTATAAGCCTCCTTCTTTCTTAATAATATGATTTTTACCTATTTAGGTTCTGTATAATAAATCTCTAACTTCAGTTCTTTTCCTGATGGAGCTTCTGGACCATACAACACAGTTCCGTTTCTTGCTAAAACTGTTGAAGTTGGTACGCGTTTAATTTCTTCATCTCCAGTTTCAACTTTAGACATATTATCTATGTTTACATTTTGAGAAACCACTAAGCCTAAACGAGTATTAGTAGAATCATTATTGATGATATCATTTACATAATTTGTAATTCTCATTTTATAATATGTTCCGTTATCATCTGTTTCCATTCTTCCCATATGAACTGTGCGAGAATTCAAAACATCATTCTCTTTAATTCCTGAAGCTATGGAATAATCTTTTAAAACTTTCCCATTATTCAAGTCATAAATAAATAATCTTTGTGGTTCTTGATCATTTCCCATCATTTCATCTTTATTTACATAAAACTTTAAATTAGCTTCATTGATCAACCAATCTGTTTCTCTTATTGAATCCAATTGATTTTCATTTGTAAATAAATCTATTACTGCCAAAGATCCTTCTCCTCCTTTTACATATAAATTATCTGAACCCGGTAAATTTTGATATTCTGTTTCAAAAACATTTACAGTTTGACGAGCAAAATTTAATTTAAATGTATTGTAACGATAATTTAATTCTTCATCTTCTTCATCAGAATCTGGTCTTTCATTTTTATAATACAAATGAATTCCTGCATCATCAGATTTGAAATCTAATAAACTGAAAAATCCATCATCTTGTAATTGCTCAGATTTCAAATAAATTCCTCTGAAATAGTCTGAGAAATTAGCATTTGTCAATAGGTTACTCGAACCTTCTTCCTCTATAATAGCTTCTTCAAAATAATCAACAGGTAATTTTATCCTGAGTTGTGGACTTAATTTTGTGGTGTCTTTTTCTCCTTCTTCAGCATTCCTTTTTGGAGTGATTAAAACCACCTCATCTTTTGAAGGTTTAAAGTTGTTTGTAGTAAACAATGGCGAATCTTCAAGATTATCTTCAAATTTTTGCATGTCATCTGAATAATAAGCTTGTGGATCATAGTTTTCTGTCGGATCATAATCTCTTAAAAAATAATTTGATCTATACACAGAAAGTTTTACCGTTCCACTTCCAAACACAGAATCCAATTTATATTTACTTTTAAAAGTACTTTGTTCTTCTACTGTACTATAAAAAGGAATTGCTAAAACCACACTGTCTAATATAGGATCATCTCCAAAATCTGGATTTTCTCTTGACAATGCTAATTGCGTCAATACATTTGCTGTAGTTTTCCCATATAAAGGATCGCTATAAACTCCTAAAGCATAACTGGAAAGATTATTGCTTTTAATTTTATTGATTTTCTCACTATGCGCTTCTAATTCAGTGTGATTATAAAGCAGAGCATCAAAATTATTATGATCTACCATTGAACTTCCAAGCTCATTAAAATCATCATTACAAGCGATAAAAGAGATCACTACAGCTGTAAGAATCGCTATGCGTTTCGTTACTTTATTTAAACTCATCGAGTTAGTCTTCTTTTTCTTCGTTTAATACTTCGTTTATATAGAAATCGCGGTAAGCTTGTGCAAAATCTATCTTGGTTTTATAATCCAAAATCGGAAGATCTTTTTCTGCTAAATATTCTTCAAGAGATTCAGATAATTCTTCACTTCCTCTGATTACTGCATCAGAGTTATCAATAGCAGTTTTCATCAAAGCTTCAAAAGTAGGATTTTTTAAATGTGCCACACGTTCTTCATCCAGACCGTCAAACAACACTTTTTCTTCCATGTCTTCATCTAAACTTCCTTCAAATCCATTATTAAAAACTGAAGTAACTATTTTTGAGTTGACAAATAAAGGCTCATTTCCATAATAATTTCTCATATATAATGGTAACAATGAAGCCATCCATCCGTGAACGTGAATAATATCTGGAGCCCAATTCAGTTTTTTAACTGTTTCTATTACTCCTTTTGTAAAGAAAATTACTCTTTCATCATTATCTGGAAATAAATTTCCGTCTTCATCTTTAAATGTTGCTTTTCTTTTAAAGTAATCTTCATTTTCAATAAAGTAAACTTGCATACGTTCTTTCGGAATAGTAGCTACTTTAATAATCAGCGGCATATCTAAATCATTAATAACTAAATTCACCCCTGACAATCTAATTACTTCGTGTAACTGATGACGCCTTTCGTTTATTGTTCCAAAACGTGGCATAAATATTCTTGTTTGACCTCCATGACCATTAACCATCCTTGGAGCTTCAAAAGACATTGTTGACATTTCAGTTTCTGGAAGAAATGGTAACACTTCCGACGACACATACAAAATTCGTTTATCTTTCATAAATTGCGCAAAACTTTGATTTGTTTAATTTTAAGTATGCAAAAATACGAAATTTTATGCACTTTATCAGGAATATATTAATTTTGCATTTTTTAAACATTAATTAAGTGGAATTAATACACGATAAAAACGAGCTAATTTCCCTTCTAAAACAACGAAGAAGTGAAAACAATATTGTAGGATACGTCCCAACAATGGGGGCTTTACATCAAGGCCACCTCTCTTTAGTTTCCATTGCTCAACAGCAATCAGATATTGTTGTCATCAGTATTTTTGTAAATCCAACACAGTTTGATAATGCTGATGATTTAGAAAAATATCCTAAAACTTTAGCAGAAGATTTGCAAAAACTCAAAGAAAACTTTGATAATCTGATTATCTTCGCTCCGAATAATGAAGAAGTTTATGAGAATAATTTAACTTCAGAAAAATTTGATTTCGGAGAATTAGCTCAGCAAATGGAAGGCGCTTCACGAGAAGGACATTTTGATGGTGTGGGAACTATCTTGAAAAAGTTTTTTACCCTCATTCAACCTGATAAAGCTTTTTTTGGAGAAAAAGATTTTCAACAATTATTAATTGTCAAAAAATTAGTTGAAATATTAAATCTTCCTATAGAAATTATTGGTTGTCCAATCCATAGAGAAGAAAATGGTTTGGCACGAAGTTCGCGAAATAAAAGATTGACCGCTGATCAACAAAAAGAAGCGAGCTTTATTTATGAAATGCTTTCAAAAGCAAAAACTAAAATTAAAACAAATAGTATTTCTTCTATTATTAAAGAAATCAAACAAGATTTTAAATCAAATGAAAATTTCAATTTAGATTATTTTGAAATTGTTGATGCAGAAAATTTAAAATCTGTTGAAAAAATAGAAGAAAATAAAAAATATAGAGCTTTTATTGCTGCTTATTTAGGAGAAGTACGTTTAATAGATAATATAGCATTAAATTAAAAAACATGCAAATACAAGTTGTTAAATCAAAAATACATCGTGTTAGAGTAACTGGAGCAGATTTGAATTATATTGGAAGTATTACAATTGATGAAGATTTGATGGATGCTGCTAATATTATTGAAGGAGAAAAACTTCAAATTGTGAATAATAATAATGGAGAACGTTTAGAAACTTACGCCATTCCTGGAAAAAGAGGAAGCGGAGAAATTATTTTAAACGGAGCTGCAGCCCGAAAAGTTGCCGCTGGAGATATTGTTATTTTAATGAGTTATGCTTGGATGAATATAGAAGAAGCTAAAAACTTCAAACCCGCGCTTGTTTTTCCTAATGAGGAAACCAATTTATTAAAATAATTTCCGTTGACTAAAAAAAAACTCCTTAAATACCTCAAGATATTTTTACCTTTAGCATTAGGTGTTTTTTTTATTTTTTATTCTTATTACGGATTTTCTATAGAAGAGAGAAAAGAACTTTTTCAAAACATTTCTCAAGTTAATCCTATTTGGATTATCATAGCTTTAATTGGCGGAATTTCCGCTCATCTCTCTCGTGCTTATCGCTGGAAACTTTTGATTGAACCTATGGGATATAAAATCAGATTTTCCACAGCTTTTATGGCAATTATGGCGGGATATCTTGCCAATTTAGGAATTCCAAGATCTGGAGAAGTTTTACGTGGTGCCACCGCAGCTACTTATGATAATGTTCCTTTTGAAAAAGCTTTTGGAACCATTATAGCAGAAAGAGCTATTGATGTAATCATCGCTTTTTTGCTTGTTTTTTTAGCTATTCTCTTACACTCTAAAGAGTTTTTCTTGTTTATTGAAGAATATAATATCAATCCTTGGTTTAGCCTGATTGGAATGCTTGTTTTATTGCTTTTAGGTTTTCTTGGATTTTATTTAATACAGAAATCTTCTTGGGTTTTATTTGTAAAAATCAGAGAATTTATCGCTGGAGTTTTACAAGGTGTAAAAAGTATTTTACATCTTAAAAATCCAATTGTTTTTATTTCTCATACTGTATTTATTTGGGGAATGTACGTGTTGATGTTTTACATTTTAAAATTTGCTTTTCCAGAAATGCATGAACTTTCTTTCAGCACAATGTTGACCGCTTTTATAGTGGGATCTTTTTCTATTTCTATCACCAATGGTGGAATTGGAATTTATCCTGTTGCTGTAGGAGCTACTTTTGCTTTGTTTGAAATTTCAAAAGAAACAGGAGAAGCTTTTGGTTGGGTTGATTGGGGTTTACAAACTATTTTAAGTGTGGTAATCGGTGGTTTTTCTTTACTTTTACTTCCTATTTTAAATAAATCGAAAAAAGCTAAATAATATTTTCTGTTTTATTTCTAAAGGCATATAAAATCCTTATTTTTAAGTAAATTATTTTCATCAAAAATGGCAAAAATCAAAACCGCTTTTTACTGTCAAAATTGTGGCGCACAGTTTTCAAAATGGCAAGGACAATGCACTTCTTGTAAACAATGGAATACAATTGCAGAAGAAATCATTCAAAAACCAGATAAAAAAGAATGGAAAAACACTTCTACTCCCTCTGCAAAACGCATCGCCAAACCTGTTTTAGTCAAAGAAATAAAATATGAACAAGAAGAGCGTTTAGACACAAATGATAAAGAATTAAATCGTGTTTTAGGCGGTGGATTGGTTCCTGGATCTTTAACTTTATTAGGCGGAGAACCCGGCATTGGAAAAAGTACTTTACTTTTACAAATTGCTTTAAATTTTAATTATAGAACTTTATATGTTTCAGGAGAAGAAAGTCAACAGCAAATAAAAATGAGAGCTGAACGCTTAAATGCAGAGACTTCTAATTGTTATATTCTTACGGAAACCAAAACACAAAATATTTTTAAACAAATTGAGAAACTTGAACCTGAAGTTTTAATCATTGATTCTATTCAGACTTTACACACAGATTTTATTGAAAGTTCACCAGGGAGTCTTTCTCAAATTCGAGAAAGCACTTCAGAGTTGATAAAATTTGCCAAAGAAACACATACTCCTGTTTTGATTATTGGACACATCACCAAAGATGGAAGCATTGCTGGCCCAAAAGTTTTAGAACATATGGTAGATACTGTTCTTCAGTTTGAAGGCGATAGAAATCATGTTTATAGAATTATGCGTGCTCATAAAAACAGATTTGGTCCTACTAATGAATTGGGAATTTATGAAATGTTAGGCACAGGTTTAAGAGAAGTAAATAATCCTTCAGAAATTTTAATTCCTAAAAGCGCACAAGATTTAAGCGGAACCGCCATAGCTTCCACTATGGAAGGTGTCAGACCTTTAATGATTGAAGTGCAAGCTTTAGTCAGCTCTGCAGTTTATGGAACTCCTCAGCGTTCTACCACAGGTTTTAATGCAAAAAGATTAAATATGCTTTTGGCTGTTTTAGAAAAAAGAGCTGGATTTAGATTAGGAGCGAAAGATGTTTTTTTAAACTTAACAGGTGGAATTTCTGTAGATGACACCGCAATAGATTTAGCTGTAGTTTGTGCGATTTTATCTTCCAGTGAAGATATTCCTATTGATCAAGACATTTGTTTTTCTGCTGAAGTAGGTTTAGCAGGAGAAATCAGACCTATTTCTAAAGTGGAACAAAGAATTAGCGAAGCTGAAAAATTAGGTTTTTCTATTATTGTTGTTTCTAAACAAAATAAAATTTCCGATAAAAATCGTCAAATTCAAATTGAAAAAGTTTCTCGTTTAGAAGAAGTTGTTGAACTTTTATTTGGATAATCTATAAAGTAAATTCTTTCCCTTATACATGATTATAAAAAACAAAAAATTAATTCTCGTTGTTTTTATTTCTTTATTATTAATCAGTTTAAGTGGTTTAATCAGTAGTGCTTTTGCGTTGATTTTAGGATTTTTATTTACTTTAATTTTCGGCAAAAACTTTGAAAATTTCGCCAATAAAACTGTAAAACATTTACTTAAAATCTCTATTGTAGGTTTAGGATTTGGTATGTTTTTAGAAGAAACATTAAAAACCAGTCAAGAAAGTTTATTACTGACTTTTTTAAGTATTGCCTTGACTTTAACTTTAGGATATTTACTCACAAAATTATTAAAGTTAGATATTAAATTAGGATATTTAATTTCTTCAGGAACTTCTATTTGTGGAGGAAGTGCAATTGCAGCAACTTCTGCAGTTATTAAAGCTTCGCCAAAAATTATTTCCATCGCTTTAGGAGTAGTATTTTTCTTAAATGCTGTGGCACTTTTTCTATTTCCTGGAATTGGACATTTTTTCGGACTTTCTCAACATGAATTCGGGTTGTGGTCTGCTATTGCTATTCATGACACCAGTTCTGTAGTAGGAGCTGCTTTAGATTATGGAGAAGAAGCTTTGAAAACTGCTACAACGGTGAAATTAGCCAGAACTCTTTGGATAATTCCCATTGCTGTTTTATCTATGTTTTTCTTTAAATCTAAAGACGAAAAAATTAAAATTCCTTGGTTTATCTTGTTTTTTATTTTAGCAATTTTAAGCAATACTTATTTTAATATTCCTGAGTTTATAACTTCAAAAATTACTACAGTTTCAAAACAAATGCTGATGGCAACTTTATTTTTAGTAGGTACAAGTTTATCTGTAAAAGATATTAAAGAAACAGGGATTAAACCTTTTGTTTTAGGCGTTTCTCTTTGGATTTGTATTTCAATATTTTCTTTAGTTTTTATTCTTAATTCTTAAATAATTGAGAATAAAAAAATCGCCTATTTTTTTTAAATTAAGCGATTGATTTATAAGTGCTTATATGATTCTAATTAGCTACTTCACTGATGAATTTCATTCTATATAAATGCAATTCTTCCTCTTCATAATCTCCTTCAAATTCTTCTATAGCTTCTTTTATATGATCGGTTTCTGCCTCCATAAAATAATCATATAACTCTTCTTGATCTCCTTCGTCCATTAAATCTTCTAAGATATAATCAATGTTTAATTTTGTTCCACTATAAACAATAGCTTCCATTTCTTCTATAAGATCATCCATTTCAATTCCTTTGGAATTTGCTATATCTTCTAAAGGAAGTTTTCTATCAATGGATTGAATAATAAATAATTTTAAACTACTGTTTGCTCCTGTAGATTTTACAATTAAATCATCAGGCCTTACAATATCATTATCTTCAACATATTGAGAAATCAACTCAATAAAAGGTTTTCCAAATTTTCTGGCTTTTCCTTCTCCTACTCCTTGAATGTTGATCAATTCTTCTCTTGAAGTTGGGTATTTTAAAGCCATATCTTCTAAAGAAGGATCTTGAAAAACCACATAAGGAGGTAAATCTTTTCTTCTGGCTACTTTTTTACGCAAATCTTTCAGCATTTTCATCAACTTCGGATCTGCTGTTGCATTTTTTCCTGCTGATGCTGTTCCATATAATTCTTCATCATCATAAACATGGTCTTCTGTCATCATAAAAGAAGTTGGATTTTTAAGAAATTTTTCTCCTTCTTCTGTCAATTTTACAATTCCATAAGTTTCAATATCTTTTTTAAGTAATCCAGCTACTAAAACTTGACGCAATAAAGCCATCCAGTAATTTCTGTCTTTTGCTTTTCCTTTTCCAAAGATTGGAAGTTTATTGGTTTTATGAGATTTTAATAAAGCATTTGAACTCCCTATTAAAGTATTGACGACTTCTCTTGTTTTATAAAGTTGTTTGGTTTCTGCTACAGTTTCTAATAATAATTTTACTTCATCTTTAGCCTCGTGTTGTTTTTTAGGATTTCGAACATTATCGTCCATATCTGCTCCTTCTCCTGTTTTTTCATCAAATTCTTCTCCAAAATAATGTAAGATGAATTTTCTACGACTCATAGAAGTTTCTGCATAAGCAACCACATCTTGTAAAAGTGCATGACCTATTTCTTGTTCAGCAACAGGTTTCCCACTCATAAATTTTTCCAGCTTTTCAATATCTTTATAAGAATAAAATGCCAAACAATGTCCTTCTCCTCCATCACGACCAGCTCTTCCTGTTTCTTGATAATAACTTTCAATACTTTTAGGAATATCATGATGCACCACAAATCTCACATCTGGTTTATCTATTCCCATTCCAAAAGCAATTGTTGCTACCACCACATCAGCATCTTCTTTTAAAAACATATCTTGATGTTTTGCTCTTACTTTAGAATCCAATCCTGCGTGATAAGGAATTGCAGAAATTCCATTAACCTGTAAAGTTTCTGCTAATTGTTCTACTTTTTTTCGACTCAAACAATAAATAATTCCACTTTTACCAGAATTTCTTTTCACAAACTTGGTGATATCTGCATTTACTTTATCTGTTTTTGGTCGAACTTCATAATATAAATTCGGTCTGTTAAAAGAAGCTTTAAAAACATTAGCATCTTCCACGCCTAAGTTTTTTAAAATATCTTCTTGAACTTTTGGTGTTGCTGTTGCAGTTAAAGCTATAATTGGAATCCCTGGACGAAGACTTTGAGCTATTTTTCTAATATTTCTGTATTCTGGACGAAAATCATGCCCCCACTCACTAATACAATGTGCTTCATCAATAGCGATAAAAGATAAGTTTTGTCTTCTTAAAAACTCAACATATTCTTCTTTTATCAAAGATTCTGGAGCAACATATAAAAGCTTAGTAATTCCTGCTTCAATATCTGCTTTTACTTGTTTTACTTGTGTTTTATTCAAAGAAGAATTTAAAACATGTGCCACGCCTTCTTCTGAAGATAATCCTCTCAAAACATCTACTTGGTTTTTCATCAAAGCAATTAAAGGAGAAATCACAATAGCTGTTCCTTCTTTAATCAATGCTGGTAATTGATAACACAAAGATTTTCCTCCTCCTGTTGGCATAATCACAAAAGTGTGCTGATTTGTAATTATACTTTTTATCACCTCTTCTTGAAGACCTTTAAACTGGTCAAAACCAAAGTATTTCTTAAGTTCTTTTTTTAGATCGATTTTCGTCAAAGTCATTATCTAAGTCTATATATTTATTTAACTTTACTGTTTTAAATATAACAAAAATCAGTTCTGAGATTTGCTGTTGTGATTTGGGCTGCTACTAACACAGACATTGTTATTATGCACATATTTAATTCGCTTGTGCAAAAAAGAGCATTTAAATTTATAACGTTGATGAATATGCATCTGAAATTTTATCAGCACTGTTTAAATTAAGTCTGCTCGTTCGTGGGGTTTGTAGATTTCGTATTTTTAAATGCATGCTGTGGTGTCCTAAAAACCGAAATATTTGCAATTTCAGCGAAATGTAGGCATATCACGTATTGCACGGAGTATGAAGTGAATTTTATAATTCCGGTTTATTGATGGCGGTGCCATAAAACTTTCATTTACTCTTATGTTCCAATCTCAATTAAAATATTCACGAAACTATTCTAGATTGTGCAAATGGCTATTGATTTGACATTTTCTAAAACGAACTAATTGTGTGTTTGTTTCGTTAATGATATTTTAATGAGAAATAAATTCTGATTCAAAAAAAATTCTCTAATGTTTCATAAGTTGGTTGGATTCAACACAAACTTTTCACTCTAATCAATATGTTTCTGGTTTTATTGCATTAATAATTCAACACCTTTCATTACCATTCTTTCGGAATTAAAGCTCGGTA
>Ga0079226_10004394_pt1 | contig 10785 bp, 21 predicted proteins | sample Poulit2014_FD_76345 | JGI IMG/M metagenome (GOLD analysis project Ga0079226, IMG submission 76345) | Agricultural soil microbial communities from Georgia to study Nitrogen management - Poultry litter 2014 | ecosystem: Environmental > Terrestrial > Soil > Agricultural land | place: USA: Georgia...
ACTGTACTTAAACGCATCAACAATTTTGAGACATAATCTTCTGTTCCTTTTCCAGGACGCACACTTGGAATATAACTTCCTTGTTTCTGTAGGTTTTCTGCCATTTTTTCAGGGTTTACTTGAACAAAGGCATAGAAAAACGTAAATGCGACAATTAATACTGTATAAAGAATAGCTCCCGGCACAGTATTATAGTTGAACAGTGTTTGAATCACGTCAAACCAAGTTTCTCCTTGGGCCGAACCAAAAGCCTGAATAATCGCATTAGGTAATGTGATCAAAGAACTGGCAAAAATCACAGGGATAACACCTGCTGCATTTACCTTCAACGGCAAATAAGAGCTAGTTGGTGCTCCGGCGATTCGTTTAGTGTATTGAATTGGGATCTTTCTTTCAGCTTGCTGGAAATAAGTTACGAATGTAACGACCAGTAAAATGGCAAGTACTAAAACCAAAACAAATATCACTGACTTCCAAATTTCTGATTGATTGGTGTTGATGAAATAATCATCCACAATTTCTCGTATAGATACTGGAATACGGGATATGATACCAGCAAAGATAATCATTGAGATTCCATTGCCAATACCTTTTTCGGTGATCAGTTCACCCAGCCAGGTTACAAACATCGTCCCAGTCGTTAGAATCAGTCCAATTGTAATATAAGTAACTGGAGTTGGATTTTCTACAAAGCCTAATTGAGTGAATACTTGAAATCCAGCTGTCAATGCAATTGACTGTAAGAAACCCAAGACTAAAGTGATGTAGCGAGTCGCCTGATTTAACTTGCGTCTCCCGACTTCTCCTTGTTTAGACCACTCAACAAACTTTGGCACAATATCCATCTGCATTAACTGTACGATAATAGAAGCATTAATATAAGGCGAAACTCCCATTGAAAAAACAGAGAAACGCTGCATTGCACTCCCACTAACCAAATCTAACATATTCATAAAGGGCATATCAGAAATACTTTGTAAACGTGAGGCATCTACGCCGGGCACTGTTACATGTGTTCCAATTCTAAAGACAAATAAAATCAAAACGGTGAACAAAAGCCGTAAGCAAATTTCTTTAACTTTAAAAGCGTCCTTTAGAAGTTTAAACATTAGATCACCTCAACTGATCCGCCGTTAGCTTTAATTGCTTCTTCTGCTGTTTTAGAAAACTTAGCTGCTTTTACAGTCAATTTTTTATTTAATTCACCTTTTCCTAAAACTTTGATTCCAGCTTTCTGATTTTTAACTAAACCAGCTTCAGTCAAAGTTTCAGGTGTAATTTCAGCACCATCTTCAAAACGATTTAATACATCAAGATTAACGACAGCATATTCTTTGCGGTTAACATTTGTAAAACCACGTTTTGGTAAACGACGGAATAATTGTGTTTGACCACCTTCAAAGCCAAGACGAGCTCCATTGCCTGAGCCTGAACGAGATTTTTGTCCTTTTTGACCACGTCCGGCAGTTTTACCATTTCCTGATGAAGAGCCGCGTCCCACCCGATTTCTTACTTTACGGGATCCTTCTGCAGCTTCTAGTTCATGAAGTTTCATGCGTTTGGCACCTCCTTATTTAAAATCAATTTTTCTTTTAAATTATACTTCTTCAACGTCCAGTAAGTGAGAAACTTTTTTAATAACTCCTTGTACAGGAGCATTATCTGGTTTTACAACAGTACTTCCCACTTTATTCAAACCTAACGCTTTAACAATATCACGTTGGTTTTGAGGACGTCCGATAACACTGCGTTTTAAAGTAATTTTTAATTCAGCCATTTCTTTGTCCTCCTAACCAATGATTTCTTCTACAGATTTGTCACGAAGTTGTGCAACTTCTGCTGCGCTTTTTAATTCTTTAATGCCTTCAAGCGTTGCACGAACCACATTGATCGGTGTATTTGAACCGAGTGATTTCGATGTAACATCAGCAATACCCGCAAGTTCCAAGACCGCACGAACAGGTCCGCCTGCTGCAACTCCAGCACCGGCCAAAGCTGGTTTTAAAAGAATCCGACCGCCACCGAAGACTCCGATAACTTCGTGAGGAATCGTAGAACCAACCATTGGTACTTCAACCAAGTTTTTCTTACCATCTTCAACTGCTTTACGGATTGCTTCAGGTACTTCTTGTGCTTTGCCTGTACCAAATCCAACACGTCCGTTTTTATCGCCAACCACAACTAAAGCTGCAAAGCGTAAACGACGTCCGCCTTTTACAACTTTGGTTACACGATTGATCGCAACAACGCGATCTTCTAATTCCAAATTATTCGGATCAATTTGAGCCATGAATGGTGTTCCTCCTTTTTGCTAAAATTCTAGTCCATTTTCGCGAGCTGCTGTAGCTAAAGCTGCTACACGACCATGGTAAAGGTATCCACCACGGTCAAAGACTATTTCTTTAATACCTTTTTCTGTTGCACGTTGTGCGACCAGTTTGCCGACAGTTTGTGCTTGTTCAGTTTTTGTTCCACCTGTAATTTCTTTATCTAAGGTAGAGGCACTTGCTAGCGTCACACCCGCTACGTCATCAATTACTTGAGCATAGATGTTTTTATTCGAACGAAAAACGTTCAAGCGTGGGCACTCAGCAGTACCAGAAATTTTATTACGGACACGTTGATGTCTTTTTTGACGTGTTTTATTTTTGTCTGGTTTTGTAATCACAATTGTCACCTCTTTATTTTTGCTAGCCTAAGCCGCATTGCGCAATATAAAACTACGCTTATTATTTACCAGTTTTACCTTCTTTACGACGTACATATTCACCTTCATAACGAATACCTTTGCCTTTGTAAGGTTCTGGTGAACGAATACCACGAATCTTTGCTGCCACTTCGCCAACAACTTCTTTATTGCTGCCTTTAATAGCAATTTTTGTATTTGCAGGAACTTCAATTGTAATTCCTTCTGGGGCTACTACTTCAACGGGTTGAGAGTAACCAACGTTTAAAACAAGTTTTTTGCCTTGTAGTTGAGCACGATACCCAACGCCGACAAGTTCTAAGTTCTTCTGGAAGCCTTCTGAAACACCAACAACCATGTTATTGAAGTTTGCACGAGTAGTTCCATGAACTGTTTTCATTTTTTGACTATCATCCGGACGAATAAATGTTACTTCATTTTCAGCAATATTCATCTTAATATCGGAAGAGAAAGTACGTGTTAATTCGCCTTTAGGTCCTTTAACTGTTATGTCGTTGCCAGTCACTTTCACCTCAACGCCTGCAGGTAAAACGACAACCTTATTACCGATACGACTCACGAAAAGACACCTCCTTGTGTAGTTTACTTAATTACCATACATAAGCGACAACTTCGCCGCCAACATTTTTTGCTCGAGCCTCTTTATCTGTGATCACACCATCAGAAGTTGAGATAATTGCAATGCCTAAACCATTTAAAACTTTAGGTACTTCGTCAGCTTTGACATAAGCACGCAAACCAGGTTTAGAGATACGTTTCAAGTTGGTGATGACGCGTTGTCCGTCTCTTCCATATTTAAGGAATACACGAATTACGCCTTGTTTGTCATCTTCAATATATTCAACATCGCGAATAAAACCTTCATTTTTCAGGATTTCAGCGATGTCATGTTTAATTTTTGAAGCAGGAACTTCTAAAACATCGTGTTTTGCCATGTTAGCATTACGGATACGTGTTAGAAAATCTGCGATTGGATCTGTCATGACCATTGGATGATTTACCTCCTTTTTGCGAGTTTACTTTTTACCAGCTAGCTTTCTTTACGCCGGGAATTTGACCTTTATAGGCAAGTTCGCGGAAGCAAATACGGCAAAGATGAAACTTACGATAAACAGAATGCGGACGACCACAACGTTCACAACGTGTATATTCTTGTGTTGAATATTTTGCCGGACGTTTGTTTTTAGCAATTTGTGATTTTTTAGCCATTATTTTCGCCTCCTTTTTATTTTTGGAATGGCATACCTAGTTGAGTTAATAACTCACGAGATTCTTCATCAGTATTAGCTGTTGTTACGATGACGATATCCATTCCACGAACTTTATCTACATTATCATAATCTATTTCTGGAAAGATCAATTGTTCTTTCACGCCTAATGTGTAGTTTCCACGACCATCAAAAGCTTTTTTACTGACACCATGGAAGTCACGCACACGTGGTAAGGAAACTGTTACGAGTTTATCTAAAAAATCATACATGCGATCACCACGTAAAGTAACTTTAGCTCCAATGGCCATTCCTTCACGCAGACGGAATCCGGCAATTGACTTTTTAGCTTTTGTGATCACTGGTTTCTGGCCTGAGATCAATTGTAATTCTTCGACAGCTTTATCTAGATTTTTAGAATTTGAAACTGCATCACCAACACCCATGTTGACTACGATCTTTTCAACTTTTGGTGTTTGCATAACAGATTTGTAACTAAATTTTTCTACTAAAGATGGAACGATTTCTTTTGTATATTTTTCTTTAAGGCGGTTCATTTCGTTGCCCCTCCTTCCTTGTCTTGATTATTTATCAATAATTTCTCCGGTTTTTTTAGAAACACGGACTTTTTTACCGTCGACTTCTTTATAACCAACACGAGTTGCTTCCCCATTTGTCGGATCGATCAACATTACATTGGATACATGAATAGGTGCTTCTTCTTCAACGATCCCGCCTTGCGGAGCTTCCTGAGAAGGTTTCTGATGTTTTTTGACGATGTTTACACCTTCAACGATTACTTTATCTTTTTTAGGTAAAGCTGCTAAAATCACGCCTTCTTTACCTTTATCTTTACCAGAAAGAACTTTTACTTTATCACCTTTTTTGACAAACATTCCTGTTGCGCACCTCCTTTGACATTCACTTACATTACAATACTTCTGGTGCTAGGGAAATGATCTTCATAAAATTGCTTTCGCGTAATTCACGAGCAACTGGTCCAAAGATACGCGTCCCACGCGGACTTTTATCATCACGGATAATAACCGCAGCATTTTCATCAAATTTAATATAAGAACCATCAGTACGATGTGCTCCTGATTTTGTACGAACGATCACTGCTTTTACGACGTCGCCTTTTTTGACAACCCCGCCTGGCGTTGCTTGTTTAACCGAAGCAACGATAACATCGCCAATATTCGCAGTTTTACGGCCAGAACCACCCAATACTTTAATCGTAAGGATTTCACGAGCTCCAGAATTATCTGCGACTTTCAAACGACTTTCTTGTTGGATCACGATGTGTGTCCTCCTTTCAAATATAGCCTAATAATCTATATAGGAAAATCTCGTAGAATTAAATAATAACTGCTTTTTCAACGATTTCTAATAGACGGAAACGTTTTGTAGCTGATAATGGACGAGTTTCCATAATTCTCACGATGTCACCTATTTTTGCTTCATTATTTTCATCATGTGCTTTGTATTTCTTTGAATATTTAATTCGTTTACCATAAATAGGGTGATTTTTCTTGGTTTCAACGACAACGGTAATCGTTTTATCCATTTTATCAGATACCACACGACCTTGATAAACTTTACGGTGATTTCTTTCTTCAGTCATACGATTCATGGCCTCCTCCCACTATTACTTTGCTTGTTCACGGAGCACGGTTTTGATACGTGCAATCGATTTGCGTACTTCTTTGATACGCGCTGTATTTTCTAGTTGTCCGGTAGCTAATTGGAATCGAAGATTAAACAACTCTTCTTTTAATTGTTTTTCTTGATCCAGCATTTCAGCAGTGGTTAATTCTCTGATTTCTTTAACCTTCATTCGATTCACCACCCATTTCTTCACGTTTTACGATCTTAGTTCTAATAGGTAATTTGTGAGAAGCAAGACGTAAAGCTTCATGAGCAACTTCTTCTGGTACACCAGCAATTTCAAACAAGATCTTGCCTCGTTTAACTGGAGATACCCAGCCTTCTGGAGCCCCTTTACCTGATCCCATACGTACACCAATGGCTTTGGCAGTATAAGATTTATGAGGGAAAATTTTGATCCATACTTTCCCACCACGTTTCATGAAACGAGTCATCGCGATACGAGAAGCTTCAATCTGGCGATTGGTGATCCATGATGATTCCAAAGCTTGCAAACCATATTCACCAAAAGTTACTTCTTTGCCACCTTTAGCTTCACCGCGCATTTTTCCACGAAATTCACGACGATGTTTTACACGTTTAGGTACTAACATGTTTATTTCCCTCCTTTCTCAGTGTTTTTTTTAGTCGGAAGAACTTCTCCACGATAGATCCACACTTTAACTCCTAGTTTTCCGTATGTTGTATCTGCTTCTTCCCATGCATAGTCAATATCCGCACGAAGTGTATGAAGCGGAACTGTTCCTTCTGAATAACCTTCTACACGTGCAATATCTGCACCATTCAAACGACCCGACACTTGAGTTTTAATACCTTTAGCTCCTGCGCGCATGGTACGTTGGATGGCTTGTTTTTGTGCCCGACGGAAAGCTACACGACCTTCTAATTGACGTGCAATTCCTTGACCGACTAATTTTGCATCTAAATCTGGTTTTTTGATTTCAACGATGTTGATATGAACTCTTTTACCAGTTAATTTATTTAATTGTTTTCTTAAGCTTTCGACTTCAGAACCGCCTTTACCGATAACCATGCCTGGTCTTGCAGTATGAATGGAAATATTCACACGCTTAGCTGCACGTTCGATTTCAACACTAGAAACAGCTGCGTCAGCAAGTTTTTCAGCAATATAATTACGAATTCTTAAATCTTCGTGCAGTAATTGAGCGTAATCTTTGTCAGCATACCATTTTGCTTCCCAATCACGAATAATACCTACACGCATTCCGATAGGATGTATTTTTTGACCCACTGATTATCCCTCCTTATTTTTCTGATACAACAACCGTAATATGACTTGTACGTTTGTTGATTGGAGATGCCGAACCCTTTGCCCGCGGACGGAAACGTTTCATAGTTGGTCCTTCATTGACAAATGCTTCAGTCACAAACAAATTTTCAACTTCTAAGTCATAGTTGTTTTCTGCATTGCTTACAGCTGACATTAAAACTTTTTCAATCACTCCAGCTGCTTTATTTGGTGTGAATTTTAATACCGCAATGGCTTCAGCCACACTTTTTCCTCTAATCAAGTCCATAACCAAACGAGATTTGCGAGGAGAAACGCGAACTGTCTTTGCAATTGCTCTTGAGGATGTAATTTGTTCTGCCATTTCTCTTTCCTCCCCTCAGTTTAGCGAGCTGTTGTTTTACGATCATCTTTGGCGTGACCGTGGAACGTTCTTGTCGGTACAAACTCACCTAATTTATGTCCTACCATGTCTTCTTGAATATAAACAGGTACATGTTTACGTCCGTCATACACGGCAATGGTAAATCCGATAAAACTTGGGAAGATCGTGGAACGACGAGACCAAGTCTTGATTACTTTCTTCTTTTCAACACCTTGTTGTGCTTCGATCTTTTTCATCAAATGATCATCACAAAAAGGTCCTTTTTTAATACTACGACCCATGGTGAACCTCCTTTTTTAATGCACTACACACGGTCATGATAAACTATTTTGTTTTACGACCACGAACAATATATTTGCTGGATTTGTTATTTTTCTTACGAGTCTTAAGACCAACAGCAACTTGTCCCCATGGAGAAAGTGGTGCTTTGCGTCCGACTGGAGCTTTACCTTCACCACCACCATGCGGGTGATCGTTAGGGTTCATTACACTACCACGAACAGTTGGACGTTTATGCATCCAACGAGAACGACCTGCTTTACCAATGTTGATCAATTCATGCTGTTCATTACCAACAGATCCGATTGTTGCACGACAAGTGGCTAAAATCATGCGAACTTCACCTGAAGTTAAACGTACTACAACGTATTTACCTTCATTTCCTAATACTTGTCCGCTTGCACCGGCAGAACGTATCAATTGTCCACCCTTGCCAGGTTTTAATTCAACATTATGAACCATTGTACCTACAGGAATATCCGTTAAAGGTAGAGTATTTCCAAGCTTGATATCTGCATCATTACCTGAAACAACTGTCATTCCCACCTTTAATCCTTTAGGTGCTAGAATGTATGATTTTACCCCATCTTCATAATGAATCAATGCAATATTTGCAGAACGATTCGGATCATATTCAATTGATTTAACTGTCGCAACAACGTTATCTTTATTCCGTTTAAAATCAACTAAACGATATTGGCGTTTATGACCGCCACCTTGATGACGTACAGTAATGCGTCCGTTGTTATTACGACCAGCATTATTTTTTAATGGTGCTAATAAGGTTTTTTCAGGCTTGTCTGTTGTAATCTCAGCAAAGTCTGAAGTTGTCATATTTCGGCGACCATTTGAGGTAGGTTTGTATTTTTTAATTGCCACGTCATTTCCCTCCTATATTATTATTTGTTTTTCTCATTTATCGGCTGAGAAAATTTCGATTTCTTTTGATTCTTCAGTAAGTGTCACATATGCTTTACGACGTTTTTTTGTGTATCCTTGATATTTACCCATACGTTTTGCTTTAGGGTGTACATTGAGGATATTCACTTTTTTGACTTTGACATCAAAGACTGACTCAACGGCTTGTTTGACTAACGTTTTGTTTGCACGCGTATCTACTTCAAATGTGTAGACTTTGTCATCCATAAGATCCATTGACTTTTCAGTGACGACTGGACGTTTAATCACATCTAGCAAATCCATTATGCAAGCACCTCCTCAATTTGGGTAAGAGCAGTTTGAGTTACTAATAATTTATCGTTGCTGGTTACGGCCAAAACAGATGTGCTGTTTGGTGTAACGACAGTAACATTTGGTAAATTACGAGCAGACAAAGCTGCAAATTCATTTTCAGTTTCTACCACGACTAACACCTTTGAATCGATGGACAGATTTTCTAAAACTCTCTTAAACTCTTGTGTTTTTGGTGTTTCAAAACTCAAAGCATCCACAACAACAAGATTATTTGAAGCAACTTTTTCTGACAATACAGATTTAATTGCTAAGCGACGAACTTTTTTAGGAAGTTTGTAGCTGTAAGAACGTGGAGTTGGTCCAAAGACAACGCCACCGCCACGCCATTGTGGTGAACGAATAGATCCTTGACGCGCACGACCCGTTCCTTTTTGGCGCCATGGTTTTTTACCACCGCCGGAAACCGCACTACGATTTTTAACCGCGTGTGTTCCTTGTCTCAATGAAGCACGTTGCATCATAAGTGCATCAAAAACTACTGCTTCATTAGGTTCAATTCCAAAAACTTCTTCATTTAATGTGACTTCGCCATTTTGGCTACCATCTTGTTTGAATAATGCTACATTTGGCATTCCTTAGTTCCTCCTTTCTTCCTATTTAATTATTTAGCTTTTCTAGCTGCTTTAATCGTAATCAATGATTTATTCGCTCCAGGAATGTTACCTTTGATCATAATTACGTTACGATCAGTATCTACACGTACAATTTCAAGATTTTGAATAGTTACACGTTTGCCGCCCATACGACCTGGAAGACGTTTGCCTTTTAAAACGTGGTTTGGATCAACTGGACCCATTGAACCAGGACGACGATGGTAACGAGAACCATGTCCCATTGGCCCACGATGTTGGCCATAACGCTTGATAACACCTTGAAATCCTTTGCCTTTAGTTGTACCTGTTACATCAACAATGTCTCCTGTCTGGAAAACATCCACTTTGATTTCTGATCCTACTTCTAGACCCTCAAGTTCTACATTCTTGAATTCACGAATGAAGCGCTTAGGAGCCGTGTTTGCTTTTGCTACATGACCTTTGGCAGGTTTGTTACTCAAAATTTCACGTTTATCTTGATAGCCGACCTGAACTGCCTCATAACCATCATTTTCAACTGTTTTAAGTTGTAAAACAACGTTTGGTTCAGCTTCGACGACGGTTACAGGGATCAATTCGCCTGCTTCTGTAAAAACTTGAGTCATTCCCACTTTTTTCCCTAAGATTCCTTTAGTCATGATTACACCTCCAATAAAAATTATAGTTTGATTTCAATATTTACACCAGACGGTAAATCAAGCTTCATTAAAGCATCGACTGTCTTAGGTGTCGGGTTCACAATGTCAATCAGACGTTTGTGAGTACGCATTTCGAATTGTTCGCGTGAATCTTTGTATTTATGTGGTGAACGGATAACTGTGTATACGCTGCGTTCTGTTGGTAATGGGATCGGACCTGAAATAGCTGCTCCCGTTCTTTTTGCAGTTTCTACGATTTTATCCGCTGATTGATCTAAAATACGATGTTCATACGCTTTTAGTCGGATACGAATTTTTTGTTTTGCCATTTTTTTCCCTCCTTCGCCTATTTTGAAAGTAGACATAGCTCCACGAAAATTTTCCGTCACACTCGACCATGGCAAAGCGCCCGGGCGTGTCGCAACCTCTCGTTTCTAAGCCGACAAAATATTTTTGTCACGTGTTTCTTCACTTCTGAAAAAAGCACCTTTTACATTATATTATGACAAAGCTTGAATAGCAAGCTTTTTTTATCGAAAATATCATTTTCTGAAACTATTTTCATTTTTTTCAATTTAAAATCGAAAACAAGGCCTTTTTCAATGGAAAATACAAAAAGGAGACAATAATTGCAGTCAAAAACACATTAACGATCGTAGCAGGTAATGAAAATGCAGCTGTAACAAAAGCTGTCGAAAAATTCATACCCAAATAAAGTTGGCGAATGGTATTCTTAATTTGTGTCATTAAAAGTTTCGCTATGCCAGTTGTAGTGGCAATCACCAGAATTTGCCATATTTTAAC
>Ga0079226_10004395_pt1 | contig 10781 bp, 12 predicted proteins | sample Poulit2014_FD_76345 | JGI IMG/M metagenome (GOLD analysis project Ga0079226, IMG submission 76345) | Agricultural soil microbial communities from Georgia to study Nitrogen management - Poultry litter 2014 | ecosystem: Environmental > Terrestrial > Soil > Agricultural land | place: USA: Georgia...
CTGCTTTGAAAAAGGCTGACATCGGTGTAGCCATGGGTATTACCGGTACCGAAGTATCAAAAGATGCAGCTAGCATGATCTTAGCTGATGACAACTTCGCTACTATTATCAAGGCAGTTGCCAATGGCCGTACCGTTTTTGAAAACAGCAAGAACGCAATCATGTACCTACTTTCTGGTAACTTGTCTGCGATCATCACTGTACTTTTTGCCTCAATTGGTGGCTTCTCAGTACCATTTATCGCAGTTTAACTTCTGTTTATCAACTTGGTAACCGACTTCCTTCCAGCTTTGGCAATCGGAATGGAACCAGGTGCACCAGATATTCTTGATAGAAAACCACGTAATCCTAAGGTTGGTATTCTTGATAAGAGCTTAGTAACTAAGGTAACTCTTCAAGGTATCATCATCTCGGTTGGCGTTATTGCTACCTTTATGATTGGCCGTCAAACTAGTGCTGCTGTCGCATGTACAATGGCCTTCTCAACTTTGACATTTGCTCGTTTGCTTCACGGCTTCAACTGCCGTTCACAACACAGCATTTTCAAGATTGGCTTTAAGAACAACTGGTACAGCTTAGCTGCCTTCGCAGTTGGTACATTATTATTAGCTTTAACTTTATTTGCACCAGGTCTTCACAGTTTGTTCGCTGTAACTCCATTGACTAACACTCAACTTCTTTGGATCGGATTTTTGGCTCTTATGCCTACTGTCCTTATTCAAATTATTAAGATAGTTCAAGAAAGCAAATAATTTTATTCAATATCTCAAGTAAACAGTCCTGAACAAGGGCTGTTTTTTGTTAAGATAAGATATATATCTAACTTTTAGTAATAAGGAAATGATCATGATAAAAACTGCAAAACAAATTTTAAGAAAACCGTTTTCCAGTGACATGTCTTATCACCTGTACCGGGCGATTCTTGTAGGCATCATTACCGGTCTAATCGTAAGCGTCTTTCGCTGGGCCATTGACCATACGATGCAGATCCTCAACTTCATTTACCCGAAGATGGCGGCACAACCGATGTAGCTTGTGCCCTATATTATCTTGATGATCGTTATCTGCCTTGTACTAGGTCACATCACTAAACCATATTTGAATCAATTAGTCGGTTCTGGTCTACCGCAAATTGAAGCTGTTTTCTTAGGTTAAAACAAGATGCCATGGTGGTCAATCTTATGGCGTAAATTTGTTGGTGGTCTGCTGGCAATCTGCCCCGGCCTAATGCTGGGACGTGAAGGTCCATGTATTGAAATGGGTGTCATGGCTGGACAATGATTAGCAAAAGCGTCTTTGAATCAGACAAAGATCAAATTAAGGAACTGCAAGAATGTGGTGTTGCGGCAGGACTTGCGGCTGCCTTTAGTGCACCAATTGCTGGTGCGATGTTTTTAGTTGAAGAAATTTCCTTCAGCTTTAAACCCCAAAAGGTAGTTTCAATCTTAGCAGCTAGTTTCTCAGCTGACTTCATGACTATTCTGTTCTTCGGTAACAAGCCATGTTTATACTTGCCAGTTCGCGGCTACTTCCCAATCAATGCCTACTGGACTTTGCCAATTATCGGTATTGTATTAGGACTTTTAGCTTACGGCTACCAATATACATTGCTTAGCTTGAAGTCCATCTTCAGTAAACTTAAGAAGATTCCTGCTTGTTCAAGTTCTCAATGATATCAATAAATATTTTGCTAAGCATCCCGTCAGAACAGTCAATGGTAAAAACATTTCCTTCTCTTTCTCAGGCGGTTTAACTAAACACTTGGAAAATGAGGACTTTAATGCGACTCTAGCAAGAGCTGACTCTCTTGTTTACAAGGCAAAAAGTTTAGGTCGAAAGCAAATTATATTTGCCTAATTAATGAAAATATTTCTCATTTTGGTAAAGTATAAGTAAACATTACAAGTAATCGATTTACAGATCAAAGATTCTTTATTATCGAGGAGAATTAAACATGTACAATTGGCACAACGTATTCCAACCTATTTATCAAATAGATCAAAATATGAATCCGAGAATTGATCATTATGAAATGTTATTACACGACGAAAATGATAAATTCCCTGTTCATGACTTCTTCAGCGCCATCAGTACTGAGGAAGACAATCAAAAATGGATTCAAACAGAAGCAAAATCTCTTGAAAAACTTTTTTCAGTGTACCCTAACATCAACGTCGATTTGAATATCGAGCCAATTCAATTCGCTTATCCTAGCGTATGGGACTTTTTACACGATATTTATAATAAGTATGGTCAAAAGGTAGCTTTAGAAATTACCGAACGACAACTTCAAGCAGGCCTTTTGGGAGCCAAAAAATTTGATTGTTCATTCCAGCGCATCCATGACATGGGCTTTAGAATTGCGCTAGACGATGTTGATTCTGGCAGCAATAGCTTCGAGTTTATCAATCATCATGTCGACAGAATCGACGCAGTTAAGCTATCGCTCTTAATTTTTGACAATATCTCATTAGAAACCACTGTTGATTTTATCCACGCATGGTCTTCCTTTGCAAAAGAAAAGAACCTTGATCTTATCTTAGAAGCCGTTAGATCAAAATATATCGCTGAAAAATTTGCCGGTGATAAGCATATTTTCCAACAAGGCTACTATTGGTCAAAGCCACTTCCATTAGATGAAATTGAATAAATCAATCCAAGGGAAAGATCTATTTACACAAAAAAATTGACATTTTCGAGTGCTATAGTTTATTCCAGTAAAACTTATAATTATAGTTATCTAATTACAATTTATACATGAAATAAGGTCATAATGTTGTTACAAATTTTAAGCTCAAGTATCTTTCTGCCATTAGTGGTCGCCAGCATGATAATTGCTCAAATTCACTTAGAGAATTATCAGACTGACATCAAAAAGACCCATCATAAAAAATACCTTTCTAATTTTTATATCGTATTTATCTACCTAGCTCAGGAAATTTGTATTATCGAATTGACGCTACAAAATATTAATGCGATAGCTTTTACTTTCGTTATCCCAATAACGATGATCTTAAGAAACAGAAATAAACTTTGGTGGGGACTGCTAGCAATAACTCCCACTATTATCGTGATCATGAATATCTACTTAAAACGATATCAATTCGTTACTTTTACTTGGGGTACGAATCTATTACGACTAGTTTTAACTGCAGCCCTCTGCTTTATTTTGCTGCACTGGAATACACCACCTTACTACATTAAATATACTATCGCTTTATACGCTAATTTCTTTATCCATATCCTTGCCTCAGCTATTAATCATCATCTTGAATTTGACTTCGTCATTTTCATTCTATTAGGCAACTGTTTCATTATTCTGACGGAAAATTCAAGACATCACTACGAAGTAAAACAACAAGAAGAAATCGCTAAACTGCACTATGAAAGCATTCGAGACGATCTGACCGGTTTACTCAACTATCGTGCTTTTGATCAAGACATGCGAAATTTAGCTCGTGAGAAAGATTCAACCCCAGTTTTGCTGGCTATTCTTGATATTGACCACTTCAAAAAGATTAATGATACCTATGGTCACCTCAATGGTAATGTCGTTTTTCGCGCTTTCTCTAGAAAACTAGAATCGGAAGTTCATCACAACTTCGACTCTAACTGTGCAGTTTATCGTTTTGGCGGTGAAGAATTTACTATCGTAGTTAAAGACGATAGCTATGCCAAAGTTATTAAACTTCTTAATAACCTCAACGAGTACTTTGCTAGCCATCCCGTTAAAACACCTGACGATCAGCAAATATATTTTTCATTTTCAGGTGGTTTAACTCGGCACTTAGAAGATAAAACCTTTAATCAAACTCTTGCTCGAGCAGATAATCTGGTTTATCAAGCTAAAAATTCTGGTCGAAAGCAGATTTTATTTGACTAATCCTTTGAAAAATTGGTTCAGACCTAACGGCTTAGTATATTTTGTTTATAATAGAATTATACGAAATTGCTTAAGCGATATAGTTAAAAGGAGCTCAAAATGTGTGGGTGGCATGATGTATTTCAACCTATTTTTCAAGTAGATAAAGATTTGAAACCTAGTGTTGACCACTACGAAATGTTACTACGTGACCAAAATGGCAAATTCCCTATCGATGATTTCTTTAGAGTTATTGGAACTGAGGAAGATAATCAGCAATGGATTCAAACTGAATCTCAAGCATTAGCAAAAGTATTTAAAGCTTGTCCTAACATCCACGTTAATTTAAACATCGAACCCGTTCAATTTGCCTATCCCAGCGTATGAGATTTTCTAAAGCAAACCTATGATAGATATGGTCAAAAGGTAATTATCGAAATTACTGAACGCCAATTGCAGGCTGGCTCAATCGGTGGTAAATATTTTGACCGTTCCTTCCAAAGAATTCACGACCCTGGCTTCAAAATTGCTCTAGATGACGTAGCTTATGGTAGTAATAGCTTTGTGTGCTCTAGATGAACCGAAAAGAACACCATCAGGAACGATACATGCACAACGTCCGCCAATTTTTAACATTCTTAAGAACAAAGCCAAGAACAATAATTCAGTCTTCTTAGTCTTACATACTTTAAGCAAACTATCTGAAACTGTACCGTAGTCAAGACTCCCCTTAAAAGGTGGATTGGCTAAAATTAAAGAATACTCATCATGATCTGCATTTTTATCAGACAAACTATCGCGATATTGAATATTAGGATTAGTAATGCCATGAGTCATCATATTCATAGCACCAATTCTCAACATAGTTCCATCCATATCGTATCCTGTAAACATGTCGCTCTTGTAATAATTTCTTTTTTCCTTATTAAAGAAAATTTCTTTTTCAGTTTCAGGATTATTCTTTAAATATTCTGCAGCTGCAACAAGGAATCCAGAAGTACCACAAGCTGGGTCAGCAATCTTGTCATCTGGTGTTGGATTCATTAACTTAACCATCATTTTGATAATATGACGTGGCGTACGGAATTGACCATTTCTACCTGCAGTTGACAACTTACTTAATAAGTATTCATATAAATCACCTTGAACATCAGGCTTATCGTTTCTATCTTTATTCTCTTGAGCAAGTTCATCTTTTTGAACTTTGTCCATAGTTTCATAAATACTATCAAGTGAGTCTACAGCTTTAGATAAAAGCTCTGCGGATGGAATTTTAAAGACAGCATCCCCCATATATTTAGAATATGCACTATCTTGTGTTTCATCCATACTCTCTTCATAACGTGGTAAATCCTTAATAAAAGGAAATACACAATTACTAATCAAATCAAACATTTGTTGAGCAGGAAGATCACGGAAAACTGACCACTTTAACTTTCTACCATCAATCTCTTGATTACCAATAACTTTTTTACCCTCAAAAATGCTCTTAAAAGGAATACCTAACATTTCACTTTCCGTTCGGTGAATGTTATCTGAACTATCCAACTCGTGAATAAACATTAAATAGGTAATTTGTTCAATAACTTCAAGCGGATTAGTTAAACCACCAGCTGCAAAGTCATTCCATAAAGCATCAACTTTATTCTTAATTTCACCGTTAATCATCTAAATCTCCTACATTCAATTTTATTATTTAACATATTAATTTTAGCGCACATTGATACATGGCATAAATAAAAACTCTATCATCTCTGATAGAGTCCTTCCTACTACTTATCCTTATTAACATGCACGGTCAAAATCTTACGATTCATAAACCGGTCATCTTTCTCGATTCTTTGCATTGCTTTCGCCAAATCTGGACTCATTCGTCCTAAAGTTTCCTTATTTAATGGTCGGTTGGTCCTAAGCTCACTACTTTGCCAATCATTTTCATCGCGCCTAAGCTCGAGCCATGGCAGATTGATCGTCTCACTCGTCCCGTTCTCGAAGTACAACGTGACATTAACAATGTCATCGTAGTCGTACAGTCGCTCGCCTACTGGCTCGTCGCTATCAGTCAAATTCTGATTAGCCATTTCATAATCTAGCTCAATCAAAAAGCTGTCTGCTACCAAATTTTCAGTAAAACTTACATAGCCATCATGAAAATCACGGTGACCAACTTGATGCAATCCCACAATTTTCATATCTTGAATCGCATCAACTGACACTTCACCACTTTCGACATTTTCAAAACCAAATTCAATTTTCTTTAGCTTCTTCTCAGTCATGTTATACTTCACCTCTTAATCAAAAAATGCGTATATTTTATACGTAGAATTCTAACACGTTACCTGACTAGATTTAAGTTTAACCATGTTCTTGTATATTATTCAGCTTTACTTATTAAAGCAAAAAAATTCTCGTAGAATTAACTACGAGGATTTTTATTCTACTTCATTTCAGGGCTATCAACATAAGTCATCTCAGACCAAGCACCTGGCTTTATGTGGAGCGACTTAATACTTTCATCCCCTGCCAATGGATTGCTTCCTTTAGGAGCTGAGAAATTATCAATCATTCCCTGGGTCATACCGTTATTCTTGATTTGATCAATTGAAATCTTATCAGTAATTTCATCTTCATGACCAGTCAAAATCTTCTCGGCAAACAATGGATCGATGATATTTTCTCGACCAACCGCAATCAGATCAGTATACTTCATCGCATCCCTAGCCTTCTCAGGACTGTTAACACCACCAACGATAATTTCCTTGGTACCTTCACCAAGTACTGGTCTAAACAATTCCGCAAAGGTCTCGTCACTGTCCTTAGGCTTTTGATCATAGGCTGGCAAAGACAAGTGAATGTAATCAAGGTCAAACTTATCAGTAATTGCCTTAATTAATTGTGTTGATTCATGCCAAGTATAGCCAACACTATCTGGATTAATTTCTTCAGGACTAATCCGGTAACCAACAATAAAGTCCTTAGGCGCATACTTCTTAACTGCGTTCATAACTGATTCAACTACAGCAAGTGGGAAGTTCATTCTCTTTTCAAGATTGCCGCCCCAATGGTCGGTGCGATGGTTTGAATATGCTGAGAAAAATTGTTGGATCAAGTAGTGGTTAGCACCATGAATTTCAATACCGTCAAAGCCAGCTTCAACTGCACGCTTAACGGCATCCCCGAAGTCACGCACTACCTTTTGAATTTGTTCATCGCTATATTCATGAACCTTATATGGCAAAAATGGGAAATCCATTGCGCTTGGTGCATAAACTGGCTTGCCGTAAAGGGCTACGCGGCCACTTGCTTCACGACCAGTGTCAGCAATCTGCATAATTGCTTTATTGCCACTACTCTTCATTGCAGCAGCAACTTTCTTCAATTGCGGAATAAACTTATCATCATAAACGGCAAGTTGCGTACGATCTTTAGCCCAAGAAATTGCAGGACCGCCTTCAGGACTAACATAGATATATTCAGTAATAATCATGCCGCCGGACTTAGAATGGTGCTTATAGTAATTGATTGTGTCGCTGCTTGCCTCACCTTCAATACCACTGTTGGTCAACATTGGCGGTTGAACGAAGCGATTAGCAATAGTTGCGCCGTGTTTAAAAGTCAAAGAATCATTTAATTCAGCCATATCAAATCTCCTTACTTTTTATCAGTTAAATCAATTTCATTATAGTACTAATTTTATGTAAGTGAACTATCTTGTTATGAAAAAAGCCAGCATATTATGCTGACTTCATTACTTAACCGGAATACGGATAACTGTCTTCAAATTCTCAACTTTGGTTCTTCTCGGATCTGACAAATATATTTCATGATGACGGCGAGTATCTGAATAATCCGGCGTCAATCCATTTTGCTCGGCAAATTCTTTCATCTTTTCAATCGTGGCTGGCTCATCGTCATAAGAACCTACATGCATTACCTGCACGCATTTTCCTTCTTCCAAAGTAATCAATTCCACTTTAGAAAAATCGCCATCTTTTTTCTTACTTGCTTCTTCAATCGCCCAATCAAAAACTTCTTGAGTAACAAATTCTGGCATGCGAATCATGGAAATGAATTCAAAGTTTTCCTTATGCGCGTAATCAATGCCAGTAGTATTCTCTTGCCACCAAAGACCTTCTAGCGGTGGAACAACAAAATCAAAGTAATCCTTGATCTGATGATCGCCCTTTTTACTCATTTTGATTGTATAAGTAACTCCATAGAGCAGCTGAATAGCTTTCTTATACTCACTATCTTCTTGATTAGGATCGCCTTTACCGCGAAACGCAATGTATTTCATCTTAGGAACTTCAATAATTTCCGGCTTTTTACCAGGTTTATAGAACTGTTTTTGTTCTTTTTTTAAAATCGTATGCCATAAGATTTCATCTTTCTATCTAATCGCTTTCTTTTAATTGAATCTTTTTACGAATGAAAAGAGCCAGCAAATTGTGCTGACCCTAATATCTTTTTTTAGCAATAAAAAGCAAAACCAAGCCTAAAATTACCGTAGCTTCTGGAACAATCAAATTTACGATGTTCAAGCTAACACCATGAATTAAATAAACTAAACAAACGGCAGCAATCTCTAAAGTGACCGCAATATCCGTCAAATTTATTATCTTAGCTGCCCTACTTATCAAGCCAACTATCAGCATGATAATGCCAATAACGATAAGCAATCCAGCAATAAACATTAACACTGACGAAGCTTCAAAATCATTCAAGACTGGAATTGCTCCAATTAACATGACGAGGCCAAAAATCATAAAAACGACGCTTGCATTGATTAAGTTAAAAGCTTCTTGCCTATCTTTGAAGCTAAGATATGATACAACGATTGCTACTACTAGATTAATTATTAAGATTACCCACATCGTTATTTTCTCTTTCTCCTTGGAGTATAGATCAACGGTGCAACTTCTGCTTCAAATTCTTTCCTGCTGATTGGCTTGATAAGATCATTATCAACATTGAAGAGCTTCAGTTGGCCTTTCACATGAATTGGCTTAATCACATTAGCAAGCTTAATGTTCCAATAGTAGAGATCTTCCCATGGAAAATATTGGATGCCGGTTAGATTCACGACGCAAAGAGCATAACCAGGTGCAGCACCTGCTACCTTCTTGGTAGTTGAACACATCAGGATCGGCCCGCGATAATTCGTCTTCCATGATCTATATTCAATTTTCTTCTTGCCAGCGATCATGTCCATGATGTAGTCACCGCGCACTGATAATGCCTTCATGTGTTTCCTCCATAATTTTCAATTCTCACTATGTTATCCATAACTCTCTCTATCAGCCTTGTCCTAGCTTATACTTAACAACACCGGTATCATTTGTTCATAGCTTCTTTTATAGCAACTATATCATCTTAATTGTTCATTTATCTTTGAGCTTCTCATCTGACGTCTTTTTTAGTCCTTCCGCCGTCACTTTGTACAAGCCAGTAGACACTTTTTCATGAAAAGCTCTTTTGGCTAAAATACTAAAAGTTTGGTGTCGTACCGGCAAGACAACATAGTCAAAATGGCAAACATAGTTTTTAAAGTTTTTCACAGACATATCAAAAGCCTCTCTAGCTGTTACCTTATCAGAGAAAAACCAATCTCGGCCTAGATAATAATCATAATTATCATCTACGTTTACCGGTTCAGCATCAATTAAAAGAATCTTTTCATGGTTTAGTTTAGTCTTTTCCTTGGCTACTTTAGACAATTCGACTGGCATTGATTTACGTGCTAGACGAGTGTTATAAGCTAAGCCATTAGTTTCTGACAGAATAGCAATAAGAGAAAAAACTAATAAAATTAAGGCAGATATTTGATAGAAGTTCTTACTAAAAATCGATTTATAAGAACGGAAATTTCGCTTTTCAATATTCTGCTCGACATAGCAACGGTCAATAACCACACTGGTTAAAGTGCCGAGCGATAGAATTGCAATATTAATCACCGTCGACATGTAGCGCTCAAAACCATTCAGACTCATAGCTTCTTTCTGGGTCATAGTCATAGCGTAAGTAGCGTATAAAGATAGATAAAAAAGCACAATCATTAAATCCAGAGCCAAGACACTCCGCAAAATAGGCTGTTTTTTCTTTAAAACAATATTGACCACGATAAATAAAATCACGCTATACAGGTTAATCATAATCAATTCCCTAGTTGATGTTGTATTCAATGACAAAAAGTGATGCCAAATTCGCCATCCTAAATCAATTAGGCTACTTTTACTTTGTCCAGCCAAAGCTGATTGATAATGCTGGGCATTGATAGCATGATTACCCGCATGTGGGAAGACAGTTTTTACATGCTACTGCCAGGTTAAGAAAGATAAGAAACTAATTCCTAGGCCTGCCAGATCTGCCAATCGCCAATACCATCTTTTCTTCAAAACTAAAAGGTAGATAAATAAAACCAGAACGAAGAAAGAACCCGAATTCTTAATCAATAGCAAACTTGAAGACGTTAAAACAAAGAAAATCGTCTGATGTAGCGGTCGTTGACGCAAAGCCCAAATACCTGTTAACCCCGCTGCGGTAAAAACAGCTAGTAAATAGTCCACCAAAAGATTATTGGTCCGAATAAAGATATTGGCCATCATGCTAAAACCAATAGCCAGACAAATTACCAATTGATTCAATTGTCGGCGATGGTCCGGTAGAACCGCAAACAAAGCATCAATTGCTGACCAGATCAATAAAAATTGTGCCAAAAGCATGGTCCCACTGCTATAACCTAAAAAGCGGATCACATATGCAATAAAAAGACTACTACCCGGTAAGTAACTAGTAAAGGTTATCAGTTTTTGGCCGGCAGTTGGTAAGTGTCCTTCAAAGTACAAGTATTTGACCATGACTGCCCAATGTGAATAGTTGTCATAGTGTACCAAAGGACTTTTTAAAAGCTGAACAACAA
>Ga0079226_10004396_pt1 | contig 10781 bp, 6 predicted proteins | sample Poulit2014_FD_76345 | JGI IMG/M metagenome (GOLD analysis project Ga0079226, IMG submission 76345) | Agricultural soil microbial communities from Georgia to study Nitrogen management - Poultry litter 2014 | ecosystem: Environmental > Terrestrial > Soil > Agricultural land | place: USA: Georgia...
CATAAGGCATATAAAGCAGAGCTTTGATCATTACTTAATGGCTAATGCGATTGATAAGTTTAGTATTGAATACAAAAGAGTTTCCAATACAGTACACCCAACAAAATTTACTAATGAAAAAGGAGAGGTGCTTACAGAAGTTTTAGCTTCTGATGTAGGTGTGTTATACTCTGAAGAAGAGGTTGCAAATAATTACTTCCTAGATGAATTGTATTTTGATTCAGAGCTTGAAAAGATAAATATTGAAACAAATCTTCAAGAGGTAGTCGTATTCACTAAAATACCTAAAAACTCCATTAAAATACCAATAGCCGGAGGCATGAGCTACTCCCCTGACTTTGCCTACGTCTTAAAATATAAAGACAACTCAAAAACGCTACACTTCGTTGTAGAAACCAAAAACTTAAAAGGAAACACTCATCTACGCCAAGAAGAGATCCATAAAATAAAACACGCCGAGAAATTCTTTGAAGGCAAAGTGAAAATTGAGTTTACTACGCAGTTTAGTAATGATAAGGTGGTGGATTTGATTAAGGGGATTGTAGAGAAAAATTAGAATTATGGTTTATTTAACTTTTGACACAAATATCTGGATTTATGCTCTTGATGATTCGTGGATTATTGAAAACCAACTAGACTATATAGAGCATTGGGTTGATAAGGAAAAGATAAAACTGCTACTTCCTGAAGAAATAGAGGAAGAATGGAAACGAAACAGAAGTGAACAAGTTAAAGTCCGAAAGGAAAGACTTCAAAAATTCTTTAAAATGGCAGAGGAGATTATTCCAGATGCATTTCTTTTTGAATATAAAAAAGAAGCAACCCAAAGTAAGATTATAGAAAGTCAGCTCAATCGGATTGAAAACCTTTTTAAAAAGGCAAAGTTTATTTCTGCAGATAAAAAAATACATGATCGGGTTATTCGAGATGGGCTAAATAAAAAAGCCCCATTACATAAAAAAAGTAGCGTGGCAGATGCAATTATTGTTTTCACTTTAATACAGTTTGCAAAGGACAACCCAGGTAATAACTATATTTTTGTTTCTGGTAACGTAGATGATTTTTTTGATAATAAAAAGAGGAAAAAGGTACACCCTGATTTGGAGGAAGAATTCAATCGTTATAATATCAAATTATATAGATCTTTAGGAAATGAATTGGTCTATCCTTTAAAGAGTGAATTTGGACTAGACTTTCCTGAAAATCTACCACAAATCAGAGCGAGTAGAATTAAGAGTCAACTTAAGAAGAAAATTTATAATCCAAAATATGAAACATCGCTAAGTACTGGTGATGATTCTTTTATCTTTAATCGTGATACTATTGATTTTATTCTAAACATTCCTAAGCCAACCAAAGAACAGGTTATTTTCATTCTAGCCTTAATAGATTCAGATGATACTTATAAAAATTATTTTTTTCAAAATCTTACTAATCTAAATTGGTTTGATATTCTCAAGAGACAGGGCTTTTATGATTTTGAAGATGCTCATAGCTTATCTATAGAACCAATTATATATTTGAGGAATCTTTCTACAGAAGTAAAGAAGAATGGTGACTCTGAACTTATCAGTGAAATAATATCCGTAATAGAAGGCTATCCAAATAATGAAATAGGAAATGTAAGGATATGGTCTTTATTTGTAGAAATTCTATCAAATATACCTAATGATGATATCCCATTTTCTATCTTAAATTTTATTCCAGTATGGTTGAAGGATGATGTACATTCTCATGCTGTTAGTATGAAACTGATTAATACATTTTTACCTGAATTTTTAAGTAATGATCCTAATTCAAGCGAACTTGAAAAAGCAGAGGTTATTATCGGTCATTTGTTAAGTGTTGAGAAACAAACAAATCCAAGTCAGAATAAGTATGGTCTAAAAAACAGTAACTTTCAATCAAAAGCATCGGCAATTATTTTGAAAAATAAATTTGATAGTAATCTGATAGATGAAATTGCTCAAAAATGTTCTGATAAAATTATTATAGAATTGGCAAATACTATTAATAGTCTTCGTTTTGATTTCCCCCATGGTATTTATATTAAATTTAAAACTGGAGAAAATGAAGTTGTTATAGTTTATGATATAAAGAGAGATGTTTTGACAATAAAAGATTCAGAAGATATTGAGATATTTAAGTCTAAAAATTTCGAAGATTTAAAACGATTTGGTCAAGAAGAGTTGATGCAAATTGTGAAAAAAGGTTTAAACAAGAATGAATTGGAATTTAAAATTGAACCAGAAAATAAATTTCAATTGGACATTTTATATACTTTAATTAAGTATGGATCAAAGCCTCATAAATATGACTTCGTAGGTGAATTAGGTGAGAGTTTCCATAGTGAAAAAGCTGTAGATGTGTTTTCTTTTATTTTTAGAGAGCTATTAAATAGTAAAACACAATTTCACCCAGATAAAGGAATAGAGCTGTTAAATGTTTTTGTTAAGGATTGGGAATACCGTCTTCCCTTTTTTAAGAAGATTGGTTTATATATTATTCGAAAAAACTGGAATATAGCTGAAAATTTATTTTGGGAAATAGTAACATATGAAAACAGTGAGATTTTCTTTGACAGTCATTATGAAAAGGAATTGTATAAGGTTTTAGAAAAACATTCTTGTTGCTTTTCTGAAAGCCAGTTAACAACTTTAAATGAAATAATTTCTAATGGTCCAAAATGGAAGTCTAAGAAGAATTATAAAGACTATGAAGATCATTGGAAACTACGGTGGTACTCGGCATTAAGAAAGAATCCCTTTTTCAAAGATTCTTATGAGAAATTATCAGATAGACTAAATAAAACAGATGTAGATTTTGAGGAGGAGGGTAAGGTTCGTTGGATGAATGGAATGAAATCCCCTCTAACTAAAAAAGAAATTCTTAATAGAGATGTTTCTGAAACTATTAAGACGATAAGAGACTTTAAACCAGAAAATAGATGGGAAGAAGGAACTATTGAAGGGTTGAGTAGAGCATTGAAAACAGCCATTCAAGAAAGACCAGAAAAATTCGTCAAGAACTTAAACGACTTTGGGAATGTTCCATTTGCGTATGGTCTACAAATAGCAAACGGTTTAAGAGATGCTTGGTCTGAAAAGAAAGAGTTTGAATGGAATAAAGTATTGTCGTTTTTTAAAGATTATGTTTCTTCCGAAGAATTCATTCAAGATAAATTACATTTAGAAAATGATGTATGGAAGTCAGGAAAAGATGTTGTTTTAGGAAGTATAAGTGATTTGTTAGGAGAGGGTTTAAGAACAGATGAAAATGCTTTTGAATTGAGTTTATTACCTCGTGTAAAAGAGCTCCTTAAAGACATAATAACGCAGTTAGACACTAGTGATTTCTTCGGAGTAAATCAAATGGATTATGTACATTATTCATTGAATTCAACACCAGGTAAGGTGTTAAATGCACTAGTAAGTTATTCTTTAAGAAGAGCAAGAAACCTAAAATTGATTGATGAAGGAGAAAAGTGGGAAAGAGAAATAATGAATATATGGGAAGACGTTTTTGATAATCAAATTTTAGAGGGGTTTATAACATTTGGCAGATACTTTCCACAATTTGTTTTCCTCAATGAACAGTGGTCGATTAACAAAATAACTGAATTTAAAAATTTAGACGTTAAATATAGGTATGCTCTTTTGGGTGGATTATCATATTCTCAACCAATAAACAAGCAGATAGTATACAATGTTTTATATCCACATTTTGATTTTATATTTTCTGAAGATATAACAGTGAAAAGTATCTCAGAAGTTGGTTTGCACAATCATATTATAGGATATGCTATTTGGGCTGAGAAGGACCTTAATGAAAGCGGAAGAATGTTATGGGATTTTATTAATAAAGGTGAGTTAGAGGATATTCAATCTTTTCTCGATTATTTGTGGAAACAAGAAAGGAGTTTTTCTAATTACGTATTAGAACAACAAGAGGTAATTCAGAAGTTAATTGAAGAGATTTGGTGTAAAATAATCGATAGATTTAAAAATGACTCTTCCAGTGAGGTAAAAAAGATACTTTTATTAACTACTAGATTATTAGGATATGTATTAGAATTAAAAAAGCATCATATAGATTTAATATTATCAGTTAAAGATAATTTTGGAGAAAATGATTTTTTCTATCAACAGCTATTAATAAAAAATATCCATAATATTCTGTATAATGGGATTCCTGATGAAACGTCACGGAATATAGGAAAGGTTATTTCAGGGCTTTCTTTAAATTACTTTGTGGGATCCGAAAAGGACAAATTAAAAGATATAGTATTATTTTTATATCAAAATGGGGAAACTCAATCAGCTAATGTAATTTGTGAAGACTTGGCGAAAGTGGGGCAAAACTTCTTGGTTGAAATCTATAGGGAGTATAATAATTGAACATTATATTAATAAAAGATGGGTGGTTTTTGGGTATTAAAAAATAAAGAAATGAATGAGCTAACTTAGCCTCCTGTACAAGTTAAGTGTAAAGTCTTATTTTTTGCAGATGTTATGACACAATATAAGGCACACTACCATGTCTATGAAGAATTCTTTACTTTGTATTCACTGCTACCTCTATACCAATAAATCCATTTACAATATAACTTCTCGAAACACCTTGTCTAGGCATAATTGTATAAAACAATTTTAGTCATCTATTGGTTTAGAATATCTTGAGGTGGAACAAAGAAGAATACCCTTGTGGTATATATTTAAAGCTTATTAATCAACAATCTATATTAATAGACTAAGCTACCTTTGATTTACTATGTCGTCGCTTTAATAGGTAGTATAATATAGAACCTAGAAAGTGTTTTCAATTTATCTGGTTACTGACCTGACATATTGAGGCTGTTAAATCGTCAGTACTAATTGATTTAACCTTACAGACTTATTTTTCAGCATGTTTTTAGATAAAAGCATGACAAATTTGCTAAATATTAAATTAATTTAACATTTGGCATAGTTGTTGTTAAGATATACATGTTCTAATATTATAAGAAGATCGAACTTAGTAGGACCGAGTTTCTTATTTTATAGAGTAAAGAGATGTTTATGTTTATGAAGATTCAACTTACATCCGCTTTTGAGTTTACAAACTTATATAAACTACTTTGAATAAAAAAGTTTTTTAATAATTAAGTGTTGTTTTCTTCATAAAGCCAGATTCTCATCTTCGCTGTTATGCTTATTTACAGTAATAAAATGAGCTGAATTAAATTATAGTAACGCTATGGCGAAAGATTCCGCTGGTCGTAAGTATAATCGTATTCCTGGGCATACCAGAAAGGTAGGCGGGAAGACGATTAAGGTGCGACCTCATGTTCGAAGCAACAGAAGAGACAGTAAGGGTAAATAGATTTACTAACTGTCAGGTAATTATTAGAAACAGGATGTTTTATATTCTTTATTTTTAGATGAAAACTATAGGGTGTCCTGAAAAAACGTAACCTATTATTTGCTCCTTATTTATTAAGATAACGTTACTTATTAATAGCTAATAAAGCTTATTGGCTATATAAAGAGAGTAATTTAGGGAAAGGTTTTAATGCTTCCTTCTAAAAAGCATTTTAATATAAATATAAGTAATATGGAATATATAACTATTTCAGAATTAATTAACTTTAAACGTAGCTCAGAAAGGAAACAACTTAATTTTGCTAAGAAGTATTTTAATAATGATACTAACCAAGAAAAAACATCTTCAGGAGGTGGAAACTATTGGATTAGAAGCTTAAGCGCAATACAAAATACATTTTCTGAATCTGACTCAACACTCATTGATGAAAAAATAAATCAAATTAATTTGATTTATGGAGATGCTTCTTCAAATAGAACAAAAACTATGTATGATAGAAATTTGGAGATTTTGTATAACTATCAAGATGAAGATTTTTCATATTTGAAACCCAACACGGATCTTGTTTATTTGAAAAAACCTAAAAAACCACAAATTTCTGTTGGTGATATAGGATTAAAATTAAATATACATCATTTGTTTTCTTACGAAGATCAAGGAGCCTTAAAATTAGGTGCGATTTGGTTTGTAGCAAAACTGGGTGGGTATGAAAAGTCAGAATTAGGCGTTTTTAATGAAGCTTTATATTCATTTTTAAATGAGAAGTATTCTGATAAGTACTTTATTGACCCTGACTTTGTGTGGGTTCTGGATATAGAGGGGAAAGCTGTTGTTAATTATAGAATGCTTGCTGACAATGAGGTAAATTCCTTATTAAGTAAGACAACTAATGAGTTGAGACAACTAAAATAAAACAACTACTTTTTTAGTTTAATTTGTAAAAGGAAGAAATGCTGAGTATGGCGTTTCTTCCTTTTGTTATTTATATAAATGTGTTTAACAACTTAGACTAGAATCTACTTAGGTTTGTTATTTTCAAGCTTTAAAGCAATATTTCACATAAAAATATAATTATACATCTCTTCCAGACGTTATTCGGCATCTTGCGCCGAGCTATTACCGTGGTAATTTAGTGCCGAGCCGAGATATACCTGCTTTCGGCGCCAAATCTCTTGACAAACAATTAGTTCCGTTTGAAAACTAGCTCGGCACAACTCGGCATTATTGCTTAGAAATGATGTTTTCTAAGATAAAATGACATTTTATATAAATGTATAAGTATATAATTATATAAAGCGTTTAACCAGAATAGCAATGGTCTAATCGGAGCAGATAAAGCTTCGTTCCTGTACTTGAATTGAGCACTTATAATCAAACAATCTACTTCATTCATAAAAGTTAATTTTTATATGTTTCTTAGTGTATTGGAGGCTGTATTCATAAAGTAATAGAGTTAGCTACCGAACAATGTGAATTTAATTAGAATGGCTATTGGTAGCTTAAAAGCTTTTAAAGGTGTTAAGGAAGTGTTATGTTTGGTGTAGTAAGAATTAAAGATATAAACGCAATAGAGGTATATACGCAATGAAATGCTGTTATGGCGTACATAACTATGTTGTGTGTAAGCTAAAAAGAAATCGAACTATGAATAAAATTTTTTTATTAATAATTATTTTACTCTTCAATCTTAGCATTGTTTTCGGACAAAACAAAATTGGAATTCCTCTTTTCAATGATAATTACACCAAAACTGTCCAGAAGCTCGAAAACGGTGAAACAGATATTGATTACAAGGCGTTCAGAGAAAATTTTATTGAAAGTGAGCAATTTAAAGTTGCTTCTAAAATGAATGATGAATTCAAGGAATTGACCGAGAAAATGTATAAACAAATGTCCGCCAAAGATTTTGATGGAGTAATTTCAACAACGCAACAAATGTTGAGCATCGACTATACAAGTATGAAAGCTCATAAAATATTAAGACAAACATATAATATTATTGGTGATACATTGAATGCAGAGAAATATAAAACGATTCAATTCGGACTTTTAAGATCAATTGTAGATAACGGAGACGGAAAATCTTGTGAAAATGGTTGGCCAATCATCCAAATTTCAGAAGAGTATTTTATTTTAGATATGCTCGATGTAAAATTAATTGGACAATCGATTGTCAATGAAAACGGACTTTGCGACCGAATGGAAGTACAGGACGAAAACGGGAATAAAACAACATATTACTTTGAAATAAGTAACGTATTTAAGGGTAGGAATAATCTTAAAAAACAGTAAAGCCTACACACAACACGAAACTATAAGCAATGCTTAATTTATGCATAACCGTTAAGCAGTTGTATATTTACTAAATCAGTGCCATTACACAAATGTTTGCATTTTTGGCGCACTGCTCATAGCCCAAACGTTGGGCGTCATTAAAAGAGACTAAGTAATGTACAAATCATTATCAATATTAAATACAGATAGAGTTAACAAATACGGTCATTTATTAGCAATATCTGCAATGGAGGATATGATTTGGATGAAAGCGACAGAGGGAGTTCCTATGCATCTCGGACATGATATGCATAGACCCGTTGGAGCAATGATACCATTCGGTTTATACTTTGAACCCAAAATGGTTAGAAGTTTAGGACTTTCTTTAATTCCACAAAATGACGAAGACAGTAAGAAAATAACTGATTTTAAAAATTATTCCCACGTAAAGAATATAGAAGATGCGGTTGACAAGAACAACAATAAACTTTATGAACAAGTTAAAAATTATATAAAGTCTGAATTTAAATATTTTGAAACAGGTACTTTATCAATCTTAAACGACAACATTGTAAAGAGGGTATTTAAAGAATTAGGTGATTTTCAGGATAAAGATGGTCTAATTAGGTTGGACGACCTAAACAAAAACTTCACTTATAAATACCAAGGAGTGTTTTTTCATAATACACTCCCTTTATGTATCTATTCACATAGTTTTTTTCGGAGGTCGTTATCAAGACATAATAATTTTCATTTCATTTTCTTGGATGAGTTAATGTCAATGAGAAATAATGAGAATATAACCATTAAAATTTCACTTGACTGGAATTTGATAGGATACTCACCTACTTTCCTTGAATCAATGGAGTATGAGTATTGGTTCGGTCCAAAATACACTGATGATATTAGTAATATTCAAAAAGGACTTACAAAGCATAATTGTAGTGAGTTTGAAAGGGATTATCATGGCATTTCAACTACAGAATTTTTCTGGAAAGACAACAACGAACTAAAAGAATTTGAACTTGAAGAATTGAGAGAAAATAATGCTCCAACATTGGATGATTTCTTTGGTTGCAGATATATTCATTCAATTTACGATATATCTAAGGAAACTTTTGTTCACTTTGATGGTGCAATTAGGGGTTATGATTCTGACTTATATTTTGAAAGAATTGACCAAAATATGACTGACTTTGGAAGGAGAAGTCAATATACAAAGTTATTTAGAGTTGATGGCAAGCTAGAATTAAAGAACTGGAAAAGCTTAATAACTAACTATATGCAAGATAATCCTTTGGTTTATGAGTACTTCGGGATAGCAAAGCCAAAATCAGAGCTTGATAAAGAGTCAGCTAATAAATCATTAATGCAACAGTTAGTGCCCCATTCAATGGATAAAAGTGATGGTATTAAACTTCTTATATCTTACCACAACAAGAATGAAGATTATGAAAACATTAGTCATTCTGTTTCAATTTATGACGTAATAAATATTAACGGTGAAGATAAAAGTATAATCGAAGACGAAATTATAGAAGTTAAAAAAGCATTAAGTCGGTTAGGAAAAGAACTAAATATAAAAGATGATACACTCTATGGAAATTGTAAAGATGAATATTGGAACATTCCATGCATTTTCCATGGTATGAATGACCCTACAGAAGATATTCAAATTACACTAAAAGCTTTGAGTAATATCTTCTTAAGAATGATAAATATAGGGCTTGACACAATAGTGTCATTTACTTTTGCATGGAATATTGAAGATAAAGAGGTTCGAGTTAGTTGTTTGGGACATATTGAAAATTTATATAATTGGATTGAGAAATTTCAAGTAATTCCTGTTAAAAGAGATAGTTTGAGAAAGTGGTTAGATAACCAAAGAACATATTTGAATGAAACTTTTGAAGAGTGTATCGACAAGCCATTAGTCCAAGACGTTTGCCAATTTGATGGCGTTCTTTACATAAAAAGAAAAATTGTAGGAGAAGAATTTAATTTGGAACCTTTTTCTGATGAGAAAGGACTTTCGTATAGATTTAGTATTCCTCCTGAAAAAGAGGAATTGTATGAGGACATAATAAAAGGTAAAATAAAACCCGTGATGTCTTATATTTTAAAGAAGGCCACATGTAGTGTTACAAAAGATGATTATCACAAAAGTCCTCATTCAAAATTACTTGATGATAATGTCCACATGGTAGTGGAAGAGCTGGAAGGATTAACATTTTATTGGTCTGATAAACCGATAGTATAAAATAACGAACGCCCAACAATGTATATAAAAAATAGGCGAAATAGCAATAAATTTAAGGCTTTTGGCTCGTATCAAAGTTCATTATTAACCGGAAGTTTCGTGCTTCATAACCGCCTGCTTTTCATATACTAACCGTAGTACACCAGTAGATATTAATTAATCTCAACTAAGTAGATCTCTATACTTTGCACTTACTGCATTATGTTTGCATTAATCTTATAGGCTAAGTACTTGCTTATCAGTTATTTATGTTTGAAAGTGCAAAAAATGCACATAATGCACTAGGGTAGTAATATAGAGTATATATACCATTCTTAGTCAAATATTTACCAGAGACAAGAAAGCAAGTACTGCTGATCGCTCTTAAAGTAAATTCACTTACAATATTATCTCTCGAAATACCTTAATCAGGTTTTAAAGGTATATTTATATAAATGTATAATTGTATAAAAATATAATTATACATCTCTTCCAGACCCTATTCGGCATTTTGTGCCGAGCTATTACCGTGGCAATTTAGTGCCGAGCCGAGTTATTGGTCTTTATGGTAGTAATGTCTTTCATTATCAGTTGGTTATGTGCTAGTTTTAGCTCGGCACAACTCGGCATTATTACTTAGAAATGATGTTTTCTAAGATAAAACGACATTTTATATAAATGTATAAGTATATAATTATATAAGGCTTTTAACCAGAATAGCAATAGTCCAATCAGAGCAGATAAAGCTTCGTTCCTATACTTGGATTGAACACTTTTAATCAATCGATCTACTTCACTAATGACAGTTAATTGATTTGTGTTACGTAGGGTAATGGAAGACTATATTCATAAAGTAATAGAGGTAACTACCAAACAATATGAATTTAATTAAAATGGCTATTGATAG
>Ga0079226_10004397_pt1 | contig 10780 bp, 8 predicted proteins | sample Poulit2014_FD_76345 | JGI IMG/M metagenome (GOLD analysis project Ga0079226, IMG submission 76345) | Agricultural soil microbial communities from Georgia to study Nitrogen management - Poultry litter 2014 | ecosystem: Environmental > Terrestrial > Soil > Agricultural land | place: USA: Georgia...
GATAACCTTATAAGAAAAATGTCAGCACTCAGAAGTCCGACCTTTTCCAACATTGATTCAGCCGGTCTATACTAATACAGTTTAATTTTGTGTTGAAACAGATCTTCAATTTTAACGGACAAAAAACATGTAATCGCTGCCATCCTTGGAAAAATCAAAAAAACTAACACAAAACAATTGACCTAAGGCATCATGTGGGCTAAACTTTAAACTGGATCACAAATTGTACCAGTCAATTTTGCTTTTAAAATGTAACAGTTTGCCCGGTTTGCTTCAGGCAAGATTATGATCAATATAAAATGGGAACAAGTTTTAGAGCAAATGGGTACAGTTTTTTTCATATTTCGGGAAGACTGGAAAAGAATATAAAACAGTTAATCAGAAAGGAAGAGGTGACCCATTTTGAAGGATGTACTTGAAAATGTTGAAAGTCAGTTCGAAATGTTCCAGGTTCTTGATGAAAATGGTGAAGTGGTGAATAAAGACTGGATGCCGGACCTTTCAGATGATGATCTGAAGGAACTGATGCGCCGGATGGTTTATACCAGAGTGCTTGATCAGCGCTCAATCGCGTTAAACCGTCAGGGCCGTTTAGGGTTTTATGCACCGACAGCCGGACAGGAAGCATCACAGTTGGCAAGTCATTACGCACTGGAAAAAGATGATTTTATTCTGCCCGCATACAGAGATGTTCCACAGCTGATATGGCATGGTCTTCCGTTGTACCAAGCATTTCTGTTTTCAAGGGGACATTTCCACGGCAATCAGTTCCCGGAAGGCGTTAATGGTCTGAGTCCACAAATTATTATTGGGGCGCAATACACCCAAGCAGCCGGTGTGGCACTTGGTCTGAAAAAACGTGGCAAGAAATCTGTTGCCGTTACATATACCGGTGACGGCGGAACTTCTCAGGGTGATTTTTATGAAGGCATCAACTTCGCAGGTGCTTATGGTGCCCCGGCGATCTTCTTTGTGCAAAATAACCAGTTTGCCATTTCAGTACCGGTTGAACTGCAGACAAATGCAAAAACATTAGCACAAAAAGGAGTGGCTGCAGGTATTCCGAGCTATCAAGTTGATGGTATGGATGTGCTTGCAGTCTATGCAGCTACCAAACATGCCCGTGAACATGCCGTGAACGGTAATGGGCCTACACTGATAGAAACGAATACTTACCGTTATGGTCCGCACACCATGGCTGGAGACGACCCGACACGTTACCGTACGGAAGACATGACAAATGAATGGGAGAAAAAAGACCCGATTGTTCGTTTCCGCAAGTTTCTAGAAGAAAAAGATCTCTGGTCTGAAGATGAAGAAAACAAAGTGATTGAAGATGCCAAAGAAGATATCAAGAAAGCTATCAAACAAGCGGATGATTATCCGAAACAAAAAGTCACTGACTTAATCGATATTATGCATGATGAACTTCCAAACAACCTGCAGGAGCAAATGGAAGAATACAAAGAAAAGGAGTCGAAGTAAATCATGGCACAAAAAACGATGATTCAGGCAATCACTGATGCAATGCATCATGAGTTAAAAAATGATGACAATGTGCTTGTTTTCGGTGAAGATGTTGGCCAAAATGGCGGCGTATTCCGTGCTACAGAAGGATTACAGGATGAATTCGGGGAAGATCGTGTATTTGACACGCCGCTTGCCGAGTCAGGAATCGGCGGTCTTGCTCTTGGTCTTGCAGTGCAGGGTTTCCGTCCGGTGCCGGAAATTCAGTTCATCGGCTTTATTTATGAAGCAATGGATGCCATTAACGGACAGATTGCACGAATGCGCTATCGTTCAGGCGGCAGCAAGTCCGCACCGATCACGATCCGCACGCCATTCGGCGGTGGTGTTCATACACCGGAACTTCATGCGGACTCTTTGGAAGGGCTTATTGCCCAGCAGCCTGGCATCAGGGTCGTTGTTCCGTCGACACCATATGATGCCAAAGGACTCCTGATTTCATCGATTCGCAACAATGATCCGGTGTTTTTCATGGAGCATATGAAGCTTTATCGTTCATTCCGCGGCGAAGTACCTGATGAAGCTTATACGGTTGCCCTTGATAAAGCAGATATTAAACGTGAAGGAAAAGATGTAACGCTTATTGGATATGGTGCGATGGTTCATACTGCATTGAAGGCTGCTGAAGAGTTAGAAAAAGATAATATCGAGGCAGAAGTGATCGACTTACGTACGATATCGCCTATTGATACTGAAACAATTGTTGAGTCAGTGAAAAAAACAAACCGTGTTGTCGTTCTGCAGGAGGCACAGCGGCAGGCTGGAGTTGCTGCACATGTGATTTCGGAAATTCAGGAACGCGCCATCCTTCATCTTGAGGCACCAGTTCTGCGTGTAACGGCACCAGATACCGTCTATCCTTTTTCCCAGGCAGAAGAAGTATGGCTGCCAACGCATAAAGATGTCATCAGCAAAGTAAATGAAGTGATTAACTTTTAATGAATGATTGGAGGTCGTAATTATGGCATATAACTTTAAACTTCCTGATATCGGTGAAGGTATACATGAAGGTGAAATTGCCAAATGGTTCGTTAAAGAAGGCGATGAAGTGAAAGAAGATGACGTGCTGTGTGAAGTCCAGAACGATAAAGCCGTCGTCGAAATCCCTTCACCGGTCGATGGTACAGTAACAAAGGTTCACGTTGACGAAGGCGAAGTAGCTGTTGTAGGCAATACACTGATCTCGTTTGATGCAGAAGGTTATGAATCTGACGACGAGGATGAAGAAGATGAAGGCGAACAGGAAGAAACAGAAAAAGCTGAAGCAGATGCAGAATCTAGCGGCAAAACAAAAGATGATGAAGTAAGTAATGAGCAAAAATCGGAGGATACGGATAAGAAATCTTCTGATGAGAAACGTGTCATTGCCATGCCATCAGTACGCAAATATGCCCGCGATAATGATGTGAACATTCAGGATGTGCAGGGATCCGGTAAAAATGGTCGCATCCTAAAAGAAGATGTTGACAACTACTTGAGTGGTGATCAGCAATCAGATCAGCCTGCTGGTGCAGAAGATGAGAAACAGGAACCTGCAGCAGCACAGGCACCACAAGGCGATTACCCTGAAACACGTGAGAAAATGAGCGGAATCCGGAAGTCAATTGCCAATGCAATGGTCAATTCAAAAACAAAGGCACCACATGTTACGCTTATGGATGATGTGGATGTCACCGAACTCGTTGCACACAGGAAGAAATTTAAAGAAGTTGCCGCTGAGCAGGACATTAAATTAACTTATCTGCCATATGTGGCAAAAGCATTGATTTCTGCGTCGAAAAAATATCCGATCTTAAATGCTGCAGTGGATGATGACACAAACGAAATCATTCATAAGCATTATTACAACATTGGTATTGCGGCAGATACCGACAGAGGGCTGCTGGTACCGGTTATAAAAGATGCTGATCGAAAATCAATTTTTGCCATCTCTCAGGAAGTCAATGAATTGGCAGAGAAAGCTCGCAGTGGTAAACTGTCACCAGAAGAGATGAAAGGTGCTTCCAATACGATTACAAACATCGGTTCTGCCGGTGGTCAATGGTTCACACCAGTCCTTAATTACCCTGAAGCAGCTATTTTGGGAATTGGACGCATTCAGGAAAAACCAGTCGTCCGTGACGGAGAAATCGTTGTAGCATCGGTATTGGCATTGTCACTCAGCTTCGATCATCGAATTGTTGATGGTGCGACGGGACAATTGGCACTGAATCAAATCAAACGTTTATTGAACGATCCACAATTAATTATGATGGAGGCGTAAAGTATGGTAGTAGGAGACTTTCCAATTGAAACAGACACACTTGTGGTTGGAGCGGGACCTGGCGGCTATGTAGCTGCCATCCGAGCTGCCCAGACAGGTCAAAAAGTAACCATTGTTGAGAAGGATAATTTAGGTGGTGTTTGTCTGAACGTCGGGTGTATCCCTTCAAAGGCTTTAATTGAGGCCGGGCATAAGACACAATATGCTTATGGCAATGAGGATTTAGGGATTACAACGGAAAATGTTTCAGTTGATTTTTCCAAAGTTCAGGAGTGGAAAGGACAAGTTGTCAATAAACTGACGTCTGGGGTTGAGAGTCTGCTGAAGGGCAATAAAGTGGATATTGTGAAAGGTGAAGTCTACTTTGTCGACAAAAATACAGTTAAAGTGATGGACGAAAAAAACTCACAGACGTACACATTCAATAACTGTATTATCGCAACCGGTTCTACACCGATTGAAATTCCGAACTTCAAATTCTCAGATCGTGTATTGGATTCCACCGGCGCGTTAAACCTTCAGGAGATTCCTGAAAAAATGGTTGTTGTCGGCGGTGGCTACATCGGTATTGAACTTGGCACTGCCTATGCAAACTTCGGTACAGAAGTAACCATTTTGGAAGGAACAAAAGAGATTCTCGGCACGTTTGAAAAGCAGCTTAAACAGCCTGTCAAAAAAGGCCTGAAGAACAAAAATGTCAATGTGGTCACTGAAGCAATGGCTAAAGGTGTCGAAGAATCAAATGATGGCGTAAAAGTGACATATGAAGCAGGTGGCGAAGAAAAAACAGCTGAGGCGGATTATGTTCTTGTAACCGTCGGACGTCGCCCAAATACGCAGGAGATTGGCCTTGAGCAAGTTGGAATCGACGTAGATGACAAAGGACTTATAAAAATAGATAAGCAATGCCGTACAAGTGTGGACAATATTTATGCAATCGGTGATATTGTTGAAGGTCTGCCGCTTGCCCATAAAGCATCTTATGAGGGAAAAGTGGCTGCAGAAGCTATTGGCGGTAAAAAATCAGAAATTGATTATCTTGCTATCCCTTCTGTCGTCTTCTCTGATCCGGAACTTGCCAGTGTCGGCTATACAGAGCAGGAAGCGAAAGATGCCGGATATGATGTGAAAGCATCTAAGTTCCCATTCGGCGCTAATGGCCGTGCACTGTCATTGAATAACACTGACGGGTTCATGAAACTGATTACGAGAAAAGAAGACGGCTTGGTGATTGGTGCCCAGGTTGCCGGACCAAATGCCAGTGATGTTATTGCAGAAGTCGGGTTGGCAATCGAAGCCGGGATGACAGCTGAGGATATCGCGCTTACCATTCATGCACATCCAACGCTTGGTGAAGTAACGATGGAAGCAGCAGTTGTAGCACTTGGAACACCAATTCATACGATGTAAAAACAAGCGGAAACGTAGGTTGAACGAAGACTGATAATATAGCCACGTCCCGTTTTTATGAACAGGACGTGGCTTTTCTTTATACCGCATGTAATGGTCATTAACCCGGCAGAAAACGGCGGCTAACTTCTCATAAATGCCCGATTCTGTTCGGGCCTGCACGATGCAGGTCACAAAGGCGTTGCAACAGGACGCCCGAGTACTTTGCCTTTGTTCCCTTCTTCAGCGGAAAAAGCACCCGCTGAATGAAGTTTCACTTTATGGTTTCGATTAAGCGCTATCATCTTTTTAAACAACTGCATTTATCATCAGTTAGAACTCAAGCCAGCCATACATCAAAAAATGAATAATACAGTCGGAACCTCGGCTTATAGCGCAAGTGCTTTCATTCACAAAATAGCTGTCCAGAATTGGAGATTCCCTTCTGGACAGCTTTGTGCATTAAGATTCTCTTTCATCTTCAGCATCAGGAAGAGTTTTCTGAAATCCTTTACGCTTTTTTCTGAGTTCTTTTCGCAGCTTTGCCCGGAACTCCGGATCATGTTCGCGCTGTTTCCTTTCCATTCGCAATATGCCATGTTCGCTTTTCAGTGCTTTGACGAACGAAATACACATGAAAATCATTAAAATCGCAAATGGGAATGCTGCAATCAGCATGGCCATTTGAAGTGCCGACAGCCCGCCGGACCACAGTAGAACCGCAGCAATTGCGGCAAGGATAACGCCCCAGATGGCCTTAACTGTCATGCTTGGGTTTAATTTTCCTCCTGTTGTCAGCATGCCAAGCACAAACGTACCGGAATCGGCAGAAGTGATGAAAAAGGAAGAAATCAAGAGCACTGCGACACCGACGACAACAGATGCCAATGGCTGTGACTCAAGAAATGCAAACAATGCCACTTCATTTCCCATTTCATTCATGAGTTGGTGGATAACGCCACCTTCAGCTGTATCCATTTCCAATCCGGCAATACCAAAAATAGAGAACCAAATGGCACTGAATAATACCGGTACGGCCGTTACACCGATGACAAATTCACGGATGGTTCTTCCTCTGGAAACACGTGCAATAAAAGTCCCGACAAATGGTGACCAGCCAATCCACCAAGCCCAGTAAAAGAGTGTCCACGCATCAAGAAACTTCCTGTCACCAGTAAATGCATTCATATTAAATGTCATACTCGGAAGATTTTGCAAGTAGTTACCCATCGTTGTTGTAAATGATTCGATCATCTGCACAGAAGATCCGAGAATGAACACAAAGAGCATCAATGCCACGGCAAGAACAATATTTGCCCAGCTCAGGTACCGAATCCCCCGGTTAATGCCTGTGGTAGCAGAAAGAATAAATAATCCCGTTACAATCAAGATGACAATCAGATTGGTTGTCAGTGTATTTGGAATGCCTTCAAAGGTATAGCTTAAACCGGCTGTAATCTGTGTTGCGCCAAGCCCAAGAGATGTTGCAATACCAAATACAGTAGCAAATACAGCCAGTGTATCAATGGCGATTCCCAAACCGCTTTTAGATCGATCGCCAATCAGTGGTGCAAAAGCGGAACTGATCAAAGCAGGTGCTCGATGACGGAATTTAAAATAAGCCAGTGTTAATGCAACTACCGCGTATGTAGCCCATGGATGGAATCCCCAATGGAATAAGGTGTATTGCATTGACTCTTCTGCAGCAGCTATCGTTTCCGGATCAGCGGATGGCGGTGAATAATAATGTGTTACAGGTTCCGTCACGCCGTAGAATACGAGACCGACCCCCATACCAGCGGTGAACAAAAACGCAAACCAGGTAAAATAACTATATTCCGGCTTATCATCAGGCTTTCCAAGCTTGATTTTTCCATATGGACCAAAGATTAAATACAATGCAAGCAATACAAATCCTGTTGTTACCAATAAATAAAACCAGCCAAATGTATCTGAAATAAAACTGTCAACTAAGCCTAATACATATTCAACATTTGATGGAAAAAAAGCTCCCCAAATAATAAATACAGATACTAATGCAATCGAAACCCAAAATACAGCTGTAATTTTTTTGGAATTAATAATAAGACCTCCCTATATTTTTGTCATAAATTTTCTGGATACGATGAACAGACAACATGTCATCTATTTTTGCATTGTTAATCAATTTTACCCCGAAACTTTTTCCCATGGTTCAACAATTTTCGATGTAAGGTACATTATATTTTGTCCCAGGTGTCAAATTATAACCACTATGTCTAAATGTTTGCAATGCCCTAGCTAAAGGTCTAGGACGTCCGACAAAGTAAGACAGCTGCGAAACCTCCTGAATCAGTCCCCAAGTGAATCCGCTCCTCCAATGTATTTGTTCTGATGTCAATTTGGCACAGTTTAGTATTTAAACATAATACCCGCTGAAGTTCAACTAAAATATTGTGATTTTATTCTGCCCTTAAATGTTAATGTCATACTGTTTACGTATACCCAAAAAAAGAAGTGTATAAACAAAAAGTATGGTCAAGCTTGTATTGATTGCTATATAATGAAATCAGCAGCCGGGAATATAAGGGGGAGCAATTTTGAAAAACATCATTTGGATTTTATTAGCAATGGGTCTGCTAATGACTGCCTGTGCAGATGAAAAAACAGATGCAGAGAAAACCGGGCAGGATACGGACAAAGAAAAAATAGAGGAATCGGGAACAGATACACCAGATGTTAATGAAAATAAGTCTGAGGATGCCGAAAAGCTGGAAGAACAGTCAGAGCAGGAGCAGACGGTTCAGGAAGAGGTCATGGAACCGGAATATGAAATTGATGAAAATGATTCTTCAATCGTGCCAATCAGTGAGAATGGCAATGAAAAAGCAGTATTGCTGACAATCGATGATGCGCCTGATGAATATGCTTTGGATATGGCTAAAACATTAAAGGATTTGGATGCGAGTGCCATTTTTTTCGTTAATGGTCATTTCCTGGATACCCCCGAGGCAAAAGAAATATTGCAGGAAATCCATGATATGGGATTTGCGATCGGCAATCATACATATCACCATGTCAAGTTGCGCGATTTGCCGACTGAGGAGCAAAAAGAGGAAATCGTCAGCCTGAGTGATCTGATAGAAGATATCATCGGGGAACGGCCACGATTTTTCAGAGCGCCAAACGGTGCTAATACTGATTTTGCAAAACGGCTGGCTAAGGATGAAGGTATGGTAACCATGAATTGGACGTACGGATATGATTATTTTGAACCGTATATGGAGGCTGAAAAACTGGCTGAAGCGATGATTACGGGCAAGGGACCGGAAGTGGACGTTCCTCAAAGTCTGCTGAAACCGGGTGCTAATTTACTGATGCACGATCGCGAATGGACAGCTGCGGCATTGGAAGACATCGTGACTGGTCTGCGTGATAAAGGATATGAAATAGCAGATCCCGCTTTGATTCGAACAGTGGAATAAGGTAAAACTTCATTCAATAGGGTGTTTTTTCCCTGGTGAATGTTAGTTGAGCCGAATTGGACATTTATGGGCAGTTATCTCCCGTTTTTGGGGGACTACTGCCCATTATATGCGGTATTGGCGTAAAAACCAGCTGCACAAATTGCAGCTGGTTTTTCATATATAAAATAGAATATCATATACACAAAAACACTAATCATTAATATGATATACTAATTAAAGATTGACAGCTTAAATATGACATACTATACTTATGTCATAACAACTGTTGAACGAAAAGGAGATGGATCAGGTGGGTACGATTGTTTGTCAGGATTGTCAAGGTATTATTGAGCACTTTGACGATGAAAAAGTAACAACCCTATACGGTACTTGTCCGACTTGCGAACAAAAATGAAGCCGTTTCCAACTATGACTGTATGTTAAACGCATGCAGTTTTTTTGCGTTTAATGTTATTGTATTAGCCATGATTGACCATTATTGATATGATTAAAGAAAAAGGGGGAGGATCAGCAGTGAAGTGGGAGACAGAGATAACGAAATTGTTACATATTAAATATCCAATTGTTCAGGGAGGGCTGGCTTATCTGGCTTACGCCGATTTGGCTGCTGCTGTTTCAAATGCCGGCGGTTTAGGGCAAATAACAGCTATGAGCCTTGATGGTCCGGAATCACTGCGGATGGAAATCCAAAAAGTGAAAAGGTTGACTGATAAACCGTTTGGTGTCAACTTCGCCATTGGACAGCATGGCAGACGTTTTGACCATATGGTGCAGGTGGCTATTGATGAAGAAGTGCCGGTCATATCGGTAACCGGGGGAAATCCAAAAGGCGTTCTCGACATGGTCAAGGATTACCCAATCAAAAAACTGGTCCTGACGGCAGCACGGCGTCAAGCGGAAAAAGCGGAAGAACTCGGTGCGGATGCTGTCATGGTTGTCGGACATGAAGGCGGTGGTCATCTCGGGCGAGGTGATACCGGTACGTTCGTGCTAACACCGCAAGTTGCCGATTCGGTATCGATTCCGGTGATTGCTTCCGGCGGTATCGTTGACGGCCGTGGTATGATGGCGGCATTCGCCCTTGGTGCGGAAGGAATTGAAATGGGGACAAGGTTTATTGCTACCAAAGAATGTATAGACGCACATCAGGCATACAAACAGGCACTGCTTGATGCAGATGAAAATGCTACCGTTGTGATTAAACGTTCGCTTGGTACACCAGCAAGAGCATTGAAAAATCCATGGACCGATGAAATTTTGGAAATTGAAAAAGAGAATGGCAATTATGAATCACTTAAAACACATATCAGCGGTGAAGCAAACAAAGCCTATATTCATGAAGGCAATGAAGCTGAAGGGTTCGGCTGGGCCGGACAGGGGGCTGCACGAATCCAGGATATCCCGACAGTGAATGAGCTGATTGATAACATCATTGCAGAGGCTGACTCCATCAGAAAAAACTGGTTGAAACCGAGGTGAGTGACTCGTTGAACTATCATTATCCATTGGATGATTCCTGGTCAACACAGGAAGTGATTGATGTGGTTAATTTTTTCTCATGTGTTGAAAAAGCTTATGAAAAAAGCGTCAATCGTGGAGAACTGTTGGCAGCATACCGTAAATTCAAACAGGTTGTCCCTGGTAAAAGCGAAGAGAAAAGCTATTTCAGGGATTTTGAAAAAGCATCGGGCTATGCCAGCTTTCCGGTGGTTAAAAAAGCAAGGAACAGTGAGCAATCTGCCATATCCATGAATTAGGAAAAGACCTTTCATCGCGAAAGGTCTTTTTTAACCGATTGAAATTTTGTATAGGGGTGTAAGTGTTTTAAATGTGTTTCTGGCTTCGTCTAAAAATGCCTGACCATCCTGCAATATGGCATTATCCGGTTTAAAATTACGGCCGATGAGGAATTCGGCTTTTTTTACATTTTGAACACGTGTCAGTGCTTTTTCCAAATCGGTTTCGGCCATGTCCGTTGCATCTTTTTTGGTATGATCCAGTGAAATAACATAGTGATCAGGTATAGATTCTTTGATATCGTCTAATTGATCAAGAAAGGACTTGGCAATCTCCTGTTTATACGGCATTTCATAAATATAGGCAAGCCACATAAATAAATGATCATCCCACAGAC
>Ga0079226_10004398_pt1 | contig 10779 bp, 13 predicted proteins | sample Poulit2014_FD_76345 | JGI IMG/M metagenome (GOLD analysis project Ga0079226, IMG submission 76345) | Agricultural soil microbial communities from Georgia to study Nitrogen management - Poultry litter 2014 | ecosystem: Environmental > Terrestrial > Soil > Agricultural land | place: USA: Georgia...
CTTAAACTATTCTCCAGACTGTTCATAAATTCTTCTTTTGTGAATTCATCCATACTACTTACTACCTCCTCGATAATCGACTCAGGCGTAGACGCTCCTGCGATTATTCCTAATTTTTTAAATTTAGAGAGCTTTTGCAAAGGTAGATCTTTAACAGTTTCAATCCTTAAAACATTTTTACAAAACAAACTTGCTACTTGGTATAGCTTGTTTGTATTAGAACTATTAAAACCACCAACTACAATCATGCAATCCACTTGACTTGCAAGTTTTTTTGCAGAGTCTTGCCTTAATTTAGTTGCATTGCAGATTGTGTTTTCTATTACTACACTATCATTATTTTCTTCTAACTTGTTAGCAATATTTCTAAAAAACTCTAATCTGTTAGTAGTTTGGCTTACTACATACAGCTTATTGTAATTCTTAATATTTTTTGCTTCAGTCTCATCTGTTATAACTATACCATTATTTATGCAAGAGTCCATAGCAATTATTTCTGGATGTGTTTTATCACCAACAATTATGACCTGATAGCCTTCATTTTCCTTTTCTACAATTTTTTTATATATATTATTTAGGACAGGACATGTTGCATCTACAAGCTCATTACCATTTTCAATAAGCTTATCTTTGAAGTCTTTTCTCTCTCCGTGAGCCCTTATTACTATAAGGCTATCTTTGATGTTTAGGGCTTGTTCATTGTCAATAACACTTAAGCCTCTCTTTTCTAAACTATCTACTAATTGTGGGTTATGGATTAGAGGGCCTAAACTATATACTTTTTTTCCACTATCCAAAGCTTTTTCAGCTAGGTCTACACTTCTTTTGACTCCAAAACAAAAACCTGAATTTTCTGCTTCAATTATTTGCATTTGCTTCCCTTTCTAAAATATTTGTCTTTTCATAAATTTTTTCAAAAATTTCATCACTAATTTTATTCATAGCTACCTTATTTTTTATACCTGCATATTTTTCAATTTCTATTGGATTTTTTACATAAATATCAACCCTAGAAAAAATCTTATAAGAGGTTTTTATCTCTATAGGTAGAATATCAGCCTTTGCCTTAAGGGCAATAAAGCCTACCCCTTCATGCATATTATCTCTAGAGATTTCCTTAACCCTAGTTCCTTCTGGAAAAATTCCTAAAGTCTCACCGTCCTTTATTAGTCCTATAGCATATCTTAAGGATTTTAGGTCAGATCCTTGGCGGTTTATAGGGAAGGCTCCCAAAGCTTTTAGGATATTTTTTAAAATAGAGATTTCAAAAAGTTCTTTTTTCGCCATAAATTTGAATTTAATTGGTAGGGATATGGCTAGAAAGATAGGATCTAAGTTTGACCAGTGGTTGGCACATACTATGATATCTGATTTATCTGGGATATTTTCCCTACCATGAACCCTAATCCTAAAAAATGGAAAAAATAAAACTCTAAGAATTGCTGCTACTACCCTATAAAACATCTGTATGCTCCATATAGGAAAGAATTTTTTCTACTGTTTGATCTATAGAAAGGTCTGAACTATCTATAACTATCGCTCCATCTGCTACCTTTAGAGGGGCAACCTTTCTATTAGAGTCATAATTATCTCTTTTAATTATAGCCTTTTCAATGTCTTCTATATTCATATCTGATTCACCTTGGTCAAAACGCCTTTTGGCCCTAGTAAGAGCTGAAGCTGTTAGGTAAAATTTATACTTAGCATCTGGAAAAACTACACTTCCTATATCTCTACCGTCTAGGATAAAAGATGTATCCTCAGCAATTTTTCTTTGTAAATCAACCATTTTTTCTCTAACAAATGTCCTTGCTGAAACCCAAGATACATTTGCTGTTACGTCATCATTTCTTAGTTCATCAGTGACATCAATTTTGTTTAAAAATAACCTGTTATCCTTAAAGTCAATAGTGATTTCCTCTAGTAATTTTTTTAGAACTTGATCTGAGCTTTCTTCATTGCAAGCCTTCTCTAAAAAGTATTTAGTAACAGCCCTGTACATTAGACCAGTATTTAGGTATTCGATCTTTAATTTGTCTGCTAATATTTGTGATATGGTTGATTTGCCAGATCCACTTGGCCCATCAATTGCAATAATGTATGTCATTTTTTCTCCTTAATAAAGCTTCCAGCCTGGTAGGCTGTTGAAAGATAAGTTTGTAAATTATAGCCTCCAGTCAAACTATCTATATCCAAAATTTCTCCTACAAAAAATAAACCATCTACGAGTTTAGATTCCATGCTTTGAGGATTTATCTCCTTTATATCGACTCCTCCCCTAGTTACGACTGCTGATTCAAAAGACCCTAGGTGGTCAAAGTCTAAAGAAAATCTTTTAATTTTCCCAATAATGTTTTTTCTTTCATCTTTACTTAATTCGCTTGATTTTTTATTTATATCTATCTTGGATAAGGCTAATATTTCATCTAATAAAGATGAATTTATTAGATTTTTCAAAGCATTTCCTACAGATTTTTTTGGGTTTTCTTTAATGTCATTTAATATCTTTTCTTCTAAATCATTATAGGTTTGCTTAGGCAAAAAATCTATAGCAAGAGCTTTAATATCCTTACCCCTTATAAAAGAACTTGCTTTTAAAGCAGCTGGTCCAGTTAAAAAGTTTGTATTCATAAGTATATCTCCACAAATGGTTTGACTTTCCTTACCTAAATCTATGAGAATCTCTACACCTTTAAAGGATTGGGCCCTTAAATTCAATTTATTTTTTATAAAAATAGGTACAAGGACAGGCTCCGGTTTTATTATATTGTGACCAAGCTTACTTGCAATTTTATAACCATTGCCATTTGAGCCTGTCTGTGGATATGACCTACCTCCTGTAGCAACTATTAGGTAATCAAAACTATAAGTTTTGCCCTTTTGATCAGTTAGATAAAAAAGTTTATCCTTGTAAACTTTCTCTATTTTCACACTGGTTTTTAAGTTAATAGTTTTTTGCCTTAATTGACTATGGAAAAAGTCAACAAAGTCACTTGCTTTTTGAGACTTAGGGAAAACTCTGCCATCTTCTTCGACAATTGTTTCTATGCCATTTATGTTTAAATAATCAATTAGGGAGTAGTTATCAAAACTAGTGAAGGCAGAGTACATAAACTTTTTATTTCTTACAACATTATCTAGGAAATCTTCAAAGTAGGCTGTATTTGTAATATTACACCTACCTCCACCGGTCATTAATAGTTTTTCCCCTATACTTTCATTCCCTTCAAATATAATTATTTGGTTATTTTCATTTTTTGCACTGATAGCCGCCATAAGACCAGCAGGTCCGGCACCAATTATTCCAATTTTTTTCATATTTATCCCACAAAAAAAGATAGTCGCCTATCTTCTAATTTCATCAACAAATTTTAATTCTTCATCATTAAAATATCTGTACTCTTTTTTCTTAAGGTCTGCTAGTTTTATTTTTCCAATCCTTATTCGCTTTAGACTAATAACTTCAGCACCAAGAACCTTAAACATCCTTCTTATCTGTCTGTTATAACCTTGGTGGATATTTACTCTATAGGTCCTATCTCCTAGGTAGGTTAGCTTAGCATCAGATGTCTTCTCGCCCCTACCTATATCTAGACCTTTTTCGAAGACTTTTTCTTGAGCTTTGTTAAGTCCTCTATCAATTTTTACTATATATTCTTTATCAAGTTTAAACTTTGGATGAGTTAAGTTATTGGTAAACTCTCCGTCATTAGTTATGATAAGTAGTCCTTCGCTATCCTTATCAAGCCTTCCTGCAGCAAAAAATCTTTGGTTTATGTCAACTAGGTCATTTAAATCTTTTTCGTTAAATGGATCAAAGTTTGATGTAATAAAACCAACGGGTTTATATAGTTTTATATAAAACTTCTCTTCTAGAGAAAGTAGCTTTCCATCTACTTCTACCCTATCTCCATCCTTAACTTTATAGCCTGGCTCACTTATTATCTTTCCATTTACTTTCACTCTAGACTCGTAAATTAAATCATCTGCCTTACGCCTAGAAGTATAGCCTGAGTGAGCTATGTATTTATTTATCCTCATTTTGATCAATCCTAATTTCAGGCAAGTCTTCTAAAGTATTTAAGTTAAAATACTTTAAAAAAGCATCGGTGGTACCATAGATAATGGGTTTACCTATCTTATCAAGCCTTCCTTTTTCAATAATCAATTTTTTTTCTAAGAGAGAATCAATAGTTGATTGTGAATTTACTCCCCTAATTTTATCTATCTCAACTCTTGTTATTGGCTGCTTATAGGCTATTATCGATAAGGTCTCTAGTGTTGAATTAGTAAGTTTTTTGTCAGATTTTGAAAGCAAGGATTCAAAATACTTATCACTTGCTTTTCTTGTTGTGAATTGATAAGAATTATTAAAATTTCTTATAATAAGTCCACTATCTAATTCTTTTCTTTCATCAACCATTTCTTCTAGGCATTTTCTTATATCAGCTTTTTTAAAATCATATAAAATCTTACTTATTTCGTCTATATCTATAGGATCTGCCCATATATATAGGACTTCTTCTACAAGACCCTTTAGGTACTTATCCATAATCAAACCCTCTTAAAAATCTTAAATGAATTTATTTCTTCTTGTTTTAAATATATTTCATTTAGTCTGACTAATTCTAGCAAGGCTAGAAAGGTAGCTATGCACTCAGCCTTTGAATTGATTCTCCTTGTTATATCTACAAGCTTAAGTTCTTTTGAGAAATTCAAGGTTTTTCTAAGACTAATTAAATAGGAATTAACATCTGGCATCCTTACTTGTTCAAAAATTTTTTCCTCACTTTTTTTTTCTTTATCGAGCCTTTTAATTAGTTTTGAAAATTCCCTAGATAAAATATCTACATCTTGGTTTAGTACTAAATCTTCTTTTTGAAAAACTGAAAGATCTTCCTGGTATTTGGCATGTATTTTCCTAGCCTCTTCTTCTAAGATTTTAAAATCATCTTGAACTGACTTTATCTTCTTATATTCAATAAGGTAGGCAAGAAAATCTTCTTCTAAATTCTCATTTTCTGGCTTTGGTAATAATTTATTAGCCTTAATAGTTAAAAGAATAGAAGAAGTATAAATAAACTCAGATAGCATTGATATATCAATATCCATCTTAGCCATCTCTGTTAAAAACGGATTAGTAATTTCTTCAATTTTTACATCGTAGATATCTATCTTTTCCCTATCAATTAACTTGAGAAGTAAGTCAAAGGGACCCTCAAAGTCATCTAGCTTAATATTAAGCTTCATTTAGCCTTCTTAAAGCATAGAAAATAGCTATTATTGTCTTAGCGTCTGTGATTTCACCGTTTTCAACCATCTGATAGAGTTCTTCTACTGGATAAGATTTACTTTCAACATTCTCATCTTCATCTTGCTCAAGCTTAGATTCTTTTAAATCTTCTGCCACAAAAAAAGATAACTTATCGTTGGTAAACCCTGGAGAGGCATGCATGTCAAATAGGTAGCTTATTTTTTCTGGGTAAAATCCTACCTCTTCTTGTAATTCTCTTTTAGCAGTTTCTATAGGAAGTTCGCCAGGATCAACTAGACCTGCTGGTATTTCTAAGGTTACCTTATCGATTGCCTTTCTGTATTGACTTACCATCCAAAGTTTATTATCACCATCAAAGGCTATGATGCCTACACCTTTTTGGTGGTCCACTATTTCTCTTTTTGAATATCTTTTATTTTCAAGTTCTACGGTGTCGACTCTCAACTTAAGTATTTTACCATCGTAAATAGTATCAGACTTTATAGTTTTTTCATAAAATTTTTCTTCATTCATTTCTTAGATCCTCCGCCATTTTTAATATCTCTCTGGCTGATTTAATAGTAGTATCAGTAATATCGACCCCACCAATTAGTCTTGCTATTTCAAGAGTTCTATCTTCACCATCAATATTTTTAGAACTTGAGACAGTAAAATCACCATCATCCTCCTTGCTTATAAGTATGTGGTTATTAGCAAGAGATGCTATCTGAGGAAGGTGGCTTATAGCTATCACTTGTCTTTTCTTTGATAGGTCTAAGATTTTCTCCCCAACTATTTGTGCAGTTCTCCCACTTATGCCTGTGTCAATCTCATCAAATATCATAGTATCCATATCATCAAAGCTTGCAAATACTTCTTTAAAGGCAAGCATAATTCTTGATATTTCTCCCCCTGAAGCAGTCTTTGTTAGGGATGTGAGATTATCTCCCTTATTAGTTCTAATAAGAAAATCTATATCATCAAAACCTGCTTTATCGATATTTTCTTTTCTAGTAAGGTCGACTTTAAACTTACCATTTTTTATATTTAATTCCACTATTTCTTTATTAAGAGACTTCTCTAAGCTTTTAATTTTCCCTATCCTAATTTCATGAATAGCCTCAGCAAACTTTAGCATTTTCTCATCTATTTCTGCTAAAATACTTGTTAGGTTACTTCTTAAATTATCTATCTGATCTAATTCATTAAGCCTTTCTTTCATCTTTTCATAATAGGCTTCGATATCTTCTATATTATTGCCATATTTTCTTTTTAGGTCAAAAATCTTTTTATTTAATTCTTCTAGGGTCTCTAATTTTTCTGGATCGGTAGTTAAGAAATCCACATAAGAATTAGCCTCTGAGTAGATATCATCAAGCTCATCAGATAGGGATATAAGTCTATTGTATAAGTCTTGTGATTTCTTATCTATATCTACAAAACCCGCTATAATTGATGCACTCTCATTAAGAAGTTTACTTGTTGAAGGCATATCAAAATCGCTTGAATCTATATATTCAAGCATCTTATAGTATCCATCTTTTAGACTTTCGACATTGCTTAGCCTCTTATATTCACTTTCTAACTCTTCCTCGTCAATATTAAAAAGATCTACACTATCGATTTCATCTATCTGATAATTAACCAAGTCTCTTTCCCTGCTTAGCTCTTCATCAGATAGGTCAAAATCCTTATATCTCTTAAGATAGTCACTTTTTTGTTTAGAAAGTTTAGAAAGATTTTCCCTTAGTTTTTTACTTTCCTTATCATTTTGATAGGAGTCTATAAGGTCTATATAATTAGCCTTGTTCATATAAATATTAGAATCACCCTGCTTATATATGTCTATCAAATCATCACTTATTTCTCTTAAAATATTTAAATTTGATAATCTGCCATTTATCCTTATGCTAGATGATCCCTTACTAATATATCTTGTTACAATTAGTTTATCATCGTCAAAACTTATACCGAGATTCTCAAGTTTCCTAATTGATTTGTTATTAAGGATAAAGACTGCCTCTATTATAGTTTTATCCTTAAAATTACCTATAACATCCTTACTAGCTCTTTTTCCTAAAAGAAGGTTTATAGCCTCAAGGATTATAGACTTACCTGATCCTGTCTCACCTGTAAGTACATTGAACTTATCCTCAAAGAAGATATGGTCTTTTTTAATAATAATAAAATTATCTATATAAACCTCAGCAAGCATTATTTAACAAGGTTCCTAATCTCTTCAACAAGCTCATCAATTGATTCAAAATCCTTAGGTGTTATAAAAATTGTATCTATACCTGTAACTATACCGCCGACATTTTCTAATTTAGCATTGGTAATATACTGGCCACATACTGTAGCACAATAAGAAATAGTCTTTATAACAATAAGTTGGGCAGATTTCTCAACTGAAAGTACAGCTTCCTTGAATATTTTTTCTATCCTTTCAGTAAGCGTATCGTAAACGGCATCTACTACCGTATATTTGTATTCATAATCATCACTTTGAACCTTGGAAATCCTTAATTCTTTAATATCCCTTGATATAGTAGCTTGGGTAGCATTTACCCCTTGGTTTTTAAGAATTTCGGAAAGTTGGCTTTGAGTTCTGACATCATTATTTTGAATAATATCTAATATTAATCTTTGTCTAGTATATTTTTTCATAATTTCCCCTAATAACTTCGACTTGATAGGTAATCTATTAAATAAGTCAACACTTCATTCTTTTCAAAATCTTTTATAGCATCCTTGGCTTTCTTATTTACTTCATCCAATAAAATATTAGCTTCCTTTTTTTTCATAACATTTAAAATGTTTAATTCATCTGTGAAGGTATCTTCTAACAAATCATCTTGAATTTGAAAAGCCAGACCTAAGTTTTCTGCAAATTTTTCAATATTTGAACATTTCTCTTGATTTTGATTTTCGACAATAGCAGCAGCTAGGCAACTAGCTTTAAATAAATCAGAAGTCTTTTTCTTATAAACATTTAAAAGATAAGCCACATCATAAGTCTTATCTCTATAAAGGTCTAAAACCTGACCTTTTATCATACCAAACCTTGAAGCTTTATTTAGTATATAAGACCCTGCCTTTAAATAAGACTCATTTTCTATGCCAAGGTCAAAAAGTATAAGGCAAGCCTCATTTAAAAGGGCATCTCCAGTGAGAATTCCAATGTCTTCACCAAATTTTTTATGTACACTTTCTTTACCCCTCCTATAATCATCATCATCCATGGCTGGTAGATCATCGTGAACTAAAGAGTAGGCGTGGATAAACTCTATAACTAAGGCTAATTTATAATCATTTTCAGTTATTTCTTGTGAAAACATTTTCTTAGTTTCGAGATACAGAAAAGCCCTTATCCTCTTACCCCCACCTGTGGCATAAGCCATGGCTTCTTCTAGTTTATTTATTGGATTAAAATAAGATTTAACTTCCCTATCTATTATATCTTTGTCTTCTTTTAGAATTGCTAAAAACTTTTCTTCATTCATCATTTTTTATAACTTCCACCTTAGCCCTATAGTCTTTGAGTTTATCTTCTAGATTCTTATACATTTTTTTTGCTTCATCAAATAATTTTATTGATTCGTCCAGATTTTCTTTATTATTTTCAATTTTATCTAAGATTTCTTCTATTTTTTTATACTGATCTTCAAATGACTTATCCATCTATTATCCTCGCCTTTAAACTTCCATCACTAAACACTAATTCAATCTCATCATCTCTTCTCAAGCTATGAGCTGAGTATATACTCTCTCCACCAGCCCTTATCTCAATTTGTTTTTTTCTCATATCAATTAACTTTTCCACATAGGAAAATTTATAGGTTAAGTTTTTCTTCCTAGTTTCGTTGTAGGACAGAGCGTCTACCATAGCCTTATCTAAAGACTTATTTAATGATTTTAGTTCACTTTCTTTACTCTCTATAAGCTTTTGTGGTGACGAATTTGATAGTTTAGCCTCTATTAGGCTAAGACTGAGTGTAGTCATTTCTATCTTATTTAATATAGAATTTCTTACCCTCATAAATTTATCTGTAAGATACTTATCATAGTCTGTATAAGAATCTATAAGATAAGTTCCTGCTTCTGTTGGAGTTTGCAGACTTAAATCACTTGTATAATCAATTAAATTTGTATCAATATTGTGTCCTATAGCTGAGATAATAGGAGCTTTAGCTTCAAATACTGCTTCTATTATTTTTCTTTTGTTAAAACTTGATAAATTTTCATTTGAACCACCACCCCTAGTGATGACTATCACGTCTAAATTTAGCTTATCTAGTCTTTTAATAGCTTCAGATATCATATCCTCAGCATCATTTCCTTGAACCTTAACTGGGTCTAAATATATATGTATATTATTGGGCTTACTATTTATCATAGCAAGGAAATCTACGATAGCAGCTCCCTCTTTAGAAGTAATTAGACCTATAGTCTTAACAAGTTTAGGAATCTCCTTTTTGTTTTCTCTGTCAAAAAAACCTTTTTCTTTAAATTCCTCTTGCATCTTAAGAAACTCTAAATATTGCTTAGATAGACCCACATCTTCTATTTCATTTGCAACTATAATAAGCCTTGACGAGTAATTATTAAAAGAAAGGTTGCCCCTGATAATAACTTCCTTACCAGGGCTAAAGTCAAAGCTTATATCCTTATCTTCATAATAATAAATTACAGCATCTATAATATCGCTTCCTTCTTTTAGGGAAAAATAGAGGTGGTAATTATTTATCCTAACATTGCAAAGCTCTCCTGATAAGTTTACCCTTTGAAAGATAGGGTCATGCTTAATATTTGATTTTATATATTCGTTAAATTGCTTTACACTTAAAGGTCTTCTCATTTATTATCATTTCTTACGATATTGCCCAAAATTAGATTTACTATCTTGTAATCGTCATCTCCAGAAAATTTCTTAGCTAAATTTACTGCCTCATTGATAGACACAGAAACGGGTATATCCAAAAAATAAATTTCATTTATAGATAAGTAAATTATAGATTTTATAACCTTGCTAAGTTTAGGCATGCCTTTTGGCATGTTAGCTGCTAATTTTTCATCAATCTTATCAAAATTTTTCTTATAAGAATTAATAGAATCGAGTATAAACTTTTCATCATCACTTAGCTTATGATTTACTAAAATCTCTTTTGAATCTTCAATTTTATTGATTGTATCTTGAAATATGAGTTTAAACACCCATTCTCTTTGGTCTGTTCTTTTCATTAGATTTCTAATTTATTAATATTTACATTAACTTTACTAACATGAAGACCAGTCATAGTTTCAACTACATTTTTAACATTTTCTTGGATTTTTTTAACTGTTTTTCTGACATTTACATTTTTATCCAGAGAAAGATCTAAATCTATAACTAAATTGCCAGCAACATTTTTAATAGATGTTTTAATAGTTTTTGCCTGAAGTGAATGAATAAAACTCTCGTCAGAGTTCTCTTCATAGACACCATAAATATCATTTGCTGCTTGGATAGCTATCTGATCTATAAC
>Ga0079226_10004400_pt1 | contig 10779 bp, 9 predicted proteins | sample Poulit2014_FD_76345 | JGI IMG/M metagenome (GOLD analysis project Ga0079226, IMG submission 76345) | Agricultural soil microbial communities from Georgia to study Nitrogen management - Poultry litter 2014 | ecosystem: Environmental > Terrestrial > Soil > Agricultural land | place: USA: Georgia...
GCAACTCTGGAATGTGTTAAAAGGTGATATGTCTTTGGTTGGACCTCGTCCGCCTCTACCAATGGAAGTGGCAGATTATACTGATTATGATAAGTTACGATTAACTGTTACCCCAGGATGTACTGGTTTGTGGCAAGTAACTAAGCGAAATGATGCAGATTTTGATGAAATGGTAGAATTAGATCTTGAATATATCAATAAGAGTAGCTTATGGTTTGATTTTAAGATTTTATTGAAAACTGTTGGTGTTGTTATTCATCCAAATAGTGCGTATTAAAAATAATGAGATAATGAATTTTCATTTTTCATTATTTTTTATTATAAAGGAAATTTTTATGAGTAGGATAAAGGTTTTACATGTTGCAGAGGCAGCTGGTGGCGTAGAAAGATATTTGGAAACTTTGTTTAAATATAATGATAATAGTAAAGTTGAAAATATTTTAGTTTGTTCACAAAATTATGATTATAAAAGACTGAAAAAATTAACTCACAAAATAACTATATTACAAATGGAGCATGAAGTATCTCCGATTAAAGATATAACAGTTGAGAGAAAGTTAAGAGATATTATAAAAAAAGAAAAACCTGATATTGTCTATGCTCATTCCACTAAAGCAGGTGCCTTTGCACGAATTGCAAATTTGGGAATAAATAATAAGCTTATATATAATCCTCATGGTTGGGCTTTTAATATGCAACAGTCAAGCAGAAAAAGGCAAATGTATAAATGGTTTGAAAAAATCTCTTCTAATTTTTGTGATAAAATTATTTGCATTTCGAATTCAGAGAAAAAATCTGCTTTAAGAGAGGGAATTTGTAAAGCATCAAAATTGGAAGTTATTTCTAATGGAATAGATATAGAAAAATTGAAAAGAGTTGAGAAATCAGCTCGCTCATTAAACCAAATACCAACAAATGCTTTTGTGATTGGACAGGTAGGGCGATTGTCAAAACAGAAGGCTCCAGATATATTTGTGAGAGCAGCTGAATTAATTAAGAAAAAAATCTCTAATTCTTATTTTATCATGGTGGGAGATGGTGAATTACGTGATGATATTGAGAAACTAATTAGGGATAAGAAATTAGAAAATTCTTTTTTAATTACTGGTTGGGTAGATAACCCTAGTGAGTATATGAAAGTTATGGATGTTGGAACATTATTTTCACGGTGGGAAGGTTTTGGATTGGTTTTGCCAGAATATATGCTTTGTAAAGTTCCTGTTGTAGCAACACGTGTTGATGCAATTCCGAATATAATTAAAGATAGCGTTAATGGATTATTGGTGAATTGCGATAATTATAGAGAAGCAGCTTCAGCAATAGAAAACTTATATGAGGATAAAAAACTAAAAAACAATCTAGTAAGAAATGGATATAGAATAGCTATCCAAAACTTTGATGGAAAAGAAATGAGTGCTAAAGTAGAGCAATTATATATGAATCTTATAAAGAGGGAAAATATATGAAAATTTGTTTTTTAGTTGCCGATTCTAATGGTGCCTTTCCAGTACCTGCTGCTAAAGGTGGTGCAGTTTCAACTCTTGTAGAACAATTGATTGAGGAAAATAGTAAAAATAAATTTGCTGATTTAACAGTTATTTCCTTTTATAATAATAAAGCTAAACAAATAGCTAAAAAATATAAAAATGTAGAATTTATTTGGATTAAGGTTCCAAATAAATATAAATTTTTAGATAAAACATTATATAAAATGGTTAAGAAATTCTTTAAAAATAAAAAAGCTATATCTTACAAGTCTATTTTTTCATTGCTTTTTTATATAAAAAAATCTAGTAAATATTTGAAAAGAAAAAAATTTGATAAATTAATTCTTGAAAATAATATACCATTGGTATGGACGATTTATTTATCTCGTTATTCAGGTGAATTTTTTTATCATTTTCATAATTTGCCACGCACTACTGCAAAAGCGGAAGAGATTTTAAAGAAGTGTACAGGTTTTTTATGTGTAAGTGATTATATTTCTAAGCAATTGATAAATGGAAATACTCCTCTTGGAAAAATTGATCGAAATAAGGTACATACTTTATATAATTGTGTGGATACTAAAATGTTTTATCCAATGCAAAATCGAAAGAAGTATAGAAAAGAAATAAAAGGAAAATACAAGATTCCTGTAGATGATAAAATTATTCTTTTTGTTGGACGAATTTCGCCAGAAAAAGGTCTTAATATTGTTTTAGACGCTATTAATAAAATGAAGGTATCTAATTTTAAATTGCTAATTATTGGAAGTGTTATGCATGGTAATAATGAAAAAGATGCGTATTTTTCAAAATTAGTATATAATTTTGAAAAATTAAAAGATAAGATAATATTTACTGGTTATGTTTCCCATTCACAGCTTCCTTTATTTTATAATGCAGCTGATTTAGTAATTCTTCCTTCAATGTGGGAAGAACCTGCAGGATTAACCATGGTTGAAAGTTTAGCTTGTGGGACCCAATTGATTACTACAGATTCTGGAGGAATTCCTGAATATGTAAAAGATAAGGGTATTATTTTAAAGCGAGATAAAGATCTTGTAGAGAAAATAGCAGAAATATCTGATTCACTTTTAGAAAAAACATATGAAAATAAAATGAGTAATTTTGAATATGTACAAAAATATTTTTCTCCGCATAATTACTTAAAAAATTTTATAAAGATTTTAGGTGAATAAAATGAGACCAACTATTTCAATTATTATACCAGTATATAATGTTCAAGATTATTTAACTTCTTGCATAGAGTCAATAATTAAACAAGATTATAAGGATTACGAAGCAATTTTTATAAATGATGGATCTACGGATGACTCTTTAGAAATTTTAAAACAATATGTAAAGACGGATAAAAGATTTAAACTAATTTCGCAAAAAAATTCAGGATTATCAAGTGCACGTAATACGGGCATAAATCAGGCTAAAGGCAAATATATTACATTCATTGATTCAGATGACTGGATTAGCAAAAATTATGTGGGAGCTTTAGTTTATAATGCTGAAAAATATGACGCAGATATCGTTTCTATTAAGGAATGTTTAGTATATAGTAATGGAAAAAAAGTTTATAAAAAACAAGATTTTAAAATTTTAAAGGGAAAAGCAGCAGATATGCTGTTTGGATTTTATGATACAAATTTTGCATGGGGCAAATTAATTAAAACTTCAATTATTAAAGATAATAACATCTATTTTCCTGTTGGAAAAAATTATGAAGATATAGGAACCATGTATAAGATATATGATAAAGCACATTGTTCAGTGCGCCTTTCAAATGAAAATTATTTTTATCGTTCACGTGAAAGCTCAATTACTGCTACACGCAGCATAAAAGATGTGAAAGATAAAATTTCTTTTATTAAAGAAATGAGAAAGTATTCGTCGTTAAGAAAAAAGTATAATTATTGGGACTTGTATCTATTAGTTAAAGGGTTTGGTGCAATATCAGATGTATATAAAGTCCCTAATATAACGAAAAAACAAAGAGATGTTTTGGTAAAAGAAATAAAAGTTGCGGTAAAAACTTGTAAAATTCATTTAAGAGATTTTAGAGCGGCTGACGGAATAGATAGAGCCCTTTTAGTGAAGATTAATTTGGCGGCATTAATTTTAAGAATAAAACATAAAGGTTAGGATGAAAGTAATGATTATTGGAATTTGTAGTTATGGAGGAACAGGCTCCAGTGCAGTAGTCGATTTATTGAAAGAGTATAAGGAATTACAGGTTCTTGGAAATGCGGAATTTCAGTATTCTTTTCAAGTAGATGGATTAGAGGACTTAGAGTATCATCTGCTTAAACAATATTCTAGACATATGTCAGGTGATATTGCAATTCACCGCTTTTTAGACTCAACAATTTCGTGGGCTAAAACTCCCTTAGTGCATAAAACTATTCCACCCAAGGAATTTATAAGATTAACGAAAAAATATACAAATTCTTTAATCCAAGAAAGTTGGATAGGGCTTGATAATTCAGATTATATGAGTAAAAGCATTCTGAAAAATTCTGTTGTTTTAGGATTTAAAAAAATAATTTTTCCTTTATATGAAAAAATTACTCATCATTCTTGGGATAAATGGCCAGCTAGACGTTTATATTTGTCAATTAATCCTGATGATTTTTATAAACTTACGCAAGAGTATACTACTAGTTTGTTGAAAGCTGCTGGAGCAGATTTTAATAAACCAGTAGTACTTGATCAACCTTTTGAGGGAAATGCACCGCAACAAAGTTTTCCATTTTTCAAAGATCCTAGGGCTATTGTTGTGGATAGAGATCCACGTGATCTTTGGATTTTAGCAAAATATGCTGGTAACTGGACTGGTGAAGGTCGGTTTATGCCTAGAAAAGATGTAAAAACTTTTGTAGAGTATTATAAAAAATTAAGAAAAAATCAGTTAAGAGAAGATAGTGAAAATATTATATTTGTAAACTTTGAAGATTTGATTTACGAATATGATAAGACAATTGAAAAAATTGAAAATTTTCTTAATATTTCACATCATGATAATCCGTATAAATACTTCAATCCCAAAATTTCTATAAATAATACAAGATTAATGGATAGATATCCGAATAGTAAGGCCGATATGGAATATATTGAAAAAAATTTATCTGACTATTTGTATGATTTCTCAAAATATAAAAAGGTTAAATATGATCGAAACATTTTTTAATTAAAATTTATATTATAGGTTAATTTATAGTTCTAAGTAATTAAAAATCATAATTAAGTATAATATCAAAAAATATTACAAGATTTGCAAAAAAAGGAAAAGATAATGAAAAATCAACAAATCCCCAAAGTTATAAATTATTTTTGGTTTGGTGGAAAAGATTTACCTCCTAAAGTAAAAAAATGCATAAAAAGTTGGGAAAAGTATTGTCCTGATTATGAATTAAAATTATGGAATGAGACTAATTTTGATATTAACTGTTGTTCATATGTTAAAGAAGCCTACGATTCAAAAAAATGGGCGTTTGTAAGCGACTATGCGAGATTTTGGGTTTTATATAATTATGGTGGAATATATTTAGATACAGACGTTGAATTGATAAAGTCTTTAGATAATATTATTAAAAATGGGCCTTTTTTTGCATTAGAAACTGAAGAATATGATAGTGTAAATCCAGGTGTAGGAATGGCTTCACAAAAGAAAAATGTTTTTTATAAAGAAGTATTAGATGATTATGAAAACTCTCATTATCTAACCAAAGACGGAATACCGAATAATACTCCTGTGGGAAAAAGGGTTGCAAGGCTATTGAAAGAATATGGTTTAAGCAGTAATAATAGTGAGGGCATTCAAGTAGTAGATGGTATTTATATCTATCCAGCAGAATATTTTTGCCCTTTGAACTACTTTACAGGAGAGTTACATATAACGGATAAAACTGTTGCTATTCATCATTTTCAAGCATCGTGGTTAAGTGAAAGCGAAAAAAAATACCATAAGATTAGTCAACATGTAACCAAACTTTTTGGGAAAAGAGCAGGCGAAAAGTTTGAAATGATTATAAAGTTTCCTTATTCATTTAACAAAAAGAGAAAAAAATTAGGATTAAAAACATCTATTAAATATTATTTGAGGAAATATAAATAATGAAAAAATATCAATTTGTAGAAACCTATGCTAATACACGGAATGCGGGGAGTAAGGCACCTCAAGATATAGAATTTATAGCTAATAAATTGAAATTTGAACCATTAAAAATTATTCTTGGAAAAGAAAAAGGTTCATTTTCCAAGATAAGTAATCAGCTATCTTTTATTACTCAGTGGGAAAAAGCATATAATGCTATTTCAAGTAATTCTATTGTTTTATTGCAGTATCCGAAGTATGGTAGGCAGATTAACAGATTGCATTGTTTAAAGAAATTGAAAGAAAGAAAGAATGTACATTTTGTTTCTGTAATTCATGATGTTAATGAGTTGAGAAATATAGATCAGAAAAAATCTTTAAGGAATGAATTTGAATTTGTAATTAAAAACTCAGATTATGTCATACTACATAATGAATCAATGATTGATTATTTTGTAAAAAGAGGAATAGATCCTAAAAAATTAGTTAATTTACAAATTTTTGATTATTTGAGAAATAATTATATGTCTGATTTTCCAGTTTTTAGTACTACAATCAATATTGCAGGCAATTTAGATACAAACAAGAGTGAGTATTTAAAGTATTTAGACAAAGTTGATAATAATTTTCAATTGTTTGGACCAAATTTTTCATTGAATAGTTATTCGAATGTTATATACGGGGGAAGCTTTAAACCATCTGAAATTCCAAATGTCTTAAATTCCGGATATGGATTAATATGGGATGGTACGAGTATACACAGCTGTGAGGGTAGTTTTGGAAACTATTTAAAATATAATAATCCTCATAAATTATCTTTATATTTAGCATCTAATTTACCTGTTATTATTTGGAGTAAAGCTGCTGAAGCAAATTTTGTAAAAGAAAATGGTATAGGGTTGTTAATCGACGATTTGAGTAAATTACCTAATATTTTGAGTCAGATATCTAAAGAAGAGTATTTAACAATGTGTTCGAATGTCCAAAAGATTGCTAAAAATTTGTCTAATGGCTTTTATATGACAAGTGCTTTAAATACAGTAATTACTAAAATAGAGAATAATTTGAATGATGAGTAGATTGGGTAGTTAAAAGTGAAGATAAAGGTTAAAACTTTAGAGTATTTATATTGTATATTATATTTTATTTGGGGACTGTTTACGCAAATAAATTTGACTGTCAATATTAAAAACTTTAACTTTTCAGGTATATCTTTTTATTTAAATGTAGCTATCATTATGGGGTTGGCAGTTTTATATGTGCTTAACTTTTCCATACAACCCAATTATGAAGTATCTGTAAAAAATTTCTTTCTTTTTATCTTATTTTTAATTTGTTTAGTTTATACATTTAAGAATATATATGGATTACCATTTCTAACTGGATATATTTTCTTATTAGTAGGAAAAAATTTTGATTTTAAATTAGTTATAAAAATATTTTTGTGTTTCTCTATTTTAGTCTTTATTGGAACAATTTTATTATCACATTTTAATATTATTTCAACGCAGTTAAGTTATGGTGCACGGTATAGAAATAGTTTAGGATTTGCATTTGTTTCATTTCCAGCACAAATATTTTTCTTTATTACCTGTTCTTATCTAGTAGTTAGAAATTATAATATAAAATATTTTGAGCTAATCATATTAGGTTTAATTAACATTCTGTTGTATCGTATTACACAAACTCGAGATCCATTTTATTTAAGTATTATTTTATTAGGTTATCTTACACTTTCTAAAATTACAGGTTATAAATTGCGATTATACAAAATTAAAATATTTTCTTTTATAGAAGAATATATATATTTGATAATACCATGTATATTAGGAATGTTATTATTTATATGTCCTAAAAACATTTTTTATATATTAAATGATATTTTATCAAATAGACTAGTTTTGTCACAAAATGCTATTGAAACATATGGTATTAGACCTTTTGGTACGTCAATTCATTTTTTAACGTCTTATAATTGGTTAGGACAAATAACAGGTCAATATAATTTTATAGATAGCGCATATGTACAGTTATTAGTAGGAAATGGATATGTTTTCACATTTTTACTTTTATATTTTTTAACTGTTATAAATAAAAGAGTAAGGCAAAATAATGATATATTTTTGCTGGGAGTACTTTGTGTAATTGCTATTCATGGGATGTTTGATCCACAATTTATTTTACCGTGGTATTCTCCGTTTATTTTAATAGCTGGCAAATATTTTATGACAGAAACAAAAGAAAAGAAAGAGAGTTTGATTTAATGAACTACTTAGTAGTCGGATCAGGTTTATTTGGAGCAGTATTTGCTCATGAAGCAGCAAAACGTAATAATAAAGTTACTGTAATTGAACAAAGGGATCATTTGGCAGGAAATATTTACACTAAGGAAGTTGCTGGAATTCAAGTTCATCAATATGGCGCACATATTTTCCATACTTCAAATAAAGAAGTATGGGATTACGTACAACAATTTGCTGAATTTAATCGTTATACTAACAGTCCTGTAGCAAATTATTATGGTAAAATATACAATTTGCCATTTAACATGAATACGTTTAGTGAGATGTGGGGCGTAAGAACTCCACAAGAAGCTATGGATAAGATTAATGAACAACGTCAAGAAATGGCTGGAAAAGAGCCTCAAAATCTTGAAGAACAAGCTATTTCATTAATTGGACGCGATATCTATGAAAAATTAATTAAGGGATACACAGAAAAGCAATGGGGCAGAGAAGCTACAGAATTACCTGCATTTATCATTAAGAGACTACCAGTTCGTTTAACTTATGATAATAATTATTTCAATGACGATTATCAAGGTATTCCTAAAGGTGGATATACGCAAATTGTTGAAAAAATGCTTAATAATGAGAATATTGAAGTTAAATTAAATACTGATTTCTTTGATAAAAAGGATGAATATTTAAAGAACTTTGATAAGATCGTTTACACTGGCATGATTGATAAGTTTTTTGATTATAAGTTAGGCGAACTAGAATATCGCTCACTTCATTTTGAAACTGAAGAAAAAGATGTAGATAATTATCAAGGGAATGCAGTAATTAACTACACTGATGCGGAAACGCCATATACTCGTGTAATTGAACATAAGCACTTTGAATTTGGTAAAGGCGATAAGAATAAAACTATTATTACTCGTGAATATCCTGCGGATTGGAAACGTGGAGATGAACCATATTATCCAGTTAATAATGAAAAAAATAATACTTTGTATGCACAATACAGAGATTTAGCCGAAAAAGAAAACAATAAAGTTATTTTTGGTGGACGTTTAGGTCAATATAAGTACTATAATATGGATCAAGTAATTACAGCAGCTTTAGAATCTGTAAAAAATGAGTTTGGTGAATAGTTTTTATGAAGGTCATTAAAAATTACCTTTACAATGTTGGATATCAAGTATTAGCAATAATTGTACCTTTAATTACATCGGCTTATGTAAGTCGGGTTTTAAGACCAGAAGGAGTAGGTGCTAATTCTTTTACTAATTCCATAATTCAATATTTTATTTTATTTGCAAATATGGGAATTGGATATTATGGAAATAGACAAATAGCCTATGTAAGAGAAAATAAGGATCAAATGTCGAAAACTTTTTGGGAAATCCAAATAGTTAAAACAATTATGACTTTATATGCTTTTGTAGCATTTGAAATATTTATGATCTTTTATACTCGTCAATCTGAGTATATGTGGGCTCAATCACTTAATTTAATAGCGATCGCTTTTGATATTTCATGGTTTTATGAAGGCATAGAAGATTTTAAAGTTACAGTCTTAAAAAATTCATTGGTAAAAGTAATATCGATGATTGCAATATTTGTCTTTATAAAGGGACCTAAGGATGTGACTTTATATATTATTGTACTTGCGTTATCAACATTAATTGGTAATTTAACACTATGGCCAAATATAAGACGTGATCTCAATAAGGTTTCTTTTAATTTTCTAAATCCGTGGCAACACTTTTTACCAATGGCGGAATTGTTTATTCCGCAGATTGCAACACAAGTTTATGTTCAGCTTAATAAAACTATGCTGGGTGTAATGGATAGTGAAACTGCATCTGGATATTATCAATACTCTGATAATTTAGTAAAATTAATTTTGGCATTAGTTACCGCAACCGGTACTGTTATGTTGCCACATGTTGCTAATGCGGTTTCACATGGTGATATGCATAAAGTAAATAAAATGCTGTATAAGTCATTTAATTTTGTCTCTGCAGTTTCTTATCCTATGATGTTTGGGTTAGCTGCTATTTCACTTACTTTAGCACCTAAATATTATGGTTCGGGCTATGGTCCCGTTGGTCCCGCTATGATGATTGAATCTATTGTGATTTTAATTATTGCATGGAGTAATGTATTAGGTGTGCAGTATTTATTACCTATCCATAAACAAAAACAATTTACTTGGTCTGTTACGTTAGGAGCTGTCGTTAATTTAATTCTAAACGTACCATTGATACGGATTTGGGGATTAAATGGAGCTATGTGGTCAACTGTATTATCTGAAATTTCAGTGACTCTATATCAAATGTGGGCAGTAAGACATTTGCTTAATTTTAAAGAGTTATTTGCAGATTCATGGAAATATTTTATAGCTGGCTTGGTAATGTTTGTACCTGTTTTTTGGATGAATGCCCATTTGAAAAATTCATGGTTAATGATGGGGATAGAAGTTATTGTTGGTGTAATTGTTTATATAGTAATTGTAGCTTTACTAAAAGCTTCTATAATAAAGGAAGCAAAAGAATTAGTAGATCAGAAATTGCATAAACATAAATAAAAAGATAATTGAGTCATACTAATAAATAATTTGTTTTGATGATTGTAAATAAAAGGTCCATGTATTAAATGACTTAAAGTGGATAATATAACGATGTTGTAATTTATTTTTAATTGTTAAACGTATTGATGGACAATTTTGGCTGTTTGTCAACAACCTAAAGTAGGAGATGAACTATAACATGACGATGTTGTAGTTCACCTCTTATTTTTTGTTTAAAATTAAATTGAGGTTGAGGTCGACAACAGGAATGAAGTAAGCGTCAAAAAGTGAAGTACCTATCTTCTCCTTTGCTTTCGTCCTATACTTGTCTTATCAATTTTGAGGAGGCAAATTTTATGAACGATAAACACGATATTGTACCTTTAACAGATA
>Ga0079226_10004401_pt1 | contig 10774 bp, 8 predicted proteins | sample Poulit2014_FD_76345 | JGI IMG/M metagenome (GOLD analysis project Ga0079226, IMG submission 76345) | Agricultural soil microbial communities from Georgia to study Nitrogen management - Poultry litter 2014 | ecosystem: Environmental > Terrestrial > Soil > Agricultural land | place: USA: Georgia...
CACTTAATGCTAATGCTACTTTTTTCTGGATGATTTTTGGGTTTGCTATAGGGTTGGCGATTTTGCTATTATTTGTAAAAAAGATACATAAGCAAAAATTAAAAGATCTGACTACTACACGTAGAAAAATAGATTGGAAACGAATAGGTTTTGGTTTCATGCTGATCGCTATTCCTTCGGTGATTATTACTTTGATTGACTTTTATATCCAACCTGAAGATTACATTCTACAGTTCGAAATTAAATCATTTTTGGTGCTTTTGTTAATTGCAGTACTTTTTATCCCATTACAAACTAGTTATGAAGAATATCTATTTAGAGGCTATTTAATGCAAGGAATTGGTATTAATGGGAAAAGCCGTGGCTTAGCGCTCATAGGTACATCGGTTATCTTTGGGATGTTACATTTTTTTAATCCTGAGATGCAAATGCTAGGCAATGGACTGATGATTTATTACATCGGAACAGGATTATTGTTGGGTATAATGACCCTGATGGATGAAGGAATGGAATTAGCTCTAGGATATCATGCAGGTAATAATTTGATCATCGCGTTGTTAGTGACTACAGATTGGGGCGTATTTCAAACCCCTTCAATATTAAAAGATATTTCTGAACCTTCTATGGGTGCAGAGGTCTTGGTGACGGTGCTGGTGTTGTACCCTGTTTTTCTATTTATTCTAGCAAAAAAATACAAATGGACGGGATATAAAGAAAAACTATTTGGAAATATCGAAAAACCTAAATTAGAAATAAAAAATGAGTTGGAAAGTAAGGATACACCCCAATTTTAGTCTCAATCAGCATAGGTATGTTCATCCTAAAGAATGGATTAAATATGCGGAGAGATTAATGAATTCATCTCATGAGTATGAGAAGCAAATAGGAAAATTTATATTCGAATGGTGTCTTCCTTCAGAAAATATCGAAATTACCACTTCGGGTTCGACAGGTTTGCCAAAGTCCATGCCATTGCAAAAAAAACATATGTTGTCCAGTGCGAAAGCTACTGCTGACTTTTTTTCTTTATACTCAGGTACAAGGTCATTATTGGCGATGCCTGCAGCTTTTATAGCTGGGAAAATGATGTTAGTTCGCGGTATGACAATGGGATGGAATATGACCTATATTCAGCCTAGCCAATTGCCTCTAAAGGCAAAAGCATCTTATGACTTTGTGGCTATGACCCCTTATCAAGTATATCATAGTTTATCAGATTTAAATAATGCAAATATCATCCTGATTGGAGGAGGTAGTATAGACCCCAATCTGAATGAAAAGTTACAACATCTAAAGGTAAAGGTATTTGCTAGTTATGGTATGACTGAGACTTGCTCCCATATCGCATTACGAGCAGTAAATGGAAAAAAAGCCTCTTCAAAATTTCATGCTATTTCGGGAGTGAAATTTTCAAAAGATTCGAGAGGATGCTTGATTATAGATGCTCCTAACGTCCATGATGGAGTATTGATCACCAATGATATGATTGATTTGTTCTCAGAAACAGCTTTTGTGTGGAAAGGTAGATATGATTCGGTAATAAATTCTGGTGGCATAAAAATAAATCCTGAACAGGTAGAAGAAAAATTATCGAAATATATCGATGTAAATTTTTTTATAAGTTCTCTACCCGATCCTATTTTAGGTAATAAAGTAATATTGCTCATCGAAAACTCTACCCCTATAGAAACCTCATTGCTTTCTACTGCCTATGAAAATTTAAAGAAATATGAGGTGCCCAAAAAAGTATATTATATAGAAAGATTTGCTTGGACGGATACTGGAAAAATTCAACGGGAAAAAACTTTAGAACAAATAAAAAATAAAAATCTGTAACAATATCAGTTTTCGAGTTACTTATACTTAGTAATTATTAATTAAAAAATAACTATGAATTTTTTTAAACGTGTACTCTCTACAGTAGTTGGAATCTTCGTGTTCTTTATCCTCTGTTCTTTTATATTATTCTTTATCGGGGTGTCTATTAGTAAGATGACAGATAAAGAGGTTAAAATTGATAAGAATACAGTATTAGAATTAAAATTAGACTTTCCTGTTAATGATAACTCTGGAGTGGTCGAGTATAAGGATTTCTCTTTTATGAATGATACTAAAAGAGAAGGCTTATTCGATTTGATTACTGCTATTGAATATGCAGCTACGGATGACAATATAAAAGGAATAACTATAGAATCTAACTTTATCCAAGCGGGAATTACACAAACAAAAGCAATCCGGGAAGCTTTGATTCGATTTAAAGAATCTGGAAAATTTGTTACAGCTTATTCTGATATTTATACTCAAAAAGATTATTATCTAAGCTCTGTAGCTGATACTATTTTTGTAAACCCCGTAGGGAGTGTAGATTTTCGCGGTTTGGCAACGGAGTTATTATATTTAAAAGACTTTCAAGATAAGTATGGAGTCAAAATGAATGTAGTTCGTGTTGGGAAGTATAAAAGTGCGGTAGAGCCTTTGTTAGAAAATGAAATGAGTCAAGAGAATAAGGAACAGATTCTCTCTTATCTTAGTTCAATATGGACTAATCTACGTCAGGAGATTGGAGCAAGTAGAGATATCGATTCAGAATACCTAGATATTATTGCAAATGATCTATTGGCACGCACCCCTGAAAAAGCTTTAGAAGTAGGCTTAGTAGATAAAATTGCTTATCATAGCGAGTATGAAACTAGTCTTAGAAATGCGTTGAGTATAAATGAAAAAGATAAAATTTCTAGAATCAATATTCTGGAATACACCGATCATATCGGATTGCAAGATCATTATAAATACAACAAGAATAAAATAGCTATAATTTATGCACAAGGTGAAATTATATATGGGGAAGGGAGTGTGCAAAAGGTAGGACCTAAGGAGGTGAATGAGGCTATTATCAAAGCTAAAAATGATGAGAATACCAAAGCTATTGTATTAAGAGTGAACTCTCCTGGAGGAAGTGCTTTGTCAAGTGAGTTAATTTGGAAAGAACTTGAAGAAGCTAAGAAAGTTAAACCTGTTATAGTATCTATGGGGGATGTAGCGGCTTCGGGAGGATATTATATCGCTGCAGGTGCGGACAAGATTTTTGCGGAACCTACAACGATAACAGGTAGTATTGGAGTGTTTGGAACCTTGCCTAATGTAAAAGGATTAACTGATAAAATGGGGATTCACGCTCATCAAGTAACTACCAACGATAATGCTATTCCGTACAGTCTATTTAATGAGATGACAGAAAACCAAGAAGCTTTTATACGAGAAGGAGTGTTGGACGTCTATGATTTGTTTAAAACTAGAGTAAGCCAAGGAAGAGGAATGAGTATGGATGAAGTAGAAGAAATAGCGCAAGGTCGTGTGTGGACAGGTGAGGAAGCATTAGATATAGGTTTGGTGGATGAGATGGGAGGATTGCAAGAAGCAATTAACTACGCAGTACAACAAGCTGATATTGAGTCTTATCAGATAAAAGAATATCCTGTATTCAAAGTAGATGTAATGAGAGTTTTACGTCGTTTTGGATTGACACAAACTGCGGAGGAATTCTCTAAAGAAGTACTTGGAGAGGAAGTCTATAAAATTCTAGAACATACAAAAACGCAAACTGAAAGAAAAGGAGTGCAAATGATTTTCCCTTATAGCACAGAAATCAATTAAGAAAATCATATAGAATAATGGTTTGGAAGAAATAATAACACAATGAAAATAGCCGCTGTTGTAGAATCAAACAGCGGCTATTTTCATTGTGTTATACTTGTAACACGCCCATATTAAATTTCTTTTCAATCGGGGCATGATTGGCAGCTTCAATCCCCATTGAGATCCATTTCCGAGTGTCTAAAGGGTCGATAATGGCATCTGTCCATAATCTTGCTGCTGCGTAGTATGGAGAAATCTGTTCATCATAAGTTGCTTTAATCTTATCGAATAACTCTTTTTCTACTTCTGGAGTTATTTCTTTTCCTTGTTTCTTTAATGAAGCTGTTTCGATTTGTAATAAAACCTTTGCGGCGCTATTACCACTCATCACAGCGAGTTCGGCACTTGGCCAAGCAACAATTAATCGCGGATCATAAGCTTTTCCACACATCGCATAGTTGCCCGCTCCATAAGAGTTGCCAATCACGATAGTGAATTTTGGAACGACGGAGTTACTGACTGCATTGACCATTTTTGCTCCATCCTTGATAATACCTCCGTGTTCACTTTTACTACCTACCATAAAACCAGTGACATCTTGTAAAAATACTAAAGGTATTTTTTTCTGATTGCAATTAGCAATAAAACGGGTAGCTTTGTCGGCACTATCACTATAAATTACACCTCCAAACTGCATTTCCCCTTTTGCATTTTTCACTACTTTTCGTTGATTGGCTACAATCCCTACTGCCCATCCATCGATTCTAGCATATCCTGTGAGAATGGTTTTACCATATTCTTTTTTATACTCTTCAAATTCAGAATTATCCACAAGACGCTCGATGACTTCTCTCATATCGTATTGTTCTGCACGACTAGCAGGAAGTAGTCCGTAGAGATCTTCTTGTTTTTTTACAGGATTCTGACTAAGGATACGATTGTAACCAGCTTGCTCCTGATCGCCTATCTTGTCGATAATGTTTTTTATTATATCCAAAGCATCGTGGTCATTTTTAGCATGATAATCTGCTACGCCACTGATTTGATTATGAGTTGTTGCACCCCCTAAAGTTTCGTTATCTATACTTTCTCCAATAGCTGCTTTCACAAGATAACTCCCCGCTAAAAATATACTCCCTGTTTTTTCTACAATGATAGCTTCATCACTCATTATCGGTAAATAAGCTCCTCCTGCTACACAACTTCCCATAACAGCTGCAATTTGAGTAATACCCATACTACTCATAACAGCATTATTTCTAAAAATTCTTCCAAAATGTTCTTTATCAGGAAAGATATCAGCTTGCATGGGTAGATATACACCAGCGCTGTCTACTAAATAAATGATGGGTAAACGATTCTCGATGGCAATTTCTTGAGCTCTTAAGTTTTTCTTTCCAGTAATCGGGAACCAAGCTCCTGCTTTGACAGTAGCATCATTGGCAACTACAATGCATTGTTTTCCTTGAACAAACCCGATCACTACTACCACACCACCACTAGGACAGCCCCCATGTTCAGTATACATCCTCTCACCTGCAAAAGCTCCTATCTCTATCTGTTTCGAGTTTTTATCTAATAGGTATTCGATTCGTTCTCTAGCGGTAAGCTTCCCTTGACTACGTAGCTTTTCGATTCGTTTTTCACCTCCTCCTTTAGAAACAAGAGCCAAACGTTTACGTAATTCCGAAAGTTGTAGTTTGTTATGATCTTCGTTTTGGTTGAATTTTATATCCATATATTTCTTTAGCTTTTATTAAATGGTAGCTAAAATACGAAACTTTAATTGTACATTGGGAAAATACTAGTTTAATTATCGATATTTGCAGATAAGGATTATTAAAAAAATTGCGAATATTAATACAGCATAAAAATGATGAATAAAAATACCGTTTTAACATGGGCTACGCTTATTATGGTAGTAATGGGAGTGGTTTTAATTACTATGGGGGTGTTTAGATATTACGAAATAGCGGGTTGGGGATTTGCGACCGTAGGTATCGGTTTTCTAGCTATTGCTTGGGTATTTAATGCTCTTAAAGGACGTGTGTAAACACAAGGTATAATTGTTAATTATAATTTTCAAAAAATGTCAGACGATAAAAAGGTTATTTTTTCAATGTCTGGAGTTACGAAAACCTATCCAGGTTCCCAAACTCCAGTAATTAAAAACATTTATCTTAGCTTTTTTTATGGAGCTAAGATTGGAATATTAGGCTTAAACGGAAGTGGAAAGTCCACTTTACTTCGCATAATTGCTGGGGAAGATACTAATTACCAAGGAGATGTTGTTTTTTCACCAGGATATAGTATTGGATATCTAGAACAAGAGCCCAAACTAGATGAAAACAAAACGGTTATTGAGATTGTAAAGGAAGGTGTGCAAGAGATTGTAGATGTACTGGACGAATACAATAAGATAAACGACATGTTTGCTTTGCCTGAAGTATATGAGGATCCTGACAAGATGGAGGAGCTCATGAATAAACAAGCTAAACTTCAAGATCGAATAGACGCAACCAATGCTTGGGAGTTGGATACTAAACTTGAAATAGCTATGGATGCTTTACGTACGCCTGATCCTGATAAGAAAATTGGTGTGCTTTCGGGAGGTGAAAAACGACGTGTTGCTTTATGTAGATTGCTATTACAAGAACCCGATATCTTGTTATTGGACGAACCTACTAACCACTTGGATGCAGAAAGTGTCCACTGGTTGGAGCATCATCTTGCACAGTTTAAAGGAACGGTAATCGCCATTACTCACGACCGATACTTTTTGGATAATGTAGCAGGTTGGATCCTGGAATTAGATAGAGGAGAAGGAATACCTTGGAAAGGAAACTATTCTTCATGGCTGAATCAAAAATCCAAAAGACTGGCACAAGAACAAAAACAAGCTAGCAAACGACAAAAAACTCTAGAAAGAGAGTTAGAATGGGTGCGGATGGCTCCGAAAGGCCGACAAGCTAAACAAAAAGCAAGGCTAAATAATTATGATAAATTGATGAGCCAAGATCAAAAGCAACTTGAAGAAAAATTGGAAATCTATATTCCAAATGGTCCTAGATTAGGAACGAATGTTATCGAAGCCAAGGGAGTAGCAAAAGCGTATGGAGACAAACTTTTGTATGAAGATTTGAACTTCAAGTTACCACAAGCAGGGATAGTAGGAGTTATAGGACCGAATGGAGCAGGTAAAACAACTATTTTCCGTATGATAATGGGGGAGGAAACTCCTGATAAAGGAACTTTTGAAGTGGGCGAAACAGCTAAGATAGCGTATGTAGATCAAACTCACTCTAATATAGATCCAGAGAAAACAATTTGGGAAAATTTTTCTGAAGGACATGAACTGATTATGATGGGAGGTAAAGAAGTAAACTCTAGAGCCTATTTAAGCCGCTTTAATTTTAGTGGAAATGAACAAAACAAGAAAGTAGCCACTCTTTCTGGTGGACAGCGAAACCGTCTGCATCTGGCCATGACCCTTAAAGAAGAAGGAAACGTATTGTTATTAGATGAGCCTACCAATGACTTAGACGTTAACACACTTCGTGCCTTAGAAGAAGGACTGGAGAGTTTTGCTGGCTGTGCAGTTGTCATTTCACACGACCGTTGGTTCCTAGATAGAGTTTGTACTCATATATTGGCTTTCGAAGGAGATAGTCAAGTGTATTTCTTTGAAGGAGGCTTTAGTGAATACGAAGAAAATAAACGCAAACGTTTGGGAGGAGATATGATGCCAAAACGTATCAAATATAAAAGACTAATACGATAGAGGATGTTAAAAAGATTTTTAGGAATAGCCGTGATATCTAGCCTTTTGTGGGCATGTGGAGTAAACAAAAATATTCGACTTGGAGAAGAGGTCTTAACCTATAATTCTGCAGGCAACGATATTGCTAATATTTATCTAGCCTTTTATGATAACCATAGGTTTCTGTTCGAAATCAAACCTGTCGATCCAGAAATGGAAACGGAGGCTCAACGAAAAGAAGTGGGAACCTTTACAGAAGAAGGAAGCTGGTATTTATTGCAATTTCCTAAAAAATCAAACTTTGAATTGAAAGCGATTTTTGAAGGCGAGCAGGATGCAGATTGGTTCGAGATAATTGATACTCACCAGGTGAGAATTAGAAAAAATATGGATGCTTTTTATCTCTGGGGTATCTTAGTTGAAAGGCAGTAATAATCAAAAGATAAAAAACCTACTCACAGTGCGGAACTACAGAGTAGGTTTTTTTTATTCTTTAGTAAACAAAAAGTCTCCTCCACTTTGCAAAAGTCTAAAAGAGTTTTCTTCTGGTTTGAATATTATTTTTAAGCCTACCATTCTATAGGAGAAAGTATGAGCTTCTTCCTCACAATTCAATTCGATAGAAGGTTGTCCCGTGGCTTGGATGCTTAAACTTTTATCGCTTTTTCTAACACTTATTTTTAAGGGTAGGGCTTCTGAACTATATTCACCTATGTACTGTTCTTGTATTTCAGGATTCAATTGACAGTTGTCAAAATTTGGAATTTCAATAGGACGATCTGTTACAGCATTTAATAAGGAAATTCCAATGTCATTTATAGGAAATCGAACTCCATTACTCAAAATAGTATATCCTATTTTTTCATAAGGGAGATACCCAAAAAAGGATTGGAATCCATCAATTCCTCCAGAGTGACCATAGCCTATTATATTATAGTAAGGAAAAGTGATGATTCCCATTCCAAAGTTATCTTTTGTATCTAACATTAACTCCATACTTGCTACACTTAATAGTTTACCAGAGAAAAGAGCGGAAGCAAAAGTGTTCATATCGCCAATCGTGGAAAAAATAGCACCTGCCCCTAACGGAACAGAAAAATGGGTAGTAGGCTGTTGAATCCATCCGTCTTGATATAAATATGATAAGGCGAGATTCGAGGAGGGTAATTCCCCGTAATAGGTATTAGAAAGACCTATCTTGGAAGTGATTTTTTCTTTTAAAAGGCTAGCAAAATCTTTTTGATAAAGATCTTCCAATAAGTAGGTCAAGAGGATATAATTGGTATTGCTATATGAAAAATAAGTACCTGGAATAAACTCACTGTTATATTCATTTATTTTCTCCATTATCTCTTTTCGAGATTGTGGCTTGGTATTCCATTCCATATAATCGGGTTCACTAGTAATATTTGGGATGCCACTTCGATGTTGAAGTAAATGTTGAATTGTAATATTTTGTGCATTATCAACTTGTGGAAAAAAATGATCCAAAGAAGTTTCAAGTTCGATTTTCCCTTCTTCGAATGCCATTAATATTAGAGTTGCTGTATAGGTTTTGGTAATAGAACCTATAGCATAATGAGTATGAGAATTGTTTGTCTCGCCGTTTTTTATATCGCTATAGCCTATGTTTCTTTCATAGACTAGGCTGTCGTTTTTTATAAGTTGAACGCTACCCATAAACTGATTGTTCTCTTCCAGTACATCAAAAAACTTTTCAAGTTCTTCGTAGTGTTGGTTTTGTGCCCAACAGTTAATCCATATAAAAAATAGAAAACCAAAAATTAATTGTTTGTTCATAAAGATGTTTTTAGAGGTTTTTCTAAAGTAAGTTGCAGATTAAAATTTTCTTCCTCTTGCTGCTCTTTGTGCCCCTTTCCCAAAATGTTGTCTAGGGTTTCTCGCCATTTTCATCTGATCCTGCATCATCTTGATTTGTTCGGTAAGCATATTGTGTTTATCTAACTTCTTTGCTTCCGAAAGCAAAATCTCTGCTTCTCTACGTCGATTTTTGGTCATAGCAATTCCTGCTAGATTTAATTTAGTCATTGCCATATCGGTATTCATACTCAATCCGAGCTCTACGGCTTTTTTAAAATACCTTTCTGCTTCATTGATATTGGTCTGTGAGATCATCAATCCGTTGATATAATTATAATATCCTTCTTGTTTACGAACCAATGCAGCTTTTGGATTGCGAATCTTATCTAACCATTTCTTTGCTCCTTCAAAATCTTGTTTGCGTAGGCGTAAAAATGCCAAGAGAATCATTTCATTTTTGAAATATAAAAACATAAAAACACCAGAAAGTAGAATATACATTATCCCATTACCGATAAATCCTTCTATGAATTGCCAAATCGCATACGCGAAAATCCCAACAGCTAGAATCAGCTTGTAAATTTTATTAAACATACAGTAAGTTTTACTTTATTTTGCAAAGGTATAAAATATCCAATTAAATAGAGAAGCTTGTAAAAGAATGTACGTGTCTTCTTTATTTTGTTTTAAAAGAAAAAAGAGGTTTCTCTATAAAAGTAGTTCGAATACCTAGCAACAAGACCAAACCTCCTATCACCATTTGGAAGCTAATTTACTCATTTAAAAAAATCCAAGCTAAAATAGCCGACATAAAACCTTGACCTAATAAGCTTACCGAAACTCGTGTAGCTCGCATATTTTGGGTCGCATAACTGAGTAATAACCAAGCTAGAAGTTGACAAATAACGGCTTGAATTCCTAGAACAATCCAACCTTTGGGACCGAAACCTGTAAAAGGTTCATCTAGATAGTAGCTTACTATACCTAGAAATAGACTAGCACTGAGAAGGCTAATGCTCATAAAACTGATAACATCTACTTTTTGAAGTGTGTTTTTACTAATCAGCATATAATGGGCATAGAGTATTCCTGAGAGAATGGCAAGAGTAAAAGCACGATCGAAAGACATTTTCCAGAAAAAATCAAAACCTATAAGGATAATCATACCCAATAAAGCAAGGCTTGTACCAATCCAGAAGTTTTTCTTGGGTTTGTTAGGAAAAAATAAAAACATGCCCAATCCTACCCAGATTGGAGATAGATTAGTGAGGAGAGTTGCTTGGGTTGCTGTTGATTCTTGAATAGAAATGTTCCAAACTGCAACATCAGCACCAAAAATTAATCCACATAAAATAGATAGCAGAAAGTATTTTCGAGAAGGCAGTTTAAATTTTTTTGTAATTAATGCATAAGGGAATAATAACAATGCTGAAAAAGCCATTCTATAAAAAGCAGAAATAACACCTGGGGCCAATTCTAATTTGACCAATACAGGGAAAACTGAAATGGCAAGCACGCCAACTGTCAAAGCTATTTGAGGTCTTGTCATAGCTTTTA
>Ga0079226_10004402_pt1 | contig 10774 bp, 9 predicted proteins | sample Poulit2014_FD_76345 | JGI IMG/M metagenome (GOLD analysis project Ga0079226, IMG submission 76345) | Agricultural soil microbial communities from Georgia to study Nitrogen management - Poultry litter 2014 | ecosystem: Environmental > Terrestrial > Soil > Agricultural land | place: USA: Georgia...
ATAATTCAATCTACCCTCCTCCATAATATAGCTAATAACCACTTACAGGAGGTATTAAGAACAACTGAACTTGTTTGTGTCAAAATTATTAACGTAGACTGCTTATGATCATCTATTTTATACTTATAATAAATTGCTATACAAAGGAATAATTCAAGATCAAACTACCCCAGACTCGTTATCGCCAAAATCATGAAATTAAAGGAACATTATATTTTATACGTTCAATCAATCTATCGATAGGAATGGGATAATGATTCAAAGGATGATCTTGTTCAATTGTAAATGTTTGTGAAAATACACAATCTACTAGACCTTCTACTAATCCTAACGTTGCAATAGGATGGTAAGAGAGACTGTATCCTCCTTCTTGAATTACCGCTAATTTACCTTCACAAATTTGGTCAGCCATTTGACGGACTGTCCTTGCCATTTGTCTAAAACCCTCTCTAGTCACCATCATTCTTCCCAAGGGATCATATAAATTCGGATCCTGGCCTGCTGACAATAAAATAAGATCAGGATTAAATGCTTCTCCAACAGGTTTTACAATATTATTAAGTACTGAAATATACTCTTCATCCCCACAACCTGGAGGTAAAGGAATGTTTATATTATAACCTTCTCCGCTTTCTGAACCCGTTTCTGATAATGCTCCTCCAGTTGTAGGATAATTAAACTCCTGATGAATAGATATAAAACATGTATTATGATCATGATAGAATATATCTTGAGTTCCATTTCCATGATGAACATCCCAATCAATGATGAGAATTTTTTTCACTCCATATTTTTCTCTACTATATTCAGCAGCTATAGCAACATTGTTAAACAAACAAAATCCCAATGATTCATTTCTTGTTGCGTGATGCCCTGGTGGCCTAATACAAGCATATGATCGATTGATGTGTTTTTCGGTGAATAGAACATCTACTGCTTTCATTGCACCACCTGCTGCTAATTTTGCTGTTTCGTACGAGCCACTTGCAGCAAAAGCTGAAGGACCTACTTCAGTTAATTTTGGAGAGTTATTCGCTTTTATAACCTTTTGTACCATATGTTCTGAATGAACTCTTCTTAAATCTTTAATTGTTGCTTCTAATGGTGAAAATTGCTTCATATTTTTAATAATTTTAGTTTGTTGCAGCACGTCGAATACAAGTCCTGCTCGTCTAGGATTTTCAAATTCGATATCAGTCGAAATGGAATTCTCCGAAAAATCTAGTTGTTGATTCCCTGTTTTGTGATCCTTCCGAAAATTGTCATCCCATATAAATGCTGTATTCATTAACTTCCTCCTTAAATTTTCATAGATTCTTTACTGAAAGATGGAGCCGTTTGCTTAAAACCTCTTGTTATAAAGACTAGAACAGCTAGACCAATTACATTCCAAACTATCCCAAACGTTAAAGCCACTGGCTCAATGTTATACCACATTACAGCTAAAAAACTTATTCCGATTAAAGGAAACAAACCATACAATATAAGCGACCTACTATCTCTTCTTTTTTCATTGATAAGAAAATAATAGATAACGCATATATTAACAAATGTAAATGCAGTAAATGCACCAAAGCTTATAACAGATGAAGCCGTGTCTAATGTAATAAAAATTGCTGGAATACTAGCAATTCCTGTTGTAAGAATATTAAAAATTGGAATTTGGTTTTTAGGATGTAAATACCCAAATATCTTTTTTGGAAATACATTATCTCTGCCCATTGCATATAATAGTCGTGAAGTACCCATCTGCGCAGCAATACCACCTATTAAAGTAGCCGCAATTATTATTCCTGTGAATATCGCATTGAATAACATTCCTCCTATTTCAATAGCTATTTCCACAACAGCTGAATCAGGAGTCCCAAATACTGAAACGTCTGGAAAAGATATCTGTAAAAAGTAAGTAATGGTTGTATACAAAATACCAAGAAAAATAATTAAAGCAATCATTGCCCTTGGAATATTCTTTTTTGGCTTTAATGTTTCCTCAGCCAGAGTACTTGCAGCATCAAAACCAACAAAAGTATATGCCAAAGTAACCGAGCCAGCAAAAACATGAGTTAAGTTAAATGACTGTGAATAAAAAGGATCAATTGAGAAAAGCGTTGTCGGATTCTCATTAATAAGATAATAGTTTATTAACAGTGCTACAAATATGACTGATATAAGCACTTGTAATGCTATAAGTATCATACTAAGGGAAACCGTAACTTTAACACTAAATATATTGCACAATGTAATAACGACAAGTGTCCCAATAATCCATATCCATTCCGGAACATTTGGAAATAACGGCACCATATAAATAGCGACGCTCACTACATATACAATAGGTAAAAACAAATAGTCAAGTAATGCTGCCCAACCAACAAGGAAACCAACATTTGGATTTATTGTTTGTTGTACATATGTATAGGCCGATCCTGAACTCGGGAAAACTTTAACCATATGTGCATAACTCAAAACAGTAAACATTATTGCTATAACAGTAAATAAATATACGGGAGGCACGTGCCCATTAGTTTTCTGTGAAGCAATACCGAATATTGTAAACACTGTGGAAGGCGTTAATAAAGATAAAATAATCACAAAAACGCTCAAAAACCCCAATCTACGTTGTAACTTCACTTCATTCATTTTACGATACCTGTCTCCTCACTTTTATTTATCACAAATATAAAACAATGGATACTGAAACAAGTTTGAACTACTCTGATTTATTTAGCTTTTACTTTACTATATATTACCTTTTCATCTTCCTCTTGTATTTGATCTTGTAGCAAGTATCTTTTAACAGGAGGAATAAGGCTTAAAATATAATAAAATGCCCCACTGACAATCATTCCGAATCCAGTTCCAGTTGTATAAAGAAAAATACTATTTCTTGGAACACCTTCGAATGGTTCATAAACAAATAAGTAACCAATTATCCCTACCACAAATGATAGTACAGCAGGAATGTTGATTCCTTTCGTATAATTGTAAGCATCGTTTCCTTTTACTTTATATAATGCTTTCAAAGAGACTTTGCTTTTCCGTATCAAGAAAAAGTCGACTAATATTAAAGCTACAATAGGTCCTGCAGTTGCTCCAAGCAGCGCTAAAAATACATGATAATACTCCCATATACCACCCCAGAATATAAGCACAACAATCCATCCTGCCCAAAATGTTGTTACATACTTAAATTTCAAGTTAGGTTTCAATACTTTTGTACTGATAGCTATTCCATATAGAGATACTGCTACAGTAGTGATATTAGCAATAGAAATAAAAATTAAAGATAAAATGCTTAGAACCGGACCTCCCAATTCAAGCAACCAATCTGTTGGATCTACACTTTCTGTTCCGGTAGCTGCGAGCATTGCCAATGCCGTAATCACCCCAATACTGACAAAAGAAGCCATTATAAATGTAAATCCTCCAAAATGACCCCAATAGCTTTTACGTTCTGTTTTTGTCAAACGAGATACGACACCGATAGAGGCAAACCAGCCAAATATAAAAGCAATGTTCCATTCTGTTACAACCATATAACTCTCGTGATTACTACCATATTCATTTGCATATAATGGTTTCACTTGTAAAAGTTCCGAAAAAGAGAATTTTGTAAATACTGTTGCCAAAATAATTACGCCTATTAATAATAACATCGGCACCATAATTCTCGTTGCATTCCTAACTGCTATAGGCCCTCTCAATGCAATCCATAATCCTAGCAGTGCACAAATTGTAGCAATCCAAGGAGTCCAAGAATCAGATAAATGAATACCTGATGCCCCCATTATTTTAATTACAGAACTAGCAAAAACTTCAGTATTAATTACATCATAACCTAGTTGAGTTGCTAACATAATTACAGCAAAAATAATTAGACCTAGATAACCTAGTAATGCTTTTTGGTAGATCCAAATATCTATCCCATACCTTGTTGTAATAACAACACATAAACTAATCACTAATCCGGCTAGAGCCATTCCAAAAAATATACTGCTAAGAGACTGTTTCAACCCTAGTACCGCAGCAATCTCGCCCCCCTGAACATAAGCCCACGTAGCAATTGCCCAAGCACCAGTTACTAGAAACACATCCCAAAAACCATAAATTTTATCCTTCTTCACCAAAGGAATAATACCATAATAAGATTCATTACTAATGTTATCTATTTGACTATTGTTATTTGAGTTATTGCTCATAGAATATTATAATCCTCCTATAATTAATCCCACAATACTGACACATGCAATTAAAATAATTATACTTATATCTATTTTATTTAGTGCTGATCCAAATTCGTAGGAATCATCATCTAACATGTCTACTTTTTCTTCTATCTCTTTTTGTAATTTTATTTCATTATTAGAATTCCGTGTCAATGTAACACCCCCTTTTTTCACGCTATATAAATTATTATTAGTTGGAAAACCAATTAATGGGTTCTACCGCTAAATTAACGTTAATTTGTTTAACTTCTTGATATTCTTCTAATCCATAAGTTCCCAAACTTCTTCCAATTCCACTTTGTTTATAACCACCCCAAGGTGTTCCTTCGTGGGTCGTATGGTAAGAATTTATCCAAGTAATCCCGGATTTAACTTTTTTAATTACACGCATTGCTTTTGCACCATCTTGTGAAAAAACAGCACCTGCTAATCCATAATCAGTCTCATTGGCTAATTTAATGGCTTCCGCTTCGTTTTTAAAAGATTGAATGGCGACTACTGGCCCAAAAATTTCCTCTTGAACGATACTCATATGTGAAGATACATTCGTAAAAACAGTAGGCTCTACAAAATAACCTTTTTCTAATCCATTTTCTTTTAATTGATTTCCACCATAAGCTAGAGTTGCCCCTTCTTTCTTGCCCTTTTCAATATAATCCAGGATTCTGTTTAATTGGCTTTCACTCGTAATCGCTCCCATTTCCACGCCTTCTTGTAATCCCGGACCTACTTTTATATTTTTGGCACGATCTATAAAACTAGATACAAATTCTTCATATATGTCTTCATGCACTATGAGCCTGCTACCGGCTGAGCATACTTGTCCTGCGCCGTAATAAATACCAAATAAAGCATAATCCACAGCTGTTTCAAAGTCAGCATCGCTAAATATAATATTAGGAGATTTTCCACCAAGTTCTAAAGAAATTTTCTTGAGATTACTTGATGCTGCTTTCATAACCTGCTGCCCAACTGAGGTACTTCCGGTAAATGAAACAATATCAACATCATGACTTTCAGAAATGGCTTGTCCAATGATGGAACCTTTTCCTAATACTAAATTTGCAACACCTTTTGGCAGCCCTGATTTATGTATTATTTCAAATAATTTAACCAAAGACATCGGTGTAGTTTCTGAAGGTTTAAATACAATCGTATTTCCTGCGGCGAGTGCCGGAGCAATTTTCCAAGATGCCATCAATAAAGGAAAATTCCAAGGAACAATTAAGCCGGCAACTCCAACTGGCTCCTTTACTATTAATCCCTGCATTAAATCTGGTGAGTCATACGATTCGCCATCAGCCTTCATGATTAAACCTGCATAGTATCTAAAACAAGATATTGCATCAGCTACATCATATTCTGCTTCTAATTTAGTTTTTCCATTATTCGACGATTCTATCACTGCTAATTCCTCTTGTTTTTCTGCCATTCTATCAGCTATATTAAAGAGGTAACGTGCACGATCCTGTGGGGAAATTTCTGACCATACACCAGATTCAAATGTCTGTTTAGCTATTGTAATAATATCTTCAGTTTCCTTTTTTGTAGCCTGCGGTGCAATTGCCAAAACTTCCTTTGTCGCAGGATTTATTACTTTACTTTTATCTTTATTTTCCGAGCCAATCCATTCACCATTCGAATACATTTTTAATTCAATCATAATATACTACCCTTCCCATCGTGATTTAAAAAAATTAACAATAGAAAACAAAACAGATAGATTGGAACTATCTGTACTTGTTTACTAATGCATTGACTTTGGTGCAATATAAGGTTTTATTAACTATACAAATTGCAGTAGCTAGTATGTTAAGAATCTCATAGGGTACTTACTACTTCTGATAAAGCTTCATCCATGATATTTATCATTTCTTGTAATTCTTCTTTAGTTATATTTAAAGGTGGAGCTACTGCAAGGATATTCATACCTGGTTCGTAATCAAATGGGCGTATAATTAAACCACGTTTACTACAAGCCTCTACCATATTTCCAGCTGCATCTACTCCCTCATCAAAAAGGACATTGTCTTCAGGATTTTTCATCATATCAAAAGCACCTAATAACCCTACTGTTCGCGCGTTTGTAACATATTCATATTTATTTGCTAGATGATGAAGGCCCTTTTGTAATTCCTCTTCCATCTCTGCAACATGACTAATAATATTTTCTCGTTCAATTATTTCAAGATTCTTTAAGCCTACTGCACATGCAGTCGGATGACCGGTATACGTGAAACCGTGTGGTAGATTGTCATCAAACTGGTTGATGGTATCTTTTATTTTCTGACTCAGTATTACCCCACCTAACGGAAAACACCCACTAGTAATTCCTTTGGCAAAGGAAATCATATCAGGCACTATATTCCAATGGTTAACTCCAAAGTTTTTACCAGTACGGCCAAATCCGCAAATTACTTCATCAGATATCATCAATATATTCTGTTCATCACATAACTCTCTAACAGCTTGTAAATAGCCTTTAGGAGGAATATGAACTCCCCCTGCTCCTTGAATGGGTTCTATAATAACCGCTGCAATTCTATCACTGCCATAGGTTTCAACAATATGACGAATACTCTCTTCATATTGTGGGTCATTTCTATCACCCTTCTCAGCATTCAATAAATGTGCTGTAGCATTTAGTATATTAGGGTCACCTGATCCTGAAAATTCCTGATACTCTTTAATACCAGTTGCTCGTTGAGTAGAGATTGTTACACCATGATAACCTCGTTTTAAAGAGATAATTATATTTTTTGATTTATACCCTTGCAACTGCCAGTAAAAACGAGAAAGTTTAAAAGCTGTTTCATTGGCTTCTGAACCGCCTGAAGTGTAAAACACACCATTCAAGTCTCCTGGTGCATACTCAGCTAACTTTTCAGCCAATAATATAGCAGGTTCACTGCTGTTAGAGTAAAACTGAGATCCATATGCAAATGTTTTCATTTGATCATAAGCTGCTTGAGCCAGTTCCTCGTTCCCATGTCCCAAGTTTACATTCCACAACTGAGATATGCCGTCTATGTATGAATTCCCCTCCATATCGGTAAAGCTTATTCCTTCACCTTTTTCAAATATCATACTGGGACCATTATCAGCATTATCTTTAGGAACAGATTGTGGATGGATAATAGTTCGTTTGTTTATTTCTTTCAGTTCATTTATTGTATACTTCTTTTTTGTCGTCATAATATAAGACACCTCTTTTGTTGTTATGATTATTTTTACAGAAATTTTTAATAATTAGACAACATTACTTAGTATACAAAAATTAATTTGAAATTTCAAATTAGCATAAAATATTTAGTTTAAACAAAACACTTATCACCAAGAAAAATCAGTATAATACACTTGCTGATATAGGAAGAAAAGTGCCTTTCATCACAAGATGTAATTTAACAATTTTTCTATAAGCCTGTGACAATTTCATAACACAATCTTAAAAACGGGATTTGTCTTCATTGGATAAACCCCGTTATATCTTTAATCATTATTTAATTTTGATATGAATGTTCGAGTTTACGTTTCAGACAATTAATCAAGAATTTAATTCACTAGACAGTTCTTTTTCTTTGTTTTCCTTTGACCAATAACCCACCACCGTTTTCAAGATATTCAATCATGCCTTCTGCTGCCCGATAAGCAAAGGCTCCAATCGTTTCTGTTGGATTTGTATTACTGAAGTTTGGAAATGAAGATCCCCCTACTACAAATAAATTCTCCATATCCCAGACTTGTGAATAGTTATTGACAGCTGAAGTGTCCGGATTATCCCCCATAATAACCCCTTCGGCTGCGTGTGTATTTACACTAGTCTCATTTATCTCTGCCTCGTCTGATACTTCAGGGATATCGATGATATCTGCGCCCATTTTTTCTAACACTCCCTTTGCCTTTTCACTTATTGCTTTAGCCATATTCCGTTCTTGATCGGTTGCCTTAGCTGTTACACGAAGTAAAGGATCCCCGAATGCATCTTTATAGATAAGATCTAAATCCATATAATTATGTGTACGCGGTAAAGTACCTTGCATACCAGCAACCGTTAGATGACGATATGCATAGTGCAAGGACTTGTCTTTGAATTCCTTGCCCCAAAACGGTGTGCCCTGAGGAATGAGATTATTAGCAATTGCTCCCGCTCCGTCCTGAAAGTAAAAAAGATTAAATCCATGTAAGAAGTCTGTTTTACCATTGTCTATATTGTCACCATTATAATCGTCACACACAGCACCTAATGCACCAGCTCCAGCAAAAGTATTAAACTTCTTATCTTCAAAAAATCCAGTAGCCGAGTTACCACCAATACCAGTATTATGAGAAGTTAAATTTTTACCGATAATACCTTTTCCCGTTTTCGGATCATATTGCTCTCCAATATCTGATAACATCATTAACCGATTATTTCCTGAAAAGAATGCTCCAAGTACAACCAAATCAGCAGGTTGCTCATATTCCTCGAGGGTTAATGGATCTACATATAAAACACCTGTAGCTTTTTTCCCGTCGTGCAGTGCCCGTTTTACATGGGCATTGTTTCTCAATTCAAAATTACCTGTTTTTTCAGCTGTTTTAAGAACCGTTACGATTGGATCTGCCTTAGCACCAAAATCACAACCATACATCGTACAAAATGCACAAAAAACGCAAGCATTGATTTGTTCACCATCTGGATTTTCATAGTTCTGCAATATCGTTGCGGAAGGCATACGAAAAGGATGATAATCAAGCTCTTTCGCTGCATCTATAAACATTCTTACAGGTAGCGATGATTTCATTGGCGGATTGGGATAGTCATCAGATCGCTTTGGCCCGAGTGGATTTTCTTCACCGGATATGCCTGCCGTCTTTTCAAATTTATCATAATATGGTTCTATTTCATCGTAAGTAATTCCCCAATCTTGAATTGTCATATCTTTAGGAATTCGATCTTCTCCATATTTTTCGATAATGTTACTACGAATTTCAAAGTCGAACGGTAGCCAACGATACGACCAACCGGACCAATGTACGGATGTACCCCCAGTACCTTCATCATATAAGGGATAACCATAGTGCACCCGAATTGGTAATGAATCTTCATCCACCGTATTTCTAAATGTGAGCGTTTCTTTCGTTAAATCCTGAGCTAGTTCGTAACGACGTGTATAACGTAACTCATCTTTTGCCCCGACAAAATCCTTTGTACTACGATCTTTTCCACGTTCTAACCCTACAACTTTATATCCTGCCTTGGCTAATTCAGCAGCTGGAATCCCACCAGCCCAACCGCTTCCAACAACCACGACATCTACTTTATCTAACTATTAGCCATCGTATCAACTCCTTCAAACTAAGATTTTGGTTGGTAATCAGTTAAACTAATTGGTTTCTTTTTAACGAAGTCGTCATCCTCTATGATGTCAGCATAAGAAGACACGGCACCTGGATACTCCTTCATTTCCCAACCTGCCATGTTACGATTAACACCATATAATGGATCAGAATAGGCACCTTCTATAGTCAACATCCGGAGAAAACTAAAGAAACTACTAGAGTTCACACCGGCCATTTTCACCTCACCACTTTCAAAGTCCTGTAAAATCTCAATTTGTTGATCTTCTTCAGCTTCATCAAACGAAGTATCAAACCGTTCATGACTTATTTGATTCATTTTCATTACTTCCGATAAAACAATTTGCCCTCTAGTCAGACTAGAATGTTCTACAGATGATCCTGAAGCTGGAAAAGGACCTTGCCTGTAGTCACCACCATTTATTCCCCATGTACCAGCCATCTGCTTATCAATGAAATAAGGAACACCCAATTCAATTGCACCAGGCCCATTATCATCTTTAGGAAAAATTCGTTCAGTTGCCTGCTCGAGCACTACAAAATCATCTATTCTTGTAAAGAACATACGCGCTTCTGAGTATGTATGTTGCTGCTTATCTTTTTGTGGGGCTGTTTTTTCATCTGTTTGCAGCTGATTAGTCAGTAGTCCTCCAAGCAATGAACCACCTGCTATTCCTCCAACTGCTATACCAGTGTTTTTCATAAACCGGCGACGACTCGAATCAAACTCTTTATCCTTATCATTATTGTTATTATCGTTGATGCCATTGTTATCGTTGTTGTCAGCCATTTTTCGTCCTCCTTTTAAAACACATTTTTCCCATTCCTTAAAATATTAGATGAAGTGAAAATGTATACTAAACATTCATGTGATTTCTGTTAACAGAATAGCCTTAAAAAAAATAAAAATATACACGGATTTATTGATGTGTTTGGGAGGTAAACGAGATTCATTTTTGATTTTGCGCGTGATTGTTTTGACCATTGTTTGTAAGGGAAGTTTGTTTGAATTTATTGCGATCCATTGATTCATTTTGTTTTGTGGCGTAAACGTAAAAATGAGGTCTACCATTTGGTAAACCTCGTGTTTTATGCTTTTAGTAGTTTTGCATTAATAGCAACGATAATGGTACTCAAACTCATCAATACAGCGCCAACTGCAGGACTCAATACAATACCAATCGGAGCTAAAGCACCGGCTGCAAGTG
>Ga0079226_10004403_pt1 | contig 10773 bp, 8 predicted proteins | sample Poulit2014_FD_76345 | JGI IMG/M metagenome (GOLD analysis project Ga0079226, IMG submission 76345) | Agricultural soil microbial communities from Georgia to study Nitrogen management - Poultry litter 2014 | ecosystem: Environmental > Terrestrial > Soil > Agricultural land | place: USA: Georgia...
ATATAGGGCTGCTGATTGCAGGTATTCTTATAACAGCATGTGATCTGACGGAGCTGCCGCAGGATACGGCATCGAAAGAAAATGTGTTTAACGATGAGATCGGCCTGGAGCTGTACACCAATTCCTTCTACAACATCCTACCGGGCGCCACTACCATTACCCAGGGAGATGCAATGGCCGACTACAGTGCCCGAAGGGATGTGCCCCTGTTTTTGAGAGAAGGGGCCTATGGTCCGGGCACCACCAGCGGATGGAGCTGGGGAGATCTTCGTAATATCAATTATTTCCTCGACAACAATACGAACCCGGAGGTTGATGAGGAGGTGCGTCGGCACTATAACGGTATTGCCCGCTTTTTCAGGGCGCTGTTTTATTTTGAAAAAGTGAAGCGTTACGGCGACGTCCCCTGGATTAGCAAAGCACTTAGCATTGATGATCCGGAACTGTTTGAGGGAAGAGATGACCGCGCGCTCGTCATGGATAGTGCATTGGCGGATATAGATTTTGCCATTGAACATATTACCACGGAAACAGAGCCGACAAGGACCAGAGTTACGAAAGATGTAGCCCTGGCCCTGAAATCCAGGATTGCCCTGTTTGAAGGAACCTTCAGGAAATATCATGCCGGGGGACTGGCGTCAGGCCTGGAGGATACAGCTGGCGAGTGGCTCAGGCAGGCCGCAGAGGCGGCCGGAGAAGTGATGGCGAGGGGGAACCACAGTCTGCATAACGGGCCGGAAGACACCTTCTACGAGCAACTTTTTAAGACCGATACCCCCACCAGTTCCGAAGATCTGCTGGTAATAGCACACGATACAGAGCTTGGGGTCCTTCATTCTGCGAATTGGTGGTATACCAGTTCAACCTACGGTGTGAGATTGAGTCTGATCCGGCCATTCATTAATACGTATTTGAACCTGGACGGGACTCCTTTTACGTCAACACCGGGCTATGAGGAGATGACATTTACCGAGGAAGTGCAGAACAGGGATGCGCGATTGTCCCAGACGATACGCACTCCGGGATATACCCGCAATGACGCAGGTACTATTATCCAGCCTCCGCCCGACTTTTTATATGTCTACACCGGCTACCATCCGCATAAATGGACGCTTGACGACACATCCATTGATAACTGGCCGGAAAATACCAATACGGTTGCCGCATTCCGGTACGCCGAGGTTCTGCTTAATTATGCGGAAGCGAGAGCAGAACTGGGTGAGATGACAAGTGCGGACTGGCAGGAAACAATCGGGGCATTGCGCGAGAGGGCGGGTATCACCGCTGGGCTGTCCTCGCTTCCGACGACAGTAGATCCATATCTTCAATCGACGTACTTCCCGGATATCTCGGATCCGGTTATCCTGGAGATTCGCCGGGAGCGGGGTATCGAACTCGTGTTGGAAGGCCACAGGTTTTATGACCTGGTCCGGTGGAAAAGAGGCGAACTGCTGGAAATGGACTGGGAAGGCATTTACCTGCCGTCGGTCAACACCTATATGGATCTGAATGCCGACGATGATCCCGATGTCTATTTTTATACCCAGGAACCTGCTTCCGAAGATCAGATGAACGGAGTGGTATACCTGGATGTGACGGGCGAAGGCTTTGGGCTCACCGGGGGAAATTCAGGGTATCTTTCCTGGCGGGTGGATATCGAAAAGCACTGGGACGACAAAAAATATCTCTACCCCATCCCGGAATCTGATCTTCAGACCAACCCGGATCTCGGTCAAAACCCCGGCTGGTGACCGCTGCGCTGGTTAAAACCGCCCGGATGGGTGCACCGGATCTGATCTTCAGACGAACCCGAGTCTCAGCCAAAATCCAGGTGGTGGCAAACCCGGTGCTGGCAGGAATAACTGAGATCGAAAGTTCAATCAAAATCAGGGGTGGTGACCACTGCGCCGGCGTTTCACTCCCGAACCCATTTCATCAGCTCCTTAAAACTGGCGCTGCTGCCATAGCTGAGGATGCCCACCCTGTATATTTTGGCGCTCAGCCACATCGTCAGGGCAAAGGTGGCGGCCATCAGCAGCAGGGATAGTGAAATTTGCCAGAATGGGACATCGGTAATAGCGATGCGCGTGATCATCACAATAGGGGTGCAAAAGGGAACGAGCGATCCCGCCACCGCCAGGGTGCTGTCTGGATTTTCCATCGCGCGAAACATGATGAAGTAGCCGATGAAAACGGGGATCATGATTGGGAACATGAATTGCTGGGTATCGGTTTCCGAGTCCGCTGCAGCGCCGATAGCGGCGAAAAGCGAGCTGTAGAGCAAGTATCCCAAGATAAAAAAAAGGACAAAGTAGATGATCAGCGAAGGGGGGATGTCGGGGATGGTAAATTGAGCGGGATCAACACCCTGGGCCGCTTCACTGCCCGGGGGCATGGTTTCGGTGCTGGTCAGTATGCCGGCCAGCGGGCCCAGCGCTGCTGCGAGCCCGAAAAAACAGGCCAGCCAGAAGGCCAGCTGGGAAAGGGCCAGCGCGCCGACGCCGCCCATTTTCCCCAGGAGCAGTTCGATCGGCTTGACCGAAGAGGTGATAACTTCGATAATGCGATTGGTTTTTTCCTCGATGACACTCCGTGTTAGCATCCCCCCGTATCCCAGTACGGAACCAAAGATAATAACCCCCATGGCCATCCCGACAATCGTCAGAAACCCGGTATCGTCTTCGGTGGCATCTCCCTGTGGGGTAAGTTTGCTGGTGGATAACCGGATATCAGCTTCAAAAATTTGCTGCACATCCTCGGGGACATTGGCCCGGGCGATGCGTTCATCCCGGATTACTTGCTGCAAGTCTGAGCGGATACGGGATTGCAGGCTGATGCCTCCCGCCCCGCTGGATACGTACTCGGGATCATCCTGCAGGTCGATATGCGCTTCGGTCAGCAGCATATAACCGTCAATCTGTTCGCGCAAGACCATGGTCTGAAGGGAGTCTTCCGGGGTGGATGAAAAGTCGCTATACCGGTTGCCCGCCAGTTTTTCCAGCCGCGGGTAAAGGCTATCCGTCCGGTCCACAATGGCGATCGCATGCTCTGAATCGGTGTCCCATATGGCGATGCCGATGGCCGCGCCCACAAAGCCAATCATGCCCAGTGGAATGAGGATGGTAGCGATAATGAAGCCTTTGGACCGCAGTCGGGTCATATATTCGCGCTTCAGAACCAATAAGATCTGATGAAAATTCATAATTACATCTGGTTTTTCAAACCCTTCTTATCTTATAAGTCTTTAGCAAACAAGAGGATAACTAATAATTCCATTTTTTGTATGAATAACCCAGGCCTATGCCAGCTCCCCGGGATTAATATTATCTTCGCCGACCGTAGAGATAAAAATTTCGGTCAGCGAAGGCTCAATACGCTCGAATTTATATATTTCTGCATGTTCCATAGCCAATGCGAGTATCTGCTGCATATCCTGTCCGTCCAGCACGCGAATCTCGGCAAAATTGGTTGAGCGATTATTGATACGCACATGCCTGATCTGGTCCAGGAAGCGGGGGTCGCCTTCAAATTCGATGGCGATCGTATTTTTACCGAAGGATTGCTTGATCTTTCGCAGGCTGCCGTTGAGCACTACAGAGCCCTTGTTAAAGAGGCAGATGTCATCGCACATCTGCTCTACCTGCTCCATCCGGTGGGTGGAAAAGAGCACGGTCTTATTGCGCTCCCGAAGTTCAATGACAATCTCTTTGAGCATCTCGCTGTTGATGGGATCAAGTCCGCTGAACGGTTCGTCAAAAATATAGATATCCGGATCATGTGCAATGGTAGCAATAAACTGAATTTTTTGGGACATTCCCTTGGAGAGCTCACCGATCTTTTTGTGATACCAGTCGGCCGCGTCAAACCGGTCGAGCCAATGCCTGGTGGTCTCTTTCGCCTCCCCCTGAGTCAGCCCTTTCAACCGGGCAAGATAAATCAGTTGTTCACCTACTTTCATCTTTTTATACAGTCCCCGCTCTTCGGGCATATAGCCGATCATCTTTTGCGTATGGGGACTTGCTTTTTGTCCATTGATCGTAATGGTCCCCGTATCGGGGATAAGGATGTGATTGATCATCCGTATGGCGGTGGTCTTGCCTGCGCCGTTGGGACCCAGCAGCCCAAAGATGCGTCCCTCCTGGACTTCAAAACCGGCATTGTTGACCGCCCGGGTTTTTCCGAACGATTTGGAGATGTCATTAACTTCTATAACCGCCACGTTGCTTGTCCTGAGTTAACATTATCATAATCACAATTTTATCTGATAGTAATACACGCTTGCAATAATAGAGCCCTTTAAAATAAAGATTTTGATACAACCTTAAACTTTAATTAATTAATGTAAGAAGGTTTTGCATAGCCTTCTGTAACAGGGTTGATTAATGTTAAACGAGGGAGCTGATGCCGCAGAATATGTATAATCTGAAGCAGAATACGTATAACCTGCAAAAATGTTTTAATATATGAAAATAATTCATCTCAGCGCAGAGTGCTACCCGGTTGCCAAAGTAGGAGGTCTTGCAGATGTAGCGGGTTCGCTGCCGAAGTATCTGGTCAGGGAAGATGTGGCGGCATCGGTGATCATGCCCAAATATGCCAATGAATGGATCGCGAATCACGAGTTCGAGACTGTTTTTGAAGGAAAGGCTCCGCTTGGCGACTGGCAGTTTGATTTTAAAGTGCAGCGCGAGAGGGACGATACGCTGGGTTTTCCTCTTTACGTTGTGGATGTTCCGGGTCGTTTTGACCGCTCCGGCGTGTATGCGGAGGAGCGGAGCGGCGTGCCCTACCAGGATGATTATGAACGGTTTGTGAGTTTTCAGGTTGCCGTACTCGACTGGCTGAACGGGATGAGCGTCAAACCTCACGTGATTCACTGTCACGATCATCACACGGCGCTGACCCCGTTTCTGCTGACGCAGTGCCACCGGTATCGCGACCTGCAGCATATCCCTACGGTGCTCACGGTCCATAACGGGGAGTACCAGGGCGTATACGACCATGGGAAGCAGGATCTGCTTCCGCATTTTGATCATCAGCAAGCGGGGCTGCTGGATTGGGACGGAAACCTGAATTGCCTGGCGGCGGGACTTAAAACCTGCTGGGAGATAACGACCGTTTCGCCCTCGTATATGGAAGAGCTCAGCTATAACAGCCACGGGCTGGAATGGCTGTTCCAGAGCGAGCGGCAGAAGTCGCGCGGTATTATCAACGGCATCGACACCGATGTCTGGAACCCCGAATCGGACCCGATGGTTGCCCATCCCTACAACAGCCGGAAAATGGCCGCGGGCAAGCGTAAAAATAAACGGGTATTGTGCGAGCGGTTCGGACTGGATCCGAAGCACCCCACTATCTCCTTTATAGGAAGGCTGGCCCGCGAGAAGGGCGCCGATCTGCTGCCCGATCTGTTCCAGCGATTCCTGGAATCACCTCAAAGTGTGAACGCTGTTATCCTGGGGACGGGAGACCGGAAGTTGCACCGCCGGTTTGAGGCGATGAGTGACCGGTTCGTGGGCTACTTCGACGCCGCCCTGGATTATAATGAGCCGCTTGCCCACCAGATTTATGCCGGCAGCGACTTTATGATTATGCCTTCGCGGATTGAGCCCTGCGGACTTAATCAGATGTATGCCATGCGGTACGGCACGGTCCCGGTTGTCCGCAGTGTCGGCGGGTTGAAAGATACGGTCGTTGATGTGGGCGATCCCGAGGGATACGGCATTACGTTTTATGATTTTTCTCTTGACGCCGCCGGGCGGGCTGTTCAAAGAGCGATCAATTTATTCGGGCAGCGGCGTACCCTGACCCGTCTCCGAAAGAGAATGATGAATCTTGATTTTTCCTGGAATGCTTCGGCCAGGAAGTATATTGCATTATATAGGGAACTGTCAAATTAACGGTCATATTAACGGCTAAATATTCATATATGCGCAACTCAACTATTGCACTTATTCTTGGCGGCGGACAGGGAACACGTCTCTACCCATTAACGAAGATGCGGTCAAAGCCGGCCGTTCCGATCGCGGGCAAGTATCGCCTCGTGGACATACCGATTTCCAACTGCCTGAATTCCGGCATACGCCGTATTTACGTGCTTACGCAATTTAATTCGGCCTCTCTGAATCGCCATATCAAGAATACATACAACTTTGATGTATTCAGCAGCGGATTTGTAGATATTCTGGCCGCCGAGCAAACCCCGCACAGTAAAAACTGGTACCAGGGGACAGCAGACGCGGTCCGCCAGTCAATGTACCATATGGAAAACAAGGACCACCGCCATGTGGCCATTTTATCGGGCGATCAGCTCTACCAGATGGATTACCAGAAAATGATCCATAGACATGAGGAAAAGGGTGCGGATCTTACAGTCGCCACGATCCCGGTTGTGGCGGATGACGCTACGGCTTTTGGAATTATGAAAACGAAGGAGGAAGGCACGATCGAGAGTTTCGTGGAGAAACCGGACCGGAAGGAACTGGATCAGTGGAAATCGGAAACCCCCGATAAATTCAGCCGCGAGGGACGACATTACCTGGCTTCAATGGGGATTTATATTTTCAAAAAAGAGATTCTGACCGATTTGCTGGACAGGTATGAGGATTCCACCGATTTTGGAAAGGGCATTATCCCCAAGGCCATTGAAGCCGATTACCGGGTGCAAAGTTACGAATTTGACGGCTATTGGACCGACATCGGGACGGTGAAGTCTTTTTTCAAAGCCAACCTGGAGTTGACGGACGATCTCCCGATGTTCAACCTGTATGATAACGAAGATTTTATCTATACCCGCGCTCGCCTGCTGCCGGCATCTAAACTTTCAGGCACTACGTTCGATCATTCGGTGCTGGCCGAAGCGTGCCTGATTGAAGCCAGCCGTATCGAGCGTTCGATCATCGGCATTCGCTCGCGGATAGGGAAAGGAACCACGATAGAGCGCTCAATTATCATGGGGAATGATTATTTTCAGTCGCGCGAGGAGCTGGAGCAGGCGGACGATGAATATCCTCCCATGGCGATCGGCCAGCGTTGTTTTATCAGTAATGCCATCATTGATAAAAATTGCAGGATAGGCAATGACGTGCGCATCGCGGGCGGCGACCATCTTTCCCCGGGCGATTACGGAAAATACCACGTAGTGGACGGTATCGTGGTGGTCCCCAAGCGTTCGGTCATACCGGACGGGACCAAGATTTAGATTTTAGCTCCAATGCTGATTATTCTATAGTAAATAATAATCTTTCTTTACCAAATGCTATCGATTTTCAGACACTAATGAACCTAGATAATTTCGACCAACAAATCGATCCGAAAATAGTAGACAGGGGATACAACTATTTCTTCGATGACCATGTAGACGGACCTGAATCCATTGATACCGGTGTATGGATGGCACGTGTATACGGATCTTACGTCTATAACGTGCAGATACATACCGAACCGGAAAACAGCCGGGAGATTAGGGGTTGGCAATGCGACTGTCCCTATGATTTTGGGCCGATCTGTAAACATGTGGTAGCCGCACTTTATGCAATGATTGACCAGGAAAAATCCGAGCCGGATTCTGCTGACGAAAAAAGAGAAACAAAACCCAAAAACAGGATCCAGGAAATCTTCAAAAAGAGCAATGAAGAAGATTTACAGAACTTTATTCTTGCCTCTGTTAAATCTGTCGACGGGTTTAGAAATCGATTTCTGGCTCATTTTGCTGACCGGATTGAGGATCAGCAGGATCCGATCTTGAAATACCGGGCGATCATCCGAAACTATGGCCGGGCGGCAGAGGGCCCGTACGGATTTATTGACCATGAGTCAGATCACACGCTGACAGCTCGCCTCCGCGAGCTGAACCAAAAAGCCGAAGAATTGCTCGACGACGGTCATTTCAACGAGTGTCTGGGAATCTGCCAGCCACTGGTTGAAGAAACCGCAGTGTTTATTCAGAATATGCATGATTCCAGCGGTAGTGCAGGTGGTGTCATTCCGTCTGCATTTGATACGATCGGCAGACTGGCCGACGGCGCTTCATCTGAAATTGAACAAAGGTTGTTCGAGTGGTGCATGCAGGAATTCCCATTGGAAAAGTATCATGACTTTGACCTCGATTATCACTTCCTGGAGCTTATGCCGCAATTGGTTTCCTCAAATGAGCAAGAGGAACAATTCTTTAATTTTTTGGATCACCAGATAGAGGCCGTAAAAAGTTCATCCTATTTTGAATATCGCGTTACGCGACTGATAAAAGTCAAAGTCAGATATCTGCAGCAGCAAGCGCGCCATGAGGAAGTACTACAACTGTTGGAGGCCAATAAAGAGATGACCGATTTTCGGGAGATGCTGGCAAACAGGTCCCTGAAACAGGGCGATTATGAAACGGCGATAAAGCTTTGCCACAAGGGTATTGCCCTTGCCAAAGAAAAAAATCATCGGGGGACTGTCTCTCGGTGGCGGGAAAAGCTCCTCCAGATTGCCAAACAGGAAAACGATATGGCAGAAATGCGTAAATGGGCGGAGATACTGTTTTTTAGCAGCTTTTCAAAGAGGCAGTGGTACCAATCGTTGAAATCCACTTATTCGGGGGCAGACTGGTCAGAAAAGTGTGAGGAGATTATTGAACGGCTCAGAGAAGAGGACCGCCAGGGATATCAAAGTAATACTACGAGCACGCTGGCACAAATTTTTGTGGAAGAGCAATATACTGACCGCCTGTTGAAACTGGTTCAGCAACATGCCGCTGACATTTCATTCGTAGATGCCAACCAGTTAGGTAGTAAATAAATTCACGACTTTTGAAATGAGGTATTTACTCATTAGATTGTAGTACTCTTATAATAAATTAATGGCTAAAGATTCTTATCACGTTGTTTCAGCTCCTAAAGGAGGTTGGAATGTAAAAAAAGGAGGCGCAAAAAGAGCCTCAAAACATTTCCACAAAAAGGATTCTGCAGTTGATTATGGAAGGAGTTCAAGCAGAAAAAATCGAGGTGAATTAGTTATACATCGCAAAGATGGTACTATTCAGAAGAAAGCGAGTCATGGAAATGATCCTCATCCTCCCAGAGATTCCAAGTAGTGGCTAAATGAGTTTTGAAAATAATGTCTTCATAAATTGTCCATTTGACGAAGATTATTTCTCACTACTTAGACCACTTCTTTTTACAATAGTTTATCTCGGTTATAACCCAAAGATTGCCACTGAACGTGCTGATTCTGGTGAAGCAAGACTATTCAAAATCTGTACAAAATTGGGCTTGAATCGGAAAGTTTTTGAAGTAATTCTTGATGTCATATATAACGAGTGAAAAGAAATCAAGTTGTCATTAATATTAGAGAATGCCAATTAACAAACATTTCAAGCGGATTGCGGCCATGCACCATATCTTGTCATTGCCCGGCGATTCGCATAGATTGCTGGTCACAATAATCAATCCGTGGTACCGCCGCAGCGCAGGGTCGTTAGACTGCTTTCATACCTCTTAATCGGTAATGGCGCAAATGTACGCCAGCAGAACGGACAAATCCCGTTAGCCCGCTTTCAATAACCCTAATCTCCTGTACATGATAGTTAAAAATATTACCTTCTATGCAGTTCTCATCTTTTTATCGCTTTTTTTTGTGGCACAATCTCAAGCGAAAATGAATTCAGAAACGGGGATTGACGTGGAGCTATCCGAACAAAAACTGGATTCTGTTTATACAGCCGTGATAGAACAGTACGAAGATAATCCTGAATTCATCACAAGCCTCAAAAAAGCACAACAAGCCTGGATTACATTTAGAGATGCACATCTTGAATCGGTTTATCCGGGGAAATGCAAGCAAACTAAATATGGTTCTGTTTACCCCTCGTGTGTTTCTAATCTTTTAATACAGTTAAATGAACAAAGAACAGCACAATTACGGAAGTGGCTTGAAGGTACGGAGGAAGGCGACGTTTGTTCGGGAAGTATAAAATTATCGTCTCAACTCCCCTGAATCTCGTTAACCCTGTCGGCCTGATTGATAGCATATCCAGCTGGAACGAAGATGCAGCTCCCTAAACCTTGTTAACCCTGTCGGTATCCCCCTGAATCTCCTTAAGCTTGTTCATAGCGCGATTGTTTAGGTTGTCAAACAATTCCTTATTGATGTCGCCGACAGTATATTTCAGGTGCAGCCACACCACATAGGTGGCCATCACATCCTCGTAGCAGTAGTGTTCGATTTCAGGAAGCTCATCCCGGCGGAACATATCCAGCACATCGCCGCCTTCGCCGGTCTGTTTAAATGGTATGTCGATGAGGTACCCCAGGTGTTTCAGCTTGGGCCACGAGCTGGCCCCATAATTGCTGAATTCATCCAGCAGGTCAACATTGTCATTGCTGTAGCGGTACTTAATATCATAATGATTCAGGCGCAGGGGCATTTGCAGGCCGTGCTTCATAGCCCGGTAGGTAATCAGCGGGAGGTCGAAACCACGCCCGTTGTGATGAATAAGCCCGAAATCTTTGTAGGTGCCGAGGGCGTCGAACAGTTTCTCCAGTCCGGCTTGCTCATCGGTACCGTGCCAGGAGACCTTCTGTCGGGGCATGCCGTTATTTTCGATCCACAACCCGACCCACGAAATTATTCGGTGAAACATCGGCGGTAAAAACCCGGATTTATTACGCGCAAGTTCCTGGCTCGCTTGCAGCAGCAACTTATCCTCATCCGGTTCGGGGTGATCGACGACCTGGCGTACAAAGTCAAAATCGTGGACGGTCTCTACGTCAAAAATGAAAAACATAATTG
>Ga0079226_10004404_pt1 | contig 10773 bp, 13 predicted proteins | sample Poulit2014_FD_76345 | JGI IMG/M metagenome (GOLD analysis project Ga0079226, IMG submission 76345) | Agricultural soil microbial communities from Georgia to study Nitrogen management - Poultry litter 2014 | ecosystem: Environmental > Terrestrial > Soil > Agricultural land | place: USA: Georgia...
CTTCAAATTTCCCTTGAAGAGAGAATATTCCTCTTTGCAAAAATCGAATACCCATTAACAGACTACCTATCGGTATACATATATATGCAATCCACATTGGCATCATAATTCCAGTTGTAATTTGTCCAGTTTGGATCGTTGAATAAGTGAGTAGCCACCCATAATATACAAAGATAAACATAAATATGGATGCAATTATTTGCGCAACAAAAACTACGTATTTTGTAACTTTTTGTGGAATTACTTGATTTATTAAGTCAATTCCTACATGTTCCCCGTGCTTAGCACATAAGCTTCCTCCAACGAAAGTTAACCAGGCAATTATATAACGTGTTCCCTCTTCAGCCCAAAATATTGCATATCCAAAATATCTTAAAACGACATTAGTAAATACTAACATAGTCGCAGCAAGAAGCATAAAGACACTAAACCCTTCTTCTAATGATTCAAAAAACTTTATTAATCGTTTTATAGCACTTCACCTCAATGATAATAATTAAGATGCTTAAAAAAGCATCTTAATTATCACTTTTGTATAGTGTTTTACACTACTTCAGACATATTACTCAAATTCTTTTACAAATTCTATTGTTCTCTCAAGAATATCGCCGAAGTCATCTTCAAACTCATCGTATACCGGTTGGCTAGCTTCACGGAATTCTTTTCTTTCTTCATCAGTGAGTTCAATAACTTCTATTCCAGAAGCAGTAATTTCTTCATAATACCCTTCGTTCGCTTTATCCATTAGATCCCTATGTTCTACAGCCACATCTATTCCAGCATTCCATACGATATCTCTTAGGTCCTCTGGTAAGCTTTCGAGCCATGTATTGTTTGCATATAGGGCATAAGTTAAGTAGTTGTGATCACTCATCATTAAGTAATCTTGGACTTCATAAAACTTCTTATCACTAATACTTAATAAAGGGTTTTCTTGCCCTTCTACCACACCTTGTTGTAAAGCATTATAAATTTCTGAGTAATCTAACGCAACAGGATTTGCTCCCCAAGCCTCATATTGAGATAAAATTACGGGTGCATTCATACCTCTAATTTTTTTGTTCTTAAAGTCATCAGGAGAGTGGATAGGACTGTTATTTGTCATTTGTCTCCAACCCTCCGCGTAAAATGCAACACCTTTCATATCCTTATCAACAAGTAAATCTAGTAACTCTCTACCAATTTCACCATCTAGGGTTGCCCACAACGCTTCATCATTTGGGAATAAAAACGGCATGTCCACTAAAGAATATCTGATATCAAAACCGGCGAAAAAGGCAATCGGCATGTTAATCATATCTACACTACCTATTTGTAAAGCCTCTAACGCCTCTCTTCCAACACCTATCTGCTCAGCTGGGTAAATCTCAACCTCAATTCGCCCATCACTTTCCTCTTCAACAATTTCCTTAAATCTTTCAGCAGATTCTTGAAACGGTGAGTCAGGCATATGATCATGACCATACTTTAAAACATAAGTGTCAGCTGAGTCACCTGCATCTTCTTTTCAGAGTCTGAACCACCGCCACAAGCCACTAGCACAAGTGCTGTAAGCGCTATCATAAGTAAAAGTAAAATATTATTTCTATTTGTTAAATTCAACAAAAGTCCCCCCTAAGTTAATTTTGAAATCAAACCTTTAACTTTCTCATTTCTCCTCCCTAAAATATTTTTATATAAAAGCCATAGATTCAACCACACTTTAATGTCCCCTGATTAACAAGAAGTTAAGTCTCTTGCTTATAACTATGGCTTATATAAATACTTTAACATTTCATTCAGCCCATAAGGATTACCTAAATTGTGAATTTTCAGACTGATAAAATACATAGTAAGACAAATGTATACTTTAGTCAACATTTTTTATTCTAATATACGGATTAGTAATCTTTATCCCTTATAGATTAAGCTCCACACTCATATATTCTATCCACTTAGTAGTAAAGCATTTATTATAATAGATTCTAAATGAATGGGGTAAAAGAGAGTTTTGCGCTTGTTTAAAACACAGAATCCTTACATCATTCACATCTTTTTTACACAGAAACAAATCTATTCAACCCTGAGAAGAAACCTACAAATATCATTATTATAGAACAGATCAATAACATTGTTAGAGAGAAAAACATATCTCCACTAACATCAAATAATAAACCAAAGAGCCAAGGGCCTAAAGCAGCTAATAAGTAACCAACAGATTGCGCCATTCCAGAAACCTCAGCAGCTTGTCTACCATCTTTCGTTCTGAGGCTAAAAAACATCATACATAAACTTAATGTCGTTCCACTTGCTAAACCAATTGAAATAGATGAGAGCACCAAAACAAACCCACTACCCACCATGAACCCTAAGGTTCCAAGCACAAATAATATAGAGCCAAATACACTTAAGGCACTTTGGTTTTTTAGTTTTTCTGCCATCATAGGTATGACAATTGTTGTCGGAAAGATTGATATCTGTAACAGAAACAACATCCACCCCGCTTCATCATTGCTATAGTTGTAATTTGATAACAAGTCTGGTAACCATGTAACTAACGTATAAAAAATAAGTGATTGTAACCCCATAAAAATTGTTATTGACCATGACAGGGACGAAAACCAGACCCTTGAACTTTTTCTTTATTCACCAGCCTGAACACTAAGTTCAATCGTATTCTTCTTTTTCATTTGCACCTTCCAAACTATAAGGCTTGCACTTGTAAGTAAAAACCAAAAAAATAAAGATCCATTCCATTTGAATCCATTTATGGATGATAGAGGTACACTAACACCTGAACCAATTGCACCGGTAAAGTTCATTACAACAGAATATAATCCAGTTACTATACCTACTCTAAATGGAAAATTAACTTTTATAAACCCCGGTAACAAAACATTTCCAACAGCTATACTAGTACCAATGACTACGGTTCCAATATACAACCCGTAAACATTAAAGAAGGATCTAAATATAAAGCCAATCATTAAAAATATCAGCGAGAAATATATTGCTCTTTCCATACTGAATCTATCGGCTAGCTTTGGAACTATCGGAGAAATAAATGCGAACGCTAATAATGGTATGGTCGTTAAAAATCCTGCAGCAGCATTACTAATTTCTAAACTATCCCTAATCATTGGTACTAATGGGCCAACTGAAGTTAAAGGAACACGTAAATTTGCACCGACTAACATAATTGCTATAAATAATAACCAATTAATTGTTTTTGAACGATTTAAATCATCTTTCAATTCCTTTCCATAACCTATTCTCAAATAAACCATCCCCCCTGTTAAATTCTTACACACTTAAAGTGTAGATGAAAAACATTCAATACGTCCTTAATACAGATATTACCTAATAATAACTATTTATTTTTTGTATTCAACCTAAAAGCATTTCAGTTTTGTTTTTTCAAATCTAACCAAATCGATACACATAAAACTTCCCATATTTCCCATGAATACCCGGAACGTCAATTTTATTCATTAGGCGGAATGGGGTTTGTTTCATCGCGTGCTCAAATTCAGTCAGTGGATAGTACAATATAACATCTGCTTGTCTATCATTTAACTTAATAGATTTCGTGATATTGTGAATAACTTTTTTAAATATTTTCACAGAAAAAGGATTGAAAAAGAAAAATAAATTATCGTCTGCTTGAATCTCGTAATTTTCTGCAAGACCGAATTCAAAATAAAGTGAAGCGTCATCTTTTCTTCTTCCCTTTAAGTAAGTCTGTTCGTTTTGTAATGCCTCATCAAACGTTTTATCATTGTTTTCCACACCTGAAACAGGAATGTTAAATCGATTATGTACATAAAAAGAAACGCGGCCACGACCAGCTCCAAAATCAACTAACTTATCATCTGCTTCAATTGTATAATTCTCGAATAATTTCTCTAAGGCTTCGTATGGCGTAGCCTCATATCGATTGTAGCCATTTTTATCATTTCGCCACTCTCTAATACCTGATGTTTTTATCTTTAATGCTTGATCATATTTCTCTTCTAACATTTGTTTACTCCTTTACAATCATTTTCCTTACAATAAAATACATATTTTTACATATCCTTTTATTTTTTTACATTCTTCGTCTATTCGGATGAAATTTATCGCTGTTTTATATATAATATAGGGACTACTCGTTATTTTTTAAAGGGGGAAAGTAGATGAACGAAATGACAAAAGATCCACATCCGATTCGCAGACGCGATGTTTTAAAAATATATAATAAAATCAATCAAGAAATTTATGAAATAGGAATTAGTAAACATAAAATCGAGTTTTCCGAAAATCGCTTAATGATTTTCGCTGTTCACAAAAGAATTGCCGCGCTAAAAGTCATGAGAAAAAATTTCCCTGAACTCGTTTCATATGCAAACACGGCTATTTTTTCAGAATTTAAAACAAAACTTAAAGAAGAACTTGAACAATTGACAGGTTTATCGATTAATACAGTTTTAATGGACTACGATGCAACAACCCAACAATCTTGTACAATCGTTTATTTCGATGTAAATATTTGTGAGGGTTAATTATATACACAAAAATAAGAGCCTCCTCTCATCAATTCATTGATGGCGGAGGCTTATTTTAATTGGGTTGCATACTATTTTTTAAACGTTGTAAGTACGGTAAGAAAAAACTAATAATAAACCCTGAGGCTACAGCATTAATTAATGTTCCAATCCCGATATCTCCATTAAAGAAATACGCTACAATCACGAGAACAATGCTGATTAGTGCTCGCGAATAAGAGACACTCCATCCCGTTAGCTTAGATAGGACCATCATCGAACGATCCATTGGATTCGGAGCAATTGTCGATTGTAAATAAGTCGACACGCCCAGTGCTATGAATATAACCCCAAAAATTAAATATAAATACTCACCTATAAATGATGAAGGCGTGAACGGGCTTAATAAAAACAGCCACATATCGATTCCAATTCCCGTAACAATTGATGTTAGTAAAGCAATAAATTCTGGACGTTTTCGTTCCGCAAAAGCATTACCTAGGATCATAGTTAGTCCTACGACTACCTCCCAAGATCCAATAGAAAGACCGAATGTTCGATATAATCCTACGAGCACAGCATCAAATGGTGATGCACCTAATGCTGACTCAATTGTCAGAGCAATCCCTAATGTCAAAACAATAAGTCCAGCTAAATAAAAATGCAAACCAGACCGCAATAATCGCAAAGTACCCACTTTCCCTTCCACCCATGCACAGTATAACCTTTAAAAGCCTCCGTTTTATTTTTTATCTGAGCGTTTCACAATCAATTCATGTGCAGATATACCAGGACTAGTCATCCCTTTAGGCTCTAAAATTTGATCAATCTCTTCTGCCGTTAAAAAGCCCTTTTCAATACAAACTTCTCTCACTGAACGATTTGTTGCATACGCTTCTTTCGCTACTTCTGAAGCCTTTTCATAGCCGATATGGGGGTTAATGGCTGTTACCACTCCTAGGCTTTGCTCTAACTTTTTCGCAAGTTCACTTTCATTTGCAGTAATTCCATCCACACAATAGAGACGAAACACCCGAAAAACATTTGACATGACTTGAATAGAGTCCATTAAATGATGTGTAAGTACTGGCTCCATTACATTAAGCTCAAATTGACCAGCCTCAGATGACAAATGAACCGTGTGGTTGTTCCCACTGACTCGAAAAGCGACCTGATTAACAACCTCAGGCATCACTGGATTCACTTTTCCAGGCATAATTGACGAACCTGGCTGCCTTGGAGGTAAATGTATTTCCGATAATCCAGCTTTCGGACCTGACGCCATTAACCGTATATCATTGGCAATTTTCGATATGTTTGTCATACAAATATTTAACATCGCAGATAAGCTCGTATATGCGTCAGTATGTTGCGTCGCGTCTATTAAATGATTTGCAGTTGCGAATGGCAAAGAGCTATTTTCACGTAAATACTCAGCAACTTTTTCTATGTATTCTAAGTTCGCGTTCAACCCCGTTCCGACAGCTGTTCCTCCCATGTTTATTTCATAAAAACTCTCCAAGCTTTGACCTATTCGTTCAAAATCACGGTGGAGGACCTCACTGTATGCAGAAAACTCCTGTCCCAGTCGAATAGGGATGGCGTCTTGTAAATGTGTTCGTCCAATCTTAATCGTTTCATGAAACTGTTTCGACAAGCGCACAAATGACTGTTTTAATTGATCGATTTCATCAAGAAGTAGCGCACTCATCTTAATAATTGCTAATCGGTTAACAGTCGGGATGACATCGTTCGTGGATTGCGACATATTAACGTCACTCATCGGACTAACCAAATGATAAGCTCCTTTTTGTTCACCTAAAATTTCAAGTGCTCGATTGGCAATAACTTCGTTAGCATTCATGTTAAGAGAAGTTCCTGCTCCCCCTTGAATAGGATCAACTATAAACTGCTCATCAAATTCACCAGCAATCACTTCTTCAGATGCCCGAATAATTGCCCGAGCTTTCTCATCATTTAATAATCCAACATCTCTATTTGCTTGAGCCGCTGATTTTTTAACAACGCCAAGCGCTTGAATCACATGTGAAGAAAGACGCAAGTGGGTGATTGGAAAGTTTTCAAGGGCCCTTTCTGTCTGCACACCATAGTAGGCATGTCGTGGCACCTCTTTTTCACCTAACGAATCGCGTTCCGTTCGATACTCATTTGCTTCCACACCTTCATCCCCTTTTTAGTTTGAATGAACAATATCTTCCTTTATTTTCGAATGAGTGTTCATACTCACTCGTGCGTTAATTTTACTAAATGATATCATAGTTTGCAAAATAGACATGCGCGCTCAAGTTCAGACGAGTTCGCTCAACTAATAATCAACCTTTTTTCGGGCAAATGACTCTTTATCTTTTTTCCACTGTACGACCCAGTCTTTCAGCTGTCTTGTCTCCACTTCACAAGAGCGATAGGCTGGGACGTCATCTCCTAGTCCGGAGAATAAATCATTAATAATTGTCTTTTCTTTAGTGATATCCAAACGACATCGATTACCAGAAAATTGCTCACGTGCTTTCTTTCCCACAAGCACCTTCTCTAATAAGGTTAAAACTGAAAAATTCATTAACGGGGCATCAGTCATTAAAAAAGCACCAATAATTTGATATGCTTCATCCGTAAACTCAACAACGAGCACGTCTTTGTTGTTCATTTTTCCTTGAACAGTCACTGTTTTCAATTTATACAATCGTTCACACCGTCCTTTCACCATACATTTTATATTATTCATATACAGGAAAAGCTGATATTATTTTATCATTATTATCTAAGTACATTTGGATAGATACACCATCATCCGAAATGCCTTCGTACGTATTACCTGTTAAATGAGCTTTCGTATCATAGGCCTCATTAATTGCATCGACAACTCGCTGGGTATTCCATTCATCTGGGAAAAACGATGAAAAACCGCGATTTGATGTTTTTTCAACATCTCCTACTTTAACTTGCGCCTCATAAACACCGTATTCATTAGGCGAAGTTTCTGTTCCCTCAATAATCTCTCCTTTTTTTGTTGGTAGCTGATCATAGTGAAATCCAGTCGCCTGACCCTTACCGTTAATTTCTCCTTCTAAAATATGTTCGAGAGCTCCATCACGAAAAGTCCCAGTTTCCTTTAAGTCTTCAATTAAAATTACATGTTCTTCTGCATCAGATGTCTCCTCTAGTAAGTCGTCAATGATATCCAAATCACAACTTGTTAAAAAAATTACTAGTGTTAGTAGGAGTAGTCCATTGATTATTTTCTTCATTTAATCATCCTTTAGTATGTATTCACAGTAATTAAAAAGTCATTTTTTACTATAGGAAAATCCTAATAATAAAAAATGACAGAAGTTGTTCATAGCTAAAATAACCGTCTAGCTGTACCAGCATTATTTGTAAATATTTGCTCAATAATTTCTTTTATTTTTATATTTTGATAGAGCTTAATAATCGGTTCATAGGATTTCGTTCCATTTCCTCTTTGGGAACTAATTTCTATGAGCGAAGCTGTAATTTGGATAAGCAAAGACAAACAAAGCTTATAGTCTTTCTCATCCTCCGGTAAAAGTAACAATATATCAGAAAATGACGGTAAATCATAAATAACTATCATTTCTAAATGTTCCTGAAGTAACTTACCATCTTCGGCTAGTTGCATGACGTCATGTAAACTCGTCAATTCAATCATCGTGCGATCTTGGTTAGTTAGTATCGACAGTGTATAATTAATAAACTTATAAATCCCAGACCTTACATGTCCTTTGCTCCCGCAATTCGGACAAGGTTCCGCTTCATGTCCAAAAACCTCTACCTCGTAAGACCTAACATATATATCAGATGAGAATAATGAATAACAACCGTCACAAACTGCAGGTAAAAATGGCATTTTTCACACCCTATTTCTACAATTTATTAGTTTTGAATAAACTTGTGTATTTATGTATTCTAACGAATTTTTACACCAACTTGCAAGTTTTTTGTCAACTTTTGTTGAAACATGACTGCTTGAATCATAAATCATTAAAAATCATCCTCTTAAAACACTTATAAATGTTCAAAGAACAGCTTATAAAAGCAATAATACGAAAGTTTTGTTACTATTAAAGCATAGATATATGAAGGAGAGGGGCGAAGGTTTTGACAAGTAGACGAAGGGGCATTAAACGACACACATCCTTGCAGCCACTATCACGTCATCATATGGTTGCATTACATGTCGCTTTAAAATTACGACGTGCAGGGGAAGAAGGCAGCCGCTGGTCACCAGAAGAAGTATATAATGATTTGCAGGACTTTTGGGAGCCTGACGGACAAGTCCATTTTCGCGAAGAAGAGGAAATTTTACTTGTAACATATGCAAAACATCACTCCATTGAACGTACTGAATTTAAAGACATGTTGTTTGAACATGTACAAATACGCGCTTTAATTGAGATTATTCTTGATGCAAATGAAATAAACATTGAACATATGCATGAACTCGGTAAACGACTTGAGCAACACGTAAGAAAAGAAGAACGAATTATCTTTCCACTCATTGAAAAAGATTTACCCAATGATGTATTAGATGAATTAGCACCCTATTTACACGATTAACTCTTAGGAGGCCACATATGAAAACAATAAGTCCAATTGATTTATTAAAAAAATTAGAAGAAGGAAAAGTAACTATCCTAGATGTTCGATCAGAAGAAAAATTTGCGCTCGGGAAACTGCGCCATAACAATGCTAAGCTCGTAAATATATTTAAAGAGGATATATTCAACCTAGCAGTTCATGAAAATATTCAGCTCCCGAAAAATGAAGAAGTCATTGTTACTTGTACAACCGGAAATTCCGCAACAAAGTGTACAAGGATTTTAATGGAACATGGGTATGATGTCACTTTATTAGAAGGTGGAATGGTGCAGTGGAATCAAGATACTAAGCACTTATAAGCAAAAGAAGATTCCAGTATGATATTTATACTGGAATCTTTTCATAACTTTCTATAATACAGCTAAACTCGCTTGTTGCTTCATTTGCGATTGACTAAGCAAGTCCAGCAATAGTCAACAAACCCTTCCTAGACAGCTATTTTATCCAATCCCACCTCTAATGGTAAACATTAAGTTCAACGTTACGTGCCACAATACGTTATATATCGGCTATCTCCATCCGGTGGCATTTGTCCATACTTTTCTTGTTCCGCTGTATATGCATAAGGATCTTGTAAAAGGTCTAATAACTGTTTAATATCCGAAAAATCCGCTTCTCTTTCTGCTTTTTGAATCGCTTTCTCCACTAAATAATTACGGGGTATGACAGCTGGATTATGCTGCTTCATCCTTTGCGCAATGACTGATTCATCTACGCCTTGTCTCGCCAAACAATGCTTCCATTGTTTTTCCCATTCAATGAAACTCGCTGCTTCAAAAATTGCTAAATCCCTTTTATTTAATGTTAATGAACGAAAGAAATAGGTATAGTCAATTCGTTCACCTTCTAAAAAATGTAATAAGTCATCAATAAGTTTCCTTTCTTTGCTGTCTACTATTTCTAGGCCAAGTTTCTTACCCATTTCAGCATACCAATATGTGTCATAAATTTGCGGAAACATATTTATAAGATCTGTTGCCTCATGGATGGCCTGCTGCGGATCAGGATGAATCAATGGAATTAAGGTTTCAGCTAAACGAGTAAGATTCCACTGGGCAATAGCTGGCTGATTCCCATAGGCATAACGCCCTGAATGGTCAATAGAACTGAATACTGCCTTACGATCATACGCATCTATAAAAGCACACGGTCCGTAGTCAATTGTTTGGCCATTAATCGAAACATTATCTGTATTCATTACACCATGAACGAATCCAACCTTCATCCACAGAGCAACAAGAGCTGCTTGTTTCTTTATAACTTCTCGCAAAAAAGCAAGTGGCTTATTCTTTTCCTTTTGTAACTGCGGATAATGTCGATCAATCGTATAATCGAGTAACTTGATAATGAGCGCTTCATCGCGAGCATACGCTGCATATTCAAATGTTCCCACTCGAATGTGGCTCGATGATACACGCGTAAGTACAGCTCCTTGTTTCATTTGTTCACGCTGCACATTTTCCCCCGTTCCAACAGCTGCAAGTGCTCGTGACGTTGGAATATTTAAACCGTGCATTGCTTCGCTCACAATATACTCTCTTAAAACAGGCCCAAGTGTCGCTCGCCCATCACCTCTTCTTGAAAATGGTGTTTGGCCAGCTCCTTTTAATTGTATATCGACTCTTTTCCCCGA
>Ga0079226_10004405_pt1 | contig 10772 bp, 11 predicted proteins | sample Poulit2014_FD_76345 | JGI IMG/M metagenome (GOLD analysis project Ga0079226, IMG submission 76345) | Agricultural soil microbial communities from Georgia to study Nitrogen management - Poultry litter 2014 | ecosystem: Environmental > Terrestrial > Soil > Agricultural land | place: USA: Georgia...
AGATGCCACAGAATAGGATGAATGTATGATGGAACTAAAAGAAATCAAGTGTGAATCATGTGGTCATGTCAATCAGCCAGGCACCCAGCTGTGCCAGTCATGCGGTAAGATGATCAACAGTGATTATGACAGGAAAAAAATCAAAGATCTGATGAGATACGACGGCAGTGCAGTGAGATCCAAGGTCCGGTCAAAAAGTATTTTTGACAAGATCTGGATCTTCTTCACGTCCATTAAAGTAGGCGTCATGATCATTCTTGCCATCGCCGTCGCAGCTGCGATCGGGACGATATTCCCCCAGGAATATTTCATACCGATCGGGGTGGATCCGGCAGACTACTACCAGGAGAACTACGGAACACTCGGATATCTTTATTATTCACTGGGCTTCCATAACCTCTATTCATCCTGGTGGTTTGTACTCCTCAACGGTATGCTCGCAATGTCGATCATCGCAGCAAGCATAGACAGGGGCATCCCCCTATTCAAGTCGCTTAAGAATCAGCGTGCTAAAAAACACGAATCCTTCTACAGAAGACAGCGACTGTTCATGCACGAAGAGAACAATGGCAATGCAGATGAAGTGATCAGCCAGCTCAAAGACAAAAGATACAAAGTCCGTAAAGACGGGGATAATTACTTACTTGAAAAAGGAAAGCTGTCCAGGTGGGGGCCCTACATCAACCATACAGGTCTGATTATTCTTCTTATCGGAAGCATGCTCAGATTTTTCCCGGGCATGTATGTTGACGAAATCGTCTACCTCAATGAAGGAGAAACGAAAGACCTGCCCACAACGGACGGTCAATACTATGTCAAGAACGATGGATTTATAATGGATACCCATGACGAATCCTCGGGTGAAGTGTTTGAAGACTCTCTCAATCAGGGAAACAACATAGTCAGCAATTTCCAGACTGACATCTCCGTTTACGAGAATGAAAGTTCGGATGTTGTCGGTGCAGAACCCGAACTTACTAAAATAGACGACTACAGCATCAAGGTCAACCACCCGTACCGCTTCGGTTCATATGAACTTTATCAGTCAAGCTACGATAATTCTCAGATGAAGGCGATGACCTTCAGACTCGAAGATGCGAATGGGAATACAGTTGGTGAAAACTTCACTGTAAATCTGGATGAACCCGACCAGTCGTATCAGATAGATGAAAATACAGAGATAAAGATGAGGGCCTATGCCCCCGACTTCAAGGAAATCGCCGATAATGGCACGCTCGTTTCAGAAACGCCAGTCCCCCGGAACCCGGCTTTCGTATTCGAAGTGAATGCCGGCGGGGAAAGCGAACTGAGTCTGCTCCAGGTCATGAACAGTACTGATATTACACAGAACAATGATTACAGCATACGCTTTGTGGAAGCTGAACAGCATACCGCCAGCGTACTTACACTCAAGAAGGACCACACCATCCCTCTTGTGGCAGGCGGATTCGTCATCTTCCTTACAGGTGTATTCATCGGTTCATACATTAACCACAGGCGTATCTGGATCAGCCTCGAAAACGGTTTTACACTGGCCGGGCATACAAACAAAAACTATTTTGGCATGAAAAAAGAACTGGATCCGATACTGGAGACGAATTCATATTCTCCGGTGTCAGACAAACAGGATATAGAAGACATAGCCAAAGATAAGGAGTCTTAGAATGGAATCTCAACTTGTGTCCATAAGCAGTACTCTGCTGTATGCAGCTTTTATAATATATCTCGTTGCACTTCTGCCGCTGGCAGCAAGCATCAAATCCAAATCAAATAAGCCGGGACGGGTTTCGATCGTCATGATTGTGGCTGCGTTCATCATGCAGCTCGGCTATTTCATACTGAGATGGATTGCCCAAGGGCATGCGCCTGTTTCAAACATGTATGAATTCATCACCATGTTTGCAATCATGCTGATTGCGGGTTTCCTAATAACGTATCATTATTTCAAGACACAGGTTTTCGGATTGTTTGCGATTCCTGTATCACTGCTTCTGGTTGCATACGGCAGCATGTTCTCACAGGAAGTGGAGCCACTGATACCGGCACTGCAGAGCAACTGGCTGGCCATTCACGTTATCACAGTCACCCTCGCATATGGTATACTTTCAATGAGTGCGGTAGCCGGTCTGATCTATCTGCTGAAAGCTATACCGGCTACGGAAAAATCATGGCGTGCACGCTTCCTTGAAGCAATAATGGCAGGTATAGTAATTGTCATCACATTCATCGTTACAACAGTACTCATGGAGTCCATAATAGGATATCAGGATGATTTCATGTACACTGACAAACAGGGACAGACACAGGTGGCGGAATACCATCTGCCGAGTCTGGTCAACTTTGAAGGTGCAGTAGCAGTTGAGCATGTCGGAGAGAACAATTACGAGGAGGCGGATCATTTCCACAGCGGAATCAACCTGCCTCCGCTGATCGACTCTCAGAAACTGAACACGGTCCTCTGGTCTGTGTTAACTGGTCTCATCGTTTACGGAATCATCAGGCTAATAATAAGAAAGCGCCTGTCAGCTCTGATAAAACCACTTACGGACAGGGCGGACCTCAATCTGATGGATGAAATCGGCTATCGTTCCGTCATTATCGGATTCCCGATTTTTGCTCTCGGTGGCATTTTCTTTGCTGCGATATGGGCACAGATTGCATGGAGCAGATTCTGGGGATGGGACCCGAAAGAGACCTGGGCATTCATCACGTTCATGTTCTATACGATATTCCTGCAATTGAGGCTCAACAGGGGCTATGAAGGTGAAAAGTCGGCATGGCTTGCCGTCATCGGATTCCTGCTCATACTTTTCAATCTCATTGCTATCAACCTGCTGGTCGCAGGCCTGCATTCTTACGCATAATATGAAAAGAGGGTTTGTATGGCTGAAAATATACTAATCGTCGATGATGAAGAACGCATCAGAAAGCTGCTCAATATGTACCTGGTGCGTGAAGGATATGAAATTACAGAGGCGGACAATGGTGAGGAGGCACTGGAGCTTGCAATGGAAAAGGACTTCCACTGCATCCTCCTCGATCTCATGATGCCGAAAATGGATGGCATCGAAGTTGCAAAACGCTTGAGGAACCACAAATCCACACCGATCATCATGCTCACCGCAAAAGGAGAAGAGAACAACCGGGTGGAAGGCTTTGAAGTTGGTACGGACGATTACATCGTCAAACCGTTTTCCCCGAGGGAAGTTGTTCTGAGAGTGAAAGCAATACTGAGACGCTCCTCTGAAACCTCCTTCATCGAAGCTGATGCAACGGCAAAAGATGTCATTGCATATGAACACCTTGTGATTGATAATGATGCCCACAGGGTCCTTGCGAACGACACAAAGGTGAACCTTACACCGAAAGAGTATGAACTTCTTCTCTTTTTGGCAAAAAGCCCGGATAAAGTGTTCGACCGCGAGGAACTTTTAAGGGAAGTCTGGCATTATGATTTCTACGGTGACCTGCGTACTGTCGATACTCACGTCAAGCGCCTGAGGGAGAAGCTGAACAAGGTGTCACCCGAGGCAAGTGAAATGATACACACGGTCTGGGGCATCGGCTACAAATTCGAGGTCAATGAATAATGAAAGTATTGAACAGCGTCGTTACGAAACTGTGGTTGACTATCATTCTGATAGTGACTACAGTTTTAATTATATTGTCAGTCATTCTCAGCATGTATTTCAGGAACTACATGCTGAATTCCACAGAAACTCTCCTGGAGGAGGAAGTTTCACGTGCTGAAGAAATTGTTCTCTCAAGACACGACAATCAGGATCTTAATGCCACATTGCTCCGTGAAGACAACCTCATCATCTACAGGGATGGACAAATGATTTCCCAGCAGTCGTCGACGGACCAAGAAATATACTCAAGGATCATCGAGGGTGATGGTGAAGGGAACACTTTCCTGCTTGATGACATTGAAGGCCATGATTATATGGTCCGCGTCTCCGACCTGAGTGATTTTTTCGACAGTGAAATGGCCATCATCAAATACCGTGACCTTGAGGATATAAATGAATCCATGGCGGCAGTCACCATGATCATCATAGCCAGCGGCTTCGTCCTGTTCCTCATAACCACATCTTTCGCATTCTTCCTCATCAACAGGATTACGAGGCCGCTCATCAGCCTTAAAGATGCTGCCTTCAAGACCGCAAAAGGGAAATACAACACACTTGAAACAAAGAGCAGGGATGAGATTGGCGAGCTCACACTTGCCTTCAATAAGATGAACAATGACATAAAGAGCAATGTGGAACAGATCGAGCATGAGAAGAATCTGAGGGAACAGATATTCACCTCCATCAATGAAGGTGTCCTTTATTTCGACAGCCGGGTCAGGCTCATATATTCGAACAATAAGGGAAACTACCTTTACGATCATATGAAAGCACAGACTGAAACCTTTGAAGATTTCCAGAACGGTATCATGGAGATTGTGGAATACAGGGAGCCGGCCGTCGAACGTGTGGATATAAACGACAGGCATATGCAGTTCTCTTACACACCGGTCGAACAGGATCAGGAGCTGTTCGGTGTCATCCTACTGATCCGGGACATTACCAAGGAAGTGAACACGGAAAAGATGCGCTCGGAATTCATCGCCAACGTCTCCCACGAACTGAAGACGCCAATGGTCATGCTGAGCGGCTATTCAGAGGCATTGATCGATGACATTGTCACAGAGCCCCAAGAGATCAAAGAAATGGCGGGCATCATAAAGGATGAATCGGACAGGATGAACACCATGGTGAATGAATTGATCACCATAGCACGGATGGATACAGGCTCCGACTTTTTCAGCATCGACGTCAATGACTTTGGAGAACTGCTCGATAAACTGGCTGCAAGATTCCGCCATGAGATGCAGGAGAACGGCATCTCCTTCAATATAGAAGTGGATGATCCGGATCCGGTATTCAGTTTCGACTACGACAAGATCAATCAGGTACTGACGAACCTTCTCGACAATGCCATCCGCTATACATCAGAAGGTGATGATATAACAGTCGGGATCCGGGATGCTGGGCGGTTCAAGATCATAGAAGTCCGCGATACCGGATCCGGTATACTTCCTGAACATCAGGAACGTATCTTCGAAAGATTTTATAAAGTCGATGAGTCGAGGACACGCGGCAAGCACGGCACGGGACTCGGACTCTATATCGTCCGCAGCATCATACACAGGCACAATGGTACAATTGAGCTGGAAAGTGAGTTCGGCAGCGGGACGACATTCCGCATAACACTCCCAAAAACAAGCGAAGAGAGATGAGGCCATGAGACAAAATAAACTACAGCGACTGATTCTGATCAGCATACTCGCAGCCCTGTCATTTATACTGATGCTCCTGCAATTTCCAATTCCATTCATACCACCGTTTCTGATGGTGGATCTGTCGGACATTCCTGCGTTCATCGGGTTCATATTACTGGGTGGCATCGCCGGATCACTCATTATTGTTCTAAAGATCGTACTGTATGCACTGCTGATGGCGAGCGAACCCATCGGGCCGCTCGCCAACCTGCTTGCAGCGTTTTCTCTGATGCTGCCGGTCTATTTCATGTATGTAAGATCCAGAACCAGGAAATCACTGGTCACAGGCTTCATATTAGGGACTTTATCGCTGACACTCATGATGGCAGTGCTTAATTACTTTGTCCTTCTTCCGATGTATGGCCTGATTATAGACCATACCGACCTGATAGCGAATATCCGTGCAGTGGTCACAGCCGGAATCATACCATTCAATCTCATCAAAGGCATCATAGTGTGTCTTGTCTCATATCTCATCTATGTGCGGTTGGTTCCAAAGCTAGAAAAACTGCTGAAATGAAAAAGAAGTGCGGCCCGGGCTGCACTTCTTTTCATAACTATTCAAATTTCAACGGATCGCCGTCAAACTGCTCTTCTTCCACTTTGATGGAATCCGTGGGACAGCCTTCAAAGGCATCCTCCATGTCTTCAAGCAATTCTTCGGGTACAGGAGTGACGCCTTTGTTGTCATCCAATATCACATAGGCGATACCGTCGTCATCATAATCATATATATCTGGTGCAGCTGCTCCACAGGCACCGCAGGCAATGCAAGTATCCATATCAACTATAGTGTATTTCTTCTCGCTCATTTTTTCACCTCTCACCATTTCTTCATAACTATTTTACGGTTATCCGGACTGATTTTCAATTATATTCCGTCCGAACCCTATACAATACGACTATCGGCGTACCCTTCGTTTTATTATCACTTTAAATTGTAATGGAAACGTAATATAATTAAGAAAGAATTATTTCAGTTTGAGGAGAATGTCAATGAAGGACGATTTTTATAAAGACATTGAACATAAGCGTGCTTCCAAAGATGTAGATGAGGCGAAGAACGAACCGCAAAAAGATGAACAGAAACAGACGATGAAACGTTCTGACCGTCACCGTGCAAAGCTTGAGAAACAAAATGAAAAAAAGAAGCAGAAACAGGCTGCCGCACCGAAACAGGATAAAAAGAAGCCTGCCCTGTTTGCCGGTGCCGGCCAAAAACTAAACTCATATTTCAACCGTAAAAACCTTGAAAAAGGCAAGGTGTTTTTTGCGGGAAGAATATCAGCATACAAGAGACGGTTCAAAGATGAAGTCAAGGTCTCCAAAGCAAAACTTTCCGAACTAGGAAGGAGACGGCAGACACACGCAAAAGAACAGGACGAGGACAAGGATCAGAAGAAAGGGATCCTGCCAATCCTCCTCGGTGGCGCATTGCTTTTGCCGGTGACCATAATCCTCTTCGTCATGATTATCAGTAATTTCTGGCCATCCGGTGATACAGGCACTGACCTTGCAGGTGCCGGTGAAGAGGAGACAGAAGAATCCTCAGGTGACCAGACGGCCGGTGATGTAGATGAAGATCTTGAGTCACAGAAAGCCGAAAAGGAAAGAGAACTTGCAGAGCAGCGTGAAAATGAATCTGAATCAGAGTCTTCTTCTGGTTCTGATTCCGAGCAGGATCTGGGTACCGGTGAGCTTGCTGCCGACTACTCTGAAGAGGAGCAGTCGGAACTTGAAGAAGCCGCATCCTCTGCAATCGAAGAAAAAGAATCAGGAGAAGGCCCCGAATCTGGTACAAGTGAAGTTGAGTCATCTGAGGAAGAAGCAACTGAAGAAGAGACAACTGAGGAACCAACAGAAGAGGAGACCCCGGAACAGACGACGGAAGAACAGACGGAGGAACCGGCTGAAGAAGGTACTTCAGGCGGAAGCACTCATGTCGTGAGTGCTGAAGACAATCTGTACAGGATCGCCATCCGCTATTACGGAAGCGGAAGCAGTGAAAATGTGAATAAGATCATGGATGCAAATGGTGTGACTCCCGACTCTCTGAGTGTAGGTCAGGAGCTGGTCATACCTGAATAGAAAGGTGCTAACAATGAAACACATCGAAACAATAATCATAGGGGCGGGGCCGTGTGGCATGTCAGCCGCTATCGAGCTGAAAAACCGCGGGATTGAACATCTCATAATTGAGAAAGGGAACGTTGTCGAAGCCATCTACAACTATCCGACTCATCAGACATTCTTCTCCTCAAGCGAGAAACTGGCAATCGGCGGTTTCCCCTTCATTACAGAAGCCCATAAACCCAAACGGAACCAGGCACTGGTATACTACAGGGAAGCGGTCAAACATTTCGACCTGAATATCAATACTTATGAAGAAGTGACATCAGGCAGACGGAATGCGGATGGGTTCATCCTGGAAACATCAAAGGATACCTACAGCTGCACATATCTGATTATCGCCACTGGATATTATGGACAGCCGAACCGGCTGGATGTGCCAGGTGAGCATAAGGAAAAAGTCTCTCACTATTTTAAAGAGGCCCACCCATTCTTCAAACAGGACGTACTCGTCATCGGAGGAAAAAACTCCAGTGTGGACGCTGCGATGGAGCTTGAGAAAGCAGGCAGCAATGTGACCGTCGTATACCGTCGTAACGCATATTCAAAAAGCGTAAAACCATGGATCCTCCCACAGTTCGATTCATTGGTCAGACACGAAAAAATAGACATGCATTTTGGAACGGATGTCAAAGATATCAAAGATGGAAGTGTCGTCCTCGAAAAAGACGGGGAAGTATTCGAAATACCGAACGATCATGTTTTCGCGATGGTCGGGTATCATCCGGATTACCGCTTCCTGCAGTCATTCGGTATCAAAATAAATGAAAATGAGTTCGGGACAGCACCACTGCACAGTCCGGAAACCATGGAGACCAACGTTGAAAACCTGTACATTGCAGGAGTCATCTCAGCCGGCAATGATGCCAACACCATATTCATCGAAAACGGCAGATTCCACGGCAGACTGATAGCTGAGGATATCCTGAAAAAACATCAGAATTGAAAACACCTGTCAGGAACTCCCTGACAGGTGTTTTAATGTCTGAATATTTCTGTGAGCGCCGATCCGCTGAGTCCATTGCTGAGCGCAAGCACAAGCTTGATCCGGGCTTTCTGGCCGTTCAGGCCGTTGGAGAATATGACCCCTCTGCCTGCAAGGTCGTGCCCGCCGCCCTCATAATCGTAGTAACTTCCGACGATACCGTTGAAGGAACGGGACACAAGCACAACATCAATACCCTGATCCAGCACTTTCTGCAGACCTGCAAGCGCGCTTGGCGGTATGTTGCCCTGTCCGAGAGCCTCAAGGATCAGCCCGTGGTAGCCAGCATCTATAAGCGCGTCGAAAAAGGTGCCATCAATCCCTGCATGTGCCTTGATCAGTCCGACTTTGTAACCGAGATCAACTTTATCAAACTGATCCTGTTGCGCTACCTGGTGATGATACTGGAGAGAGCCCTTGGTAAGAAAGCCGATTGGACCGTGGTTCGGGCTTTGGAATGTGGCAATATTGGAGGTATGTGTCTTCGTGACATTCCGTGCAGTATGGATTTCATCATTGAAGACGACCAGAACACCGCGCTCTCTCGAAGCGCTGTCCATGGCGGTGCGCAGGCTGGAGATGTAATTGTACAGACCGTCAGAACCGATTTCATTGAATGAACGCATCGCCCCTGTCACGATGACAGGTTCCGGTATATCCAAAGCAAGGTCCAGGAAATACGCCGTCTCCTCCAAAGTATCTGTGCCGTGTGTGATGACGAAACCGTCAAAATCATCCCTCCTGTCCAATATTAGATCCTTTAAACAGAGCATATCGTCCAGGGTCATATGTGGAGAGGGTTTCTTGACAGGATAGATTTCCTCCAGATTTATATCTAGATTCACAGTACCGTCGAGGGCCACGGGGTTCTCTTCATCCGATGAAATGAGGCCGTCCGTCGTGGACATACTGATGGTGCCGCCCGTATGTATAGCCAATATTTTTTTGTTCATGCCACTTCCTCCTAAACGATTCATTAAATATATGATAAAATAAATTGGAACAATCAACAAGGCGGGTTTATATGAAGAATAAGATCAATATTGCAATTGACGGCCCTGCAGCAGCAGGAAAAAGCACCATATCAAAACGTGTGGCAGAGAAACTAGGGTATATCTATATCGACACCGGTGCCATGTACCGGGCAGTCACACTCCACGTACTGAATACAGGTAAGGGGGCTGCCGACAATCTGGATGACGTGGATATCAGATTTTCAAATGATGAGAACCGTGCCATCTATCTCAATGGTCATGATGTATCAGCTGAAATCCGCTCTCCCGAAGTGACCGCAAATGTCAGTGAAATTTCAAGCCTCAAAATGGTTAGGGAATATCTCGTTCAGATGCAGCGGATCATTGCTGACGAAAAAGGCGTGGTCATGGACGGCAGGGATATAGGTACCACCGTATTGCCTGAGGCGGAACTTAAAATATACATGAAAGCATCCCCTGAAATACGGGCGGAGCGCCGGCTTGAGGAAGAGAGGGGAAGAGGTGTTGATGTAGATCTTTCCACGCTCATCCAGCAGATTATCAGGCGGGATGATCTTGATATGACAAGGGAAATTTCTCCACTGAAAAAAGCGGATGATGCAATTTTGCTGGACACAAGTCACATGAGCATCGAAGAAGTCGAAAGCACCATCATACGCATGGCAGAGGAAGTTCTGAAAGGAGAATAGGAATGTTCTACACAATTGCCAAAAATTTGGTAAAAAGCTATTATCATAGCCGTTTTAAGATCAGGGTGGTCGGCAAAGACAGGGTGCCGAAGGATGGGCCTGTCGTCGTATGCAGCAACCACATTTCAGAATACGACCCGCCGTTGATCGGGATAAGCGTGGATCGTGACATGTCGTTCTTTGCGAAATCGGAACTGTTCAAGATCCCTGTATTGGGGTATCTCATTTCTCATCTGAATGCTTTTCCGGTAGAACGGGGTAAAAGCGATCGTGCGGCTTTGAAGAAGTCCATCGAGGTCCTGGGCGAAGGGAATATGCTCTGCATGTTCCCGGAAGGCAGCAGAAGCAGCAACGGCAAACTGCAGAACCTCCAGCAGGGGGCAAGTTTCGTTGCTGTGAAATCAGGGGCGAAGATTGTCCCAGCTGCCATCAAGGGCAGCTATGACCGCAAAAAAGGGATAACGCTTGTATTCGGCAAACCCATAGACACTAAGCAGCTAACAGAGGAAGGCATGACTCGGAAAGATGTTACACTGAAAATTACAGAAGATATAAACAATCTTTTATTTTCTGACTAATCACTTGACAAATCTATACATTTATAAGAAGTTAGATATATACTTTTTAGTAATGTAATTGGAGGC
>Ga0079226_10004406_pt1 | contig 10769 bp, 8 predicted proteins | sample Poulit2014_FD_76345 | JGI IMG/M metagenome (GOLD analysis project Ga0079226, IMG submission 76345) | Agricultural soil microbial communities from Georgia to study Nitrogen management - Poultry litter 2014 | ecosystem: Environmental > Terrestrial > Soil > Agricultural land | place: USA: Georgia...
GAAGTGATTAGTCGGCCCACTCCCTTCGCCTAAATCAAATGAATGCCTGATTGCTTCAGTCACATACTTTTTGCCGTTTTGCACTGCATCCTCAAGGGATTGGCCTTGACTTAAATAAGCAGTGATTGCAGCTGCATACGTACAGCCGGTGCCGTGCGTATTGACCGTATCAATCCGTTTTTCTGTAAATGAACGCATCTTTTTTCCATCGTATAAATAGTCTACTGCATCACCAACAAGGTGCCCCCCTTTTACTAGTGCGCCCTTTGCTCCATACTCATGAACGATGACTTCTGCAGCTGCTTGCATGTCTTCCATAGTAGTAATTTTTTCACCAGTTAAAAACTCTGCTTCTGGTATATTAGGCGTAACGACCGTACAAAGTGGCAGGAGATGTTGTTTTAAATAATCTCGTGCCTCGTCGTTAATGAGTGAATCGCCACTTGTGGCGACCATCACTGGATCGATAACAAAAGGAGTGTTTTTATCCTTTACGTGTTTGTGAATCACTTCCATCATGTCAATATTAGCTATCATCCCAGTTTTCAACGCGTGAACAGGCATATCAGAGAAAACGGCTTCTAATTGTTCGTCTATCATGCTAATAGGGACATGATGAATGTCCTGCACTCCCGTAGTATTCTGTGCAACAACGGATGTAATAACAGACATCCCATAACTTTGTAATTCTTGAAACGTTTTTAAATCTGCTTGGATACCAGCCCCACCTGTTGGGTCCGTTCCTGCAATTGTTAAAGAACAAGCAACTTTTGACAATATAATCTACTCCTTAGAATGTAAATGTTTTATTCACGTTTTTCTTTAGTTGGTAAAAGGGTAGAACGCGCGAGTCCTGGGGTTTATGCTCGGTTCCCCAGGTTGATGCGTGATTTCAATGATATATGCGCGATTCCCATGACTTCTGCGCGACCCCGCGTTATCTTATCTTTTAATATTTATTAGCTTGTAATGGGTTGTTTCTAGCATCTATTTGAATACGTGAAGCAATAAATAATGCTAAGGCTGCTCCAGTAAGACTGCTGATAAGAAACGGTGGAATGAAAAAGACTGCTCCGAACGTTGTGCCCATTAACACTTTAGCGAACGGTACGGCAAATAACGCCCCAATTATTCCAGTGCCGACCACTTCTCCGATAGCGGCAAGGTACCTTTTTCCAAATTTCCAATATAAGATACCGGCAAAAAATGCTCCTATCATACCACCTGGAAAAGCAAGTAATGATCCTAAACCTAACATGTTTCGTAGAAGACCAATCACGAATGCAATGGTGACAGCAGGTCCTGTACCTAACATAATGGCGGCAAGTACGTTCACTGCATGTTGTACGGGATACGCCTTAGCAATTCCCGCTGGGAACCAAATAAATTGTGATCCAATAGTGCCGATGGCAACAAATAAAGCCATCGTCGTTAACTTTTTTGTGCGATTCATTATTTCCCTCCCATATACGAAATAAGGCTAAGAAGTAGTAAAAGCCATATAAAAAACCAGATTCTTTTAATAGAACCTGGCTTTGAAAGGTCAACATAATTGTACTATGTTTCGACTACTTCCCTCCGCTAGTATAAACTAGATCAGGTTCACAAGAGTTGGAATGAACTCCTCTCAGCCTAAATAATTAGGCACCCCTAGTAGTAAAAATATTCATCTAATTTTTAGTATAACAAAGAACTGAAAAAAGTACAGGCTATCACTTTTAAAGAATAATCACAAAGAACCACTATTTTACTATAAAAAGAAAAAAATAGATACGAAGTCTAATTGACTTATGAAATAGATGATGGTAATTTTAGGTATACTCAATGATATTTTACTACATATAATATTTCACAGCCACTTTTATTCGTTTTTACCACGCTATATTATTGGTAGAAACGATATATTTATGTGTGCAGAAAGGGAGAGACCATGTCAGAGCAAACAACAGAGACAAACAAAAAATCTGCTAAAGGTAAATTTAGTATTATTTTAATTATTGGTATAGCAGTTTTAGGAGCGGCCATTACTGCATTTATGCTCATACAATCGTCAGATAAGCAGACGTATTTTACAGCAGAAAAAGAGAGTTTAGAATTTATTTCGGATGAAATAGAGGAGCGATTTCAAGATGAAATTGCTTGGCAAGAAGTAACGGAGGAAAATCCTGTAGAGTCTGATATAGTCTTGTCCGCGGAATACAATGATCCAGCACCGTTTGGCTCCGCAGCTGAAGTAGAGGAAATTATCAATAATTCAACCGTTACAATTAATGCACAGCAAGACATAGAGAACAAATCGCTTTTTGCAGATGTTTCTGCGGATATAGCTGGATTAACATTTGACGACATTCGCCTTCATCTAACGGATACGGACTTATTAGTAGAATTACCATTTTTAGATGATGTATTGCAGTTAGAGAGCGAAGATACAGGAAAATTACTTCACGAAGCTGATCCATTTGCATTTGATGAAGATGATAACATTGATTTTGCTGATTTTTTTGATCCAGAGAGCTTTGGTATTTCAGAAGAAGATCGGGAATATTTAGTAGAACACTATATGAGTTTCATATATAACAATCTACCTGATAGTGCATTTTCTAGTGAAAAAGAAGAAGTGAAAGTAGATGGAGAAGAATTCAAAGCGGAAAAAGTAGAATTGCATTTAACAGAAGATGAATTTAAAGAATTCTTAACAAGTATGATCGAAGAGATGGAAGAAGATGAGCGCCTAGAAGAGATTGTTACGTCTTATCTCGAAAATAACTACGTACCAGCAGATGAATTGGAAGCAATGTTAGAAGACTATGATGAAGCTTTTGACGAAGCATTAGAAGAAATTGATGAAATAGAGTTACCAGAAGGGATTACGTCTACCATCTGGGTGAAAAGCGGACTTATTGTGAAGCGAGATTTCCATCTTGCTGTAGTAGATGACTTTGGTGATGAAGCAGAGATTTCTGTAGTAGGAACGCAAATGCTTGAAAACAAAGAACAGTTTTTTGATTACGATTTAAATGTTAAAGATGATTTCATGGATGAAACGGTGAACTTATCAGCTGACCTTTCATGGGACGGCGATAAGATTGATGATACAATTACACTTGATTTAAATGAATTTGTCTTAGAGTATCAAGGGGACGAAACGTACAAAGATGCTACTCGCGACTTTGATCGTTCTATCTCATTCTTGTCTCCATTTGCAACAGGTAGTCTCGTTTGGGAAGGGAATGCAGAGTATGAAAAAGATCAAATGTCATCGAGCCATAACTTTTACCTTGATGCAGAAGAAATTGGAGAAGACTTACTATCCGTTCAATTGGATGTAGAAGGAAAGCAAATCAAAGAAGTAGATTCGATTGATGTAGAAAATGTGAAAAATATTGGTAAAATGTCTGGTATTGAAATGGATCAGTACATTGAAGGAGAAGCTGCAGATCAATTCTTTGAATGGTATATGGAAAAATTCGGCGATTTAGGCTTTTAATTTAATACGTAAAATGTAGAAAGACAGCAGGCGTTATGATGAATTTTATAAAACATACATTATTATTCATACAAAATAACATGCGACAGCTTAAGAGGAAGTGGTTTATCCTTCCTCTTATTTTGCTGTCTCCAGTTATTTTGATAGCCGGAATTATTACGTTACTTTTAGCATTTATTCAACCACCAGAAGATGCACCCATTCAATTAGGAATTGTGAATTTAGATGAATCGCCTGAAACGGAAATGATTATCGATGTATTGGATGAAGCGGCAGAATTTGGTCCGTTTTTAGAAATAGAAACGATGGATGAAACAGAAGCCGATAATAAAATTACTGCAAATGAGCTTGGTGCGTATATTTTATTACCGGAGGATTTTACAAGTAATTTATATGATGGGTATTCTGTGACGATGTCCGTAACCGGGAATCCCGCACAACAAATGGAAAGTAATGTCGTGCATGAATTAATCAATAGTGTCATGCGTTATATAGAAACATCACAAGCAAATATTTTATTGGTAAATGAATATGCAAAAAAAGTGGATATGCCAAGTGAAGTGCGGTCTGAATTGGTCATGGATGAATTTATGAGAACCTTTATGAGTATTGCTGGTAAGGATAAAATCATTTCCGAAAGCACTGTAAATAATTACTCGACTTCATCGCCATTGGAATACTTTGCTTTATCAAGCTTTTTCATCGTCATAACCATTTGGCTGCTAGCCATGTATCACTTTTTATACCGAGAAGAAACGGATCGTTTACGTAATCGGATGAAACTCTATGGTGTGACAGCCCTTCAGCAAATGGTAGCACGAATGGTGGTTACGATAGTGGTAGTAGGCGTGTTTGCTGCAGTTGGATTTTATGGGATGACATCATACATGGGGTTTGAGCTATATGGAGAAGATTACGCCCGTATCGCGTTTATTTGTATTTTATATAGCGTTACTTTTTTACATATACTAACATTATGCGAAGTAATTATACGCTCTGCTCGAGTTCGGTTGTTGGTTCATGTCGCCATTAGCCTGGCGCTTATTGGTTTAAGTGGAGCAATCATTCCGGCTGTATATTTTCCGCTATACATTCAAGATATGCTAGCGTATTTACCGTCGTTTGATGCGCTTTTCTGGTTACAAGAAATATTGTTACAAGATCGATTGTATGCTGACTTTATGAACTTGCTTGTTTATGCAATAGGGAGCATGCTCCTCTTTGTTGGATTAGCCATTTGGAAGGAGCGTGTACTCTCATGAACATTGTTTTAAAAACACGCTTTATGTTATGGAAGAAACAATTGGGGAGCTTGTTGTTTTGGCTTGTTTTTCCTGCACTTGCTACGTGGTTTGTCGTGGTACAAGCAGCGTCGATACAGGATGAGACAAAGGTGCCAATTGGCATTGTGGTGGAAGAAGATACGGTACTCGCTGAACAGTTAGTGTCTTCTATACAAGAAACACCCCATATTAGGCCCGTATTGTTGGAAGAAAGAGATGCTCTTCATCAGTTAGAAAAACATGAATTAGATAGTGTATTTATTATACAGAACCGGTATGAAGACAATATTCAAAAGGGGAGCCGTAACAAGTTAATCAAAAGTTATCAATCAGATATATCACTGGCCTACACACCTATTCGTGAAACAGTTCTATCGCATGTGCAACAAGATTATGGACGATCCAAAGCAGCATACGTTGTCCAAGATATGGGAGAAGCATATGGTGTTTCATCTATTTGGACATGGGACGAATTAATGGAACGAAGTAAAGAGATTGAAGAAGAACAGCAATTATTAGAAGTAGACTTTTCATTTGCTGATGTGGATAGGCAACAAGTGAGTGAGGCAGAACAATTATTTCAGCCGTGGAATGTATGGGCCTTACTTACGTTGTTAGCAACTTTTATGCTGTTTGATTGGATTATTAAAGAAAATCGACCTGCCCTACATCCGCGATTTCTGTTTAGTAAAATGGGGTACCGCAATTATATTCTTTATAACTTGTTTCTTTACACGGGATTGCTATGGATGATGGACCTTATCACGATGAGCTTGTTTGCGGTGGTGATGGAAGAGCCAGTGTCGGGAGGTCTCATACTGTCTTTGTTAAGTTATCGTCTTATGTTGAATAGTTGTATATTTATATTTGGCAAATTGTTCCATTCCCTCTATATATACTATACTAGTTCATTTGCAATGGTATTATTTGCTGCGTTATTAAGTGGCGCACTGATTCCGATAGACGGACTAACGAGAAGATGGGATTGGATTCAGACACTCAACCCGTTTGATGCATTTTTATCAGGTTCGTTCCTTAATGTATGGGTGATTATTGGTTTTATAGCAGTCGCAATATGGTATGGATGGAAGGGGAAAGTCGATGCTTAATGTACAATCAATACATAAAAAATATCGGAAAACAACTGTATTGCATGATGTATCGTTTTCCGTAAAACGTGGAGAAATTGTTGGACTCGTTGGAGAAAATGGCGCAGGTAAATCGACTTTGCTCCACCTTTTAGCGACGTTAGAAGAACCGACGAGCGGAAATATTCTGTTCGATGATATAAACTATAAAAATAACCTTAAAAATATACGGAAACAAATTGGCTTTGTGCCCCAAGAAATCGCTCTTTGGGATGAGTTCACTGTCGAAGAAAATATGATTTTCTTTGAAAAGCTTACTTGGAAACATAAGAGTCACGATGAATTGAGACAACTGTGTGTCGATATGAAATTGAATAAATGGAAAGAAAAAGTGCATACTTTATCAGGGGGTATGAAACGAAAGTTAAATTTAGCGATTTCGTTAATTCATGATCCTACAATGTTATTGTTAGATGAACCAACTGTAGGTATTGATTTAAAATCAAAACAAGAGATTGCAACCTATCTGGAAGAATTAGCGTATGAACATCATAAAACAATTATTTATACATCACACGATATGGACGAAATTATGCATTTATGTGATTATACGTACTGTCTAGGAAGTGATCCGTTTTATGAAGAATTTCTTCAAGCACGCAATCAATCTATTATTGTCCTGTAAGAAAAAACAAATTATTAAGTTCGAGTAATGATACATGATTAAAAAAGTATATATAGAGCTGTTATGAATTCATATTCATTTGTTAGCAAATAATTAAATATATAAATGTAACTCATTCCACTTTTCATGTTTACAACTGATGAAAAAAGAGAATAGATAATAAATAAACATTTAACTAAAGGAGAGTGGAATTGCGTATTTTACGCTACTAATATGAATAAAGACAGCACGAGTCCAACAAATAGAAAATTTACAAGTGTTTTATATGTATCAGCAGTTCTAGTGACCTTGTTTGTTTTATGGGGGTTTTTCTCTCCTACTAGCTTGAATCGATCGGCAAGTAAAGCACTTACTTGGATGATTGACAATTTTGGCTGGTTTTACATGCTAATAACTGCGTTCTTTGTTATATTTATTGTCATTTTGGCTATGACGCCACTTGGGAAAATTAAGTTAGGAAAACAAGAAGATGAACCGGAATTTACGTGGTTTTCATGGCTAGGTATGCTGTTTGCTGCTGGAATTGGAGTAGGATTTGTATTCTGGGGAACCGCAGAACCATTACTTTATTACCTTGATCCACCAGTTGGTTTTGAGCCAGAAACTGCAGAATCAGCAGTAGCTGGACTTCGCTACGGTGCGTTTCACTGGTCTTTTCACCCATGGGCAATATTTTCTATTGTGGGATTAACACTTGCGTATGTCCAATACCGGTTAAACCGTCCCGCTTTAATTAGTTCAGCCTTTTATCCGCTATTAGGTAATAAAGTAAATGGATGGGCAGGACAAACGATTGATACACTGGCGGTTATTGCTACATGTACTGGTGTAGCGACAACATTTGGATTAAGTGCGTTGCAAATGTCAGCAGGGCTTTCGTTTTTAACGCCTATACCGAATAATATTTGGACACAAATTGTCATTATTATTGTTGTAACTTTTTGTTTTATCATCTCGAGTGCGACAGGATTAGACAAAGGTATTAAAATCTTAGGAAATACGAATATTGTCGTGGCAGCAATCTTATTATTATTTGTTTTATTTGTCGGGCCGACGATTTTTATATTGGAGAATTTTGTCACGACGATGGGTGGTTACATAACAAACTTTGTGAAGATGAGTTTAACCCTGACTCCATTTAGTGATAGTGAGTGGTTAGGTACGAATACGATATTCTTCTGGTCCTGGCATATTGCATGGGCGCCATTTATGGGGTTATTTATTGCGAGAATCTCAAAAGGTAGAACGATTCGAGAGTTTATCGCAGGGGTTTTAATTGCTCCATCTATTATTGCGATTCTTTGGTTTACGACATTTGGATCTTCTGCGCTGCACATTGAGATTTTTGGAAATGGCGGACTAGGGTCAATTGTAAATGAAGAAGTAGAAATTGCTTTATTTGCCATGTTAGGGGAACTACCGTTTAGCTTTATTAGTAGCATTATTTCTGTGTTTTTAATCTTTATTTTCTTTGTGACATCAGCAGATTCTGCCACTTATGTGCTAGCTGCGATGACATCAAGAGGTACATTAAATCCAACATTAAACCTTAAATTACTTTGGGGCTTCTTAATGGCAGGTACGGCAGGCGCATTGTTATTAAGTGGTGGTGGCGGACTAGATGCACTACAAACAGCGTCGATTATAGCAGCATTACCATTCGCAATTATTATGCTCTTAATGATTATTTCAGTGGTGATCTTACTGAAGCGCGATTGGGATCGAAACTATAAGCCAATTCAAATCCAACCTTCTATTCGGAAGAGAAATGTTTCGTTAAAGGATCAACCAGGAATGGACTTAATTTATGATGAAGTAGCAGATGACTTGTATGATAAAATGAAAGACGAGCTTTATGATGACATGTACGATGAACTCAAAGAAGAAATAATCAATGAAATGAAAGAAGAAGAAAAAGAAGAGGGAGAAGACAATAAAGAAACACCGGACAAGTAGGTAGTGAGTGATAAGACGTTCACCCTTATACTTAAACTGCTGTTTTCATCTTGACACCCAATGTCGAGAATGTGATAACAAGTTGTTAGGGAAGGAGGATACGATGAAGAAGTATGTACAATTAATTACGATCGTTTTCGTATGTAGTATGCTGTTAATAGCTTGTTCGGGCAACGATACTAATGCGGAGAATAATGCACAAGATGATCCTGAGTCCGAAAGTGAGACAACAGATATTCCAGAGGAACTCATTCTAGATGCAAATGCTGACCCAATCGAGTTGGAAAATCAAATGGAATTAGAAATTGGAGATACAGGTTATACGGTAGCTTTTTTAAGTGACCAAGCACTTGCTATCACACTAAATGGCGTGGAAAAAACCCACAAGTTTGGACAAGAAACTAGAGAGGGAGATGACTTTTACCTCATAGGAGACTTTACGTTCCAAAATTTAGGCGATGATAATTTAACAGTAGAAGAGCCAGATGCTGCCAAAGTTTCGGATACAGAAGCAATTGAGAATGATGAGTTTACTAGTAAGGAAGAAATGGTAGGGATAGGTGCTTTTCCTAATCCAAACCCAATGACACTGGAGCCAGGAGAAGAAGTAGATCAAAAGCTTGGTTTAGCAATGACGGGAACTTCAAGTGATTACATGGTTTTCTTCGGATTAGATGATGGGAGTAATAAGCATTACTGGAATAAAGTGGCGTGGATTATTGATGAGAATCAAATGGAAGAAATAGAAAGTCAAAAATCATTTCAAACGAATGAATAATTATGTTGAAAACGGAAAATTTCGTCCATTCTGATTTATCGGAATGGACGATTATCATTCACCAACGTCGTACATTATAAAGAACACGGCACCTGCCAAGTTGCTTTAGACAGCGATTGTCCAATTTTTTGCAAAAATACAGCCTATATGCAGTTCTACATATAGGCTTTAAGATCTTACCTTATTCTTGAAGCTCACGAATCATTTCTAATACGTCCGTTGCATCAATGTCTTCAGCTAGGTCGTCATATAAAGGACTTACCTTTTCCTGAAAAGACTCTTTATCTACTTCACTAAATGTGACTCCTTCATCCTTAAGTTTCTCGATTATTTCTTCATCATATTCTTTACCTTGTTCCGTTCCGTAATACGATGCTTCAATTGCCACTTCTTCAATGATTTCGTTATACTCATCTGGTAATTCGTCTTCTGTAATACCACTCATCGTAAAGTGACTCCCCATAAATAAATGCTCTGTTTCTGCAATATACGGAGCTACCTCATATAATTTACTTCCTTCATATCCACTTAATGTACTTTCAAAGCTTTCTACAACACCTGTCTGCATGCCCGAATATACTTCATTCCATGGAAGTGAAGTTGGAACTGCTCCTAATTCACTCCAAATTTCACTCATAATAGGTGAACCTGGCAAACGCATTTTCACACCTTTCATATCATCAGCTTCTGTTACCTCTTTATCTTTGTGCGAAAGGAATCTCGTTCCTCCACCAGAAAATCCAAGAAGTTTTAAATCCAGTCCATTTTCATCGTAATATTCCTGGAATCGCTTTGTGATATCACTGTCATGCGCGATTGCCTCTTCAAAATTTTCCATACTATCAAATAAATAACTAAATCCAAAAATTTGATATTGCTCCACATAAGGTGCTGCATTTAAAGGTCCACCTATAATGAAGTCAATTGTACCAATTTGTAACTCATCCATAATTCCTTCATCATCACCTAAAGTAGCACTGTCATGAACGGAGACCTTGACATTTCCATCAGTTCTCTCTTCTACTTCCTCAGCAAAGAATTCACCCATATCTACCCAAGGGTGTGGTGGATTTACGACTGTTGCTAAACGTAACTCAAATTCTTCCTCACTTGCTACTTCATCATCCCCTGATTCCTTGTTCTCGCTCTCCGTTTCGTCGGAGGATCCACCACATGCTGCTAACATAAGTAACAATGATAATGCAGAGACAAATAAGACTTTGCTTGATAGCGCTTTCATGAAATCCCTCACTTTTCTATGCATGATATTCTTGGGTGAGTTAAACAGTATAAATATTACCCATTTGAATCAATTTCACAATCATTATCTGCAAAATCCGAATATTACGATGGATCAAAAATGGCTAGCACTACAGGCGGACGCTTTCCGTGGGCACGGCTTAAGTCTCCTCACTCGCAAAGACCGCTCGTTGCGGGGTCTTAAGACTCGTGCTATTCCCACAGGAGTCGCCGCCTTACGTTTCAGCCATTA
>Ga0079226_10004409_pt1 | contig 10767 bp, 12 predicted proteins | sample Poulit2014_FD_76345 | JGI IMG/M metagenome (GOLD analysis project Ga0079226, IMG submission 76345) | Agricultural soil microbial communities from Georgia to study Nitrogen management - Poultry litter 2014 | ecosystem: Environmental > Terrestrial > Soil > Agricultural land | place: USA: Georgia...
AGAACGCGCCGGCAAGGATTGGGAGCAAAGCCCATACTAGATCGGCACCTGTCGATAACGCCCGCACACAAACCGAGAGATTGTAGGTTCAAGCGCTTCATGGCTGTTTTCAAAAGTCCGCCCGTCATTTACGCTGAAACCCAAAGCACAAGAATTAAACTCATGTGCTTCATGGAAGGAGATACTCTATGTGGCTCGTCCTAATTTTAGTCGGTATCGCAATGATCGTCTTCGGCGTTCTTGTTGAAGCCGCCCAACTGTTAATTTGGCTCGGTGTAATTCTCGCAGCTGTTTCTGTCGTTCTGTGGATCGCCCGGAATGTCTCGCGGGCCGGAAAGGGTATTTGACGCTACGACCGGACGTGTTGGTTTCAAATCCTTTCAGCCGTTAAGCAAATGCACTATAACCGGTGATGTCTCTTCCCACCAATAGCGCCTGGATCGATTCGGTGCCTTCATACGTGTGAATACCTTCGATATCCGCCATGTGCTGGATCACACCGTTTGCTATCAAAATCCCGTTACCGCCCAGCATGTCACGGGCATCCGCGGCGATCCGTCGGGCAACCCGAGTGTTATTGTACTTTGCTAATGCCGCCTGGGTGGGTTGGAGTGTTCCGGCGGATTCCAGCTCCGCGATACGCACCATATATAACTGCATCGAGACCAGCTCCGACAGCATACGGGTGAGGCGTTCTTGAATCATCTGGTGTTCTGCAAGGTATTTGCCGAATTGCTTGCGCTGGGTTGCATAGGCCAGCGCTGATTCAAAGACGGCGGTTGCATGCCCTAAGGCTGACCATGCAACGCCGATGCGCGTTGCGTAGAGCACTTGCGAAACATTGCGGAAAGATTTCACACCCGGGATCAGTGCGTCGGCGCGAATTTGGACGTCGTCATAGAAAATATCGGCCTGATCGATAGCACGCAACGACCCTTTATGGCGGATCGGGGTGCCGGTGTAGCCTTTGGCATCTTGCGGCACGATAAACCCACGAACCTTGCCGTGGTCTTCGGCGCCTTCGTCGTTGACCCGAGCAAAGGTGATGGTGATACCGCCTGCGGAACCGTTGCCAATCCAGCGCTTAGAGCCTCGGATGACATAGGAACCGTCGTCTTGGCGGGTGGCAGTGGTGGACAGGCCGGTGGAGTCCGACCCATGGTCCGGTTCAGTCAAGCCGAATGCTGCCGGGATCTCGACGTCGGCTATTGCTCGAATGTATTGTGCCTGTTGGTCTTCAGACCCGAACATGGCGATGGTGCGCAGCGCAAGCCCAGCTTGCACCGCAAGGATGGTGCCCAGGGAGCCGTCAACGCGTGATAGTTCCATGTTGACTAAACCGGCGGCGAGCGGCGAAATTTTCTCGATGGCTGGGTGATCGACGCCGTCATTAATCAGCCCAGCTTTGCCCATGGCCTGGGCGACTTCTAATGGATAGTGGTGGTCATTCCATCCCTGGCGCATGGTTTCGACGTGAGCTTGAGCAAAATCGCGCGCGCGTTGCCAGATGGTCCTGTCTGCTTGAGGAATGTCGGCAAAGACGCCGTAGTAGTCGATGTCTTGTGCGTCGGTGAGTTGATAAGCGGATTGTTGGTTTCCCGGAAACGATGTGGGCATGAGACTTCTTTCGACAAAAGGGACAGGTGAGGCCTACGTCTCAATCTAGTCTGCTTTTGCGTACGAAAATCTAACATGAACTCTCGGTATCGGGTATCGGATACTTTGTGCAGTTCAGCGTTGTTTCTAGTAACTGGGTGAGAACCCGGTGGTATGACTGACGCCGTAGCGGTAAGCGATTTCTGCATAGATTTCGCGGTTGCGCTGGCGGATACGGCGGTTGATGAAAAAGGCGTCCACCAGCCACCAGAGGCCAAAGGTCATCCAGGTGAACAGCGTCATGGCGATACCGTAGCCGATATCGCCGAGGTAATAGCGGTGTCCTCCGATGCCACCGAGGAAGATCCACAGCACCCAGGCCACCACCGGGGACTTCTTGGCTGATTCATATTCGGCGTTCATGGCGTGTAAGCGAGCCTGCTCAGACATTGGTCTTCCTCATTTCGTCCACGACGTGTACGTATTGTCAGTATGTCACGAAGCTAATCGGATCGGTGGAACATCCAAAGCCCGATGATGGCGCCGATTATTTTGACGGAGCCCAGGCCAATGAGCAGCCAGTGCTGGCTGGTGATGTGGCCTTCTTCTACGATGATGTTGACCACGGCAAACCCGGCAAGCAGCAGTCCGACTATGAGCGTGAATACCCACAGGACTTTGATGCCGGGGGCCTGCTTGTGCATATTAGGCGTCTTCGGCGGCCAGTTGTCCGCAGGCCCCATCAATTTCCTTGCCTCGCGTGTCGCGCAAGGTGGTGGGGATGCCGGCGTCGTTGAGTCGGTCGATGAACTCTTGGGTGACCTCTGGTTCTGATGCGGTCCAGATCGAGCCGGGAGTCGGGTTCAGCGGGATTGGGTTGATGTGGGCCCAGCCGCGGCCGCGGGCGTTGATCTTTTTGGCTAAGAGATCAGCACGCCAGGCGTGGTCGTTCATGTCCTTAATGAGTGCGTATTCGATCGAGACGCGGCGCCCGGTTTTCACGTAGTAGTTGAATGCGGCGTCCAGGGCTTCATCGGCGTCCCAGCGGGAGTTGACGGGAATCATTTGGTCGCGCAGCTCATTATCAGGTGCGTGCAGCGACAAGGCGAAGGTTACCGGGATGCCTTCTTCAGCCAGCTTATTAATGGCTGGGACCAGGCCGACAGTGGAGACTGTGATGTTCCGGGCAGACATGCCCAGGCCGTTTGGTGCGTCGTCAACCATGCGGTGCACGGTGTTCATGACGCGGCGGTAATTGGCTAGGGGTTCGCCCATGCCCATAAACACCACGTTGGTGACGCGTTCAATATCTCGGGCACCTTCGGGTTTGCCCAGTTGTCCCTCGGCGATGATGCGGTTGGCAGCAATGATTTGCTCAACGATTTCGGCCGTCGATAGGTTGCGGGTCAGGCCTGCTTGTCCAGTGGCACAGAATGGACAGTTCATACCGCACCCGGCCTGGGATGACACACACAGGGTGATGCGATTTTGGTAGCGCATCAGCACCGATTCCACCAGTACGCCGTCAAACAGTTTCCACAAGAATTTGATGGTCTGGCCGTCTTCGGTTTCAATCCGGCGGACTTCGGTCAGTAGATTCGGGAAGAACGTTTCGACTAAGTCATCGCGCTTTTCGGCCGGTAAGTCGGTCATATCGGCCGGGTCGATCGTGTAGTGCGTGAAGTAGTGGGTCGATAACTGGCGGGCGCGGAAGGCGGGCAGGCCAAGTTCTTTGACCTTTTCCTGGCGGTCCGCCATTGACATATCAGCCAGATGTTGAGCTGGTTGTGTGACGCGCGGCTGTTTGAACTCAAGCTTCGGACGGCCATCAGCATCGGTACGTTGCGTCCAGCCTTCGGCCTTCGGTTGCACTTGCGGACGAGGTTTTTCCATGGCTGGGCGAACACCGTGCCGGGCGAGGCGAGCTCGTTCATCGCCAAGCTGTTCTACCTCGGGGTCTAAGAATTGTTTGCGCGGCGGATTCAACTTCAGACGACCAGCGCGGTCTTTCTGAGGTTTCGTCAGGCGAGTGCCGGGTTTCCGAGGAGTATAGTTCTGTGCCATCTGCCATATTGTCTCACACGGGACCGTCATATGATATTGCGTTCAGGCTAATTTGCTGGAGGCGATAGCCCAATACCGGTGACGACTATCACAATTAACGTTAGGCTTGCCTATATGACGACAATTCTTGCTTCCCGACCCGAAATCCCAGGCGAAGACTTCTCCCGTGTCGCTATGACCGAACAGACCATGCAGCTGCTCCAAAAACTGCGCGGCATGCACGGTGATCTGATGTTTCATCTCTCCGGTGGTTGTTGTGACGGTTCTTCCCCCATGTGCTATCCGGTCGGTGATTTTCGCACCGGCGGATCCGACCTGCTGTTAGGTACCTTCGAACTACCCGCAACCGATGATCTCCCCGCTACCGAACTGGGTTTCTGGGTGGCCAAACCGCATTTCGAATACCTGCGCGGCTCACACATCACTCTAGATACGGTCGATGGACGCGGTGCAGGGTTCTCGGTGGAATCACCGGAAGGAAAACGCTTCGTCATGCGGTCCACGCTGTTGCCATCATGACGGTTCTGGCGCGCGCTCATCATAATCCCGCCGACGACGCCTATCAGGCGGCCGTTGCGGCCGCCCATCAGAAACTTGTTGACGCCGTCGTTGATACCCGCCAGGTTCGCTCCGCGGTGTCAGAATCCTGGCGACGTTGCCTGAAATTGCATGATTCTCCGGAGCGGGTGATCGCCCCGAGTACCATTTCCACCACGGTGCTCGAAGAACACCGCAAGACCCATCCGATCACCGCGGTGCTTCCCATGTTAGAAACGCTGTTGGCCCCGGCCCATGACGTCGGGCTGATCACCGCGATTTCCAATACCGATGGTTACCTGCTGTGGGTTGATGGGGCACATCAAATGCGGGAGCAAGCCGAAACGATTGGCTTTGCTCCCGGTTCCGACTGGTCAGAAGAATCAATGGGAACGTCTGCGCCTGGTGCGGCACTGTCCACGGGAACGCCCGCGCAGGTCGCCGGGGCTGAACATTTTTCGCACCATGTCCACAACTTCTACTGCAGTGCCGTGCCGTTGCGGCACCCATCGGGTCGGGTGCTTGGCATATTAGATTTGACCGGTTCGGCTACTGCGGTGACCCCGTTGGCACTGGCGATGCTGTCTAATGCTGCACAAGTTATTGAGCAGTACTGGTCGACTCACACCTTCTGGCACGCTCACCAACAGCCGCCGGCGGTCGCCCCACATACGGTGTTCATCGAAGTTGCCTCGGGCAATACTGCCCGGCTCGGGAAGCTGCGCTTATCGAACCGGCACGCCGAAATTCTAACGCTACTGGACTGGCATCGCAGCGGATTATCGGCCACCCAGTTGGCTCACCTGCTCTTCGGAGATGTGGCACCCGATGAGTTGCCCACCCGTCTGACGACTGTGCGTGCCGAAATGTCTCGGTTGCGCAAGCTCCTGAGCCACTCCGGGCTGCCCATGACTGTGGAGTCGCAGCCCTACCGACTCCAGTCATCCATCACCACCGATGTCTCGGCGGCAATGCGGGCACTGCACCGCGGGGATCTGACCACCGCACTCCAGGTGGCTCCCGCCGATCTACTGCCCGGCTCAGATGCGCCCGGCGTCGTGGAATTACGCAATCATTTTGCCACCACACTGCGTGAAGCCATCCTGGCCGATGCTTCCGCCGATCAACTGTGGTCCTACCTTGGTCGCCACCAGGCGGCAGATGATGTCGAGGCTTGGCTGCTGGCACTGAAAATCTTGCCGGCGAATAGCCCCCGCAGAGCCATTGTCACCGCAACCCTGCAGCGCCTCACCGGCTAACACGGTGGGTTGCAACGTTGCTGCAACCCACCCCAACCTAGAGTGGGGCATGTCACAATGAGTTGCCCATCGGGCACGGACGACATTGCAACGCTAGGGAAAGGTATCACCATGGTCGTGTACGCAAATCCAAATACCGACGGCGCCGTCGTACATTTCAAGGATCGCTATGATCACTATATTGGCGGCGAATGGAAAGCCCCCGCCAAGGGTCAATACTTTGAAAACCCCACCCCGATTACCGGCCAGTGCTTCACCACGGTTGCCCGTGGTACCGCCGAAGACATCGAAGCCGCCCTGGATGCAGCCCATGCGGCAGCCAAAACCTGGAATAAGTCCTCCCCCACCGAACGCGCCGCGTTGTTGCTCGCCGTCGCGGACCGGATGGAAGAAAACCTGGAAAAAATCGCCGTGGCGGAGTCCTGGGATAATGGTAAAGCCGTCCGCGAGACCTTGAACGCCGATATTCCACTGGCCATCGACCACCTGCGCTATTTCGCCGGTGCGATCCGCGCCCAAGAAGGCTCGTTGTCACAGATCGACGACGATACCGTGGCCTATCACTATCACGAACCACTGGGGGTGGTCGGGCAGATCATTCCGTGGAATTTCCCGATCCTGATGGCTATCTGGAAGATTGCCCCGGCACTTGCCGGCGGAAACTGTATCGTGTTGAAACCCGCCGAGCAGACCCCGGCTTCGATCATGGTGCTGATGGAACTGGTCGGCGACCTGATTCCACCGGGTGTGCTCAACGTCGTCAACGGTTTCGGCCTGGAAGCGGGCAAACCGCTGGCCTCGTCGCCGCGCATCGGCAAGATTGCGTTCACCGGAGAAACCACCACCGGGCGCATGATCATGCAGTACGCCACCGAGAACATCATCCCGGTCTCACTGGAGTTGGGTGGTAAATCTCCGAATATCTTCTTCGGCGACGTCATGGACGCCGACGACGGCTACCTGGACAAAGCACTAGAAGGCTTCACCTTCTTCGCGCTAAACCAGGGCGAAGTCTGTACTTGTCCATCGCGCGCGCTGATTCAGGAAAGCATCGCCGATGATTTCTATGATTTGGGTATCGAACGCGTCAAGCAGATCAAACAGGGCAACCCGCTGGATACCGACACCATGATGGGTGCCCAGGCGTCGAATGACCAATTCGAAAAGATCATGTCCTACATCGACATTGGGAAACAAGGTGGCGCCGAGGTCCTGATCGGTGGCGAAGCCGTGGATCTGGGCGGCGAGCTGTCCGGCGGGTACTATGTGGCGCCAACCGTGCTGCGTGGGTCCAATGACATGCGCGTCTTCCAGGAAGAAATCTTCGGCCCGGTGGTGGCTACCACAACGTTCAAAGATTATGACGACGCCCTGTCGATTGCCAATGACACGCTCTTTGGTCTGGGTGCCGGCGTCTGGTCACGCAATGGCAACGTCGCCTACCGTGCCGGCCGCGATATTCAGGCCGGTCGCGTGTGGGTCAATAACTACCACGCCTATCCGGCACATGCTGCCTTTGGTGGCTATAAGATGTCCGGGTTTGGTCGGGAAACCCACCTGATGCTGTTGGAGGCCTACCAGCAGACCAAGAATCTGCTGGTGTCCTACTCAGAACAGCCCCAGGGTTTCTTCTAAAACCACCCGTGGTTGCCTGATGGCCGTCGATCGCACAGATTGGCGGCCATCGTGGCGTTAGGAGGTACCCTAGCCAGACTCTGCTGCGGCGAATAGCCTTGAAATGAGCCATCCAGAGCCCTGCAGCCGCAGAACACTGGAGAAGGAAAGGCTACCTACCATGGCACAAAATGTCGCACAAAAACTGATTGATTCCCATTTAGTCAACGGAGTCCCGGAGCCTGGTCACGAAATTGGCCTGTCAATTGATCAAACACTGACCCAAGATGCCACCGGAACCATGGTCATGCTCGAGCTGGAAGCGCTGGGCTTGACCAGGATCAACACCGAACTGTCGGTACAATACGTTGATCACAATCTGTTACAAACCGATGAGAAGAACCCGGAAGACCACCTGTTTTTACAATCCGGTGCCGCCCGCTACGGTCTGTGGTTTTCCAAACCCGGTAATGGGGTGTCCCATCCGGTGCACCAGGCCCGCTTCGGCCGTCCGGGCACCACCATGATCGGTTCTGATTCCCACACCTGTGCTGCCGGTGCCATTGGCATGTTGGCCATCGGGGTGGGTGGTTTAGAGATTGCAATGGCCATGGCCGGTGATCCAGTGTATTTGCAAATGCCGGAAATTTGGGGTGTGGAACTCACCGGAGAACTTCTCGACTGGGTTTCAGCCAAAGATGTGATCCTTGAGATGTTACGTCGGCACGGTGTCAAGGGCGGGGTTGGTCGGATCATTGAATACCACGGTGAAGGCCTCAACCACCTGACGGCAATGGACCGCCACGTGATCGCCAATATGGGTGCCGAACTTGGCGCCACCACCTCGGTTTTTCCTGCTGACGACGCCGTCGGAGAGTTTTTGACCGCGGTTGGTCGTCCCGAAGACTTCACCGAGCTGGTCGCGGATGAGGGTGCAAAGTATGACGTCGAGGAGCACATCGATTTATCAACGTTGGAACCGTTAATTGCCAAGCCGTCTTCGCCCGGCAACGTGGTACCGGTTCGTGAAGTCGCCGGTGAAGAGGTGTATCAGGTGGTTGTGGGATCCTCAGCAAATCCTGGGCTGCGGGATTTCGCCGTCGTCGCCGAGATACTCAAAGACCGACAAGCCCACAACCAGGTCTCTTTGGATATCAATCCCACCTCACGCGAAATTCTCCTGGACCTGACCAAAGGCGGTTGGACATTTGATTTGATCAGTTCTGGGGCTCGTCTGCATCAGTCCGGGTGTATGGGATGCATTGGTATGGGGCAGGCTCCGGCGATGGGACGAAATAGTTTGCGCACCGTGCCACGCAATTTTCCGGGGCGGTCGGGAACCGATGAGGACTCCGTGTGGTTGTGTTCTCCAGAAACAGCCGCCGCAGCCGCACTGACCGGGCGGATCACCGATCCGCGATACCTTGAGCTGGATTACCCTACGGTCCAGCTGCCAACCGTCTACAGCCTGAACACCGAAATGCTCGTGCCGCCCCTCGCCGAGCAGGATGCGCAAGAGGTCGAGTTGGTTAAGGGGACGAATATCAAATCCTTGCCTGAGTTCGATGAGTTGCCGGATGATATGGATCTGCCCGTGTTGTTGCGCGTGGGCGATAATATTTCGACCGATGAGATCATGCCGGCTGGTTCCCGGGTCTTGCCGTTTCGCAGTAATATCCCGGCAATCGCAGAGTTTGTCTATATTCAGGTCGATGACACTTATCCCGCACGAGCTCAAGAGCTCGGTTCGGGGCACGCAATTGTTGGCGGTGAGAATTACGGTCAAGGATCGTCGCGGGAGCACGCGGTGATTGCGCCTCGCTACCTTGGTTTGCGGGTCGTTCTTGCTAAATCTTTCGCACGGATTCACTGGCAGAACCTGGCGAATTTCGGCATCCTCCCCTTAGAGTTTGTGGATCCTGAAGACTACCTGCGGATCGAAGATAACGCTGTGCTCAGTTTCCGGGGGCTTCACGAGTCGCTACGACGCGGCAACGACATAACGGCCATGTTGGAAGGTAAGCCGCTGAAGTTGCGGCACAAGTTGTCGGACCGTCAAGTGGAAATGGTGCTGCTTGGGGGTCGTATTCCGCAACGTGCCGCTCAGGATACTTCCGCCCAGCCTCGTGAGGAAATCAAACCAGCTCAACCTGAGGGCTGATCTAGTGTGTTCTGTATTAGGACTGTTCGTTGTCGTCGTCATCCATGGGGATAGCAATGTGCTGATCGACCCAGTCGGCCTCGCTGACCGTGGCTGGTTTGGGAGTTTTCGGCAGGATCGGCTGCTCGTCGTCGTGCTCATCGGTAGCCAACTGTTCGGCGAGTTCTTCTTCGGGAATTTCTGAATGCGGTTTCTTGTGATTGGCAGGCATAACCAGTCACTCCTTTCGCTGGGTTCTTAGCTTTGCACTGTTGGTTTGAAGATTCAAGATCATGTGCACTGCGTCGAGCCGAAGCGACCATCACTCTACTGCGGTGCGACTTGGAAAGTCTGTGGAGCCGCTGCTCGTTGCGTGTCGTTCATTAACATTTTACTTGCCCCGTGACCTGCAGCATGGTAGATCAGAGGTACAGCGGTTTCACTAACTTGTGATCCGCACCCGACGTGGTACGACGTCGAAGGTTGAACGTCTGTTCCGCATAGCATTCGACTCGCACACCTAGCACTCCCCTGACGACATACCCCAGTCAGCTGCTTTGTATACAACCTCACATGGTCAATACTCGGGAAAGGAGACATTCGATGCGATCCACCATATTTAACTTCCTCTCGCAAGAGCCCGTTACCTCTTCAGCTCAAGTGCCGGATGGCCAGGATGATTTCGATTGGATTAGTGTCAGCGAAACACCCTGTTAATTCGAAAACCGTCGTCTATTCCTAACGCCGCGGCCCAGTATTTGGGATCCGCGGCGTTTGTGATCTGTATTCTGGTCGTCGAGCGGACTACGCTAGTGCAGGTGAGCCAACGGAAAATCTTTTATACTTCTGATATTTACGATGCATTCGAAGAGGAAGTCGCATCCCTGGATCTCCAGTTGCAATCACTCGGCCAGCATCGCCAGTTTCACGGTCGCATTCGGACCGTGCAATGTCTGCACGACAACGGTTTAGTCAAAGCCATTGCCAATGAACCGGGCGAGGGCCAGGTGCTTGTTGTGGATGGTGGCGGTAGCCTGCGTTCGGCTTTGATGGGTGGCAACATCGCTAAAGCATTTGCTGATAATGGCTGGGCTGGGGTTATCATTCACGGTGCGATTCGTGACCGGCATGAAATAGCAGCGCTCCCCCTCGGGGTGAAGGCGCTCGGTTCGAATCCACGAAAATCTGCCAAGGACGGCATTGGGGTTCGCGATATTACCGTGACGATAGGCAACGTCGATTTCATTCCCTATGCCACGGTGTACGCAGATGAAGACGGCGTCATCGTTGATGCGCGCGCATCATAGACACGAACCAATATTGTGCAGGCTCGTGTCTATGATGGATTTAGGCTGCCTTAGCCCATGTGACGTCGACGCTGGGCCATCCAATATCGACCCCTAAGTTGTCTGGTGGTGGGTCGCTGTTCCAGTATTTGATCTCGGATAGTGGTGGCCGGGTCTCTACGGTGTAGGAGTGTCCGGTTGGGGTGGTGACGGTGAGTTCATCTGGGGTGCCGGTGTAGGTCCATCCGCGGTTTTCTTTGCGTTGGTTACA
>Ga0079226_10004410_pt1 | contig 10764 bp, 8 predicted proteins | sample Poulit2014_FD_76345 | JGI IMG/M metagenome (GOLD analysis project Ga0079226, IMG submission 76345) | Agricultural soil microbial communities from Georgia to study Nitrogen management - Poultry litter 2014 | ecosystem: Environmental > Terrestrial > Soil > Agricultural land | place: USA: Georgia...
CGCAGTGACGACCCAACGCGATTTAATCCCAGATAGCGCTACCAGGCCAACATTTTGAGCGAAAGCAGACTGCGTGAAAGACCCAAACAATGGTGCCAATGCCGAAGATAACATGTCAGCTCTTAGTCCGTCTGCAATGCGGCGAGAGTCAACCGGGGTTCCGATGATCTCCCCGACGGCAATGATATCTGCGGTAGTTTCGGTCTTAATCACCAAGATCACAATAACCATGGAGACAATGGCCGCAATATCAAACGTAGGTACCCCGAATTCAAGTAAGCCAGGAAATGCGATGGGCACCCCATCACCGACGTCGGAGAAGTCGGCTTGACCTAAGGTCCAGGCCACGACGGTACCTGCAATAAGACCCAACAGGATTGCTAAACGCGATAGTAACGCCACACCCACCTTCGAGAAGATAATGATGATAGCAAAGGTGAGTAATGCCAGACTGATATTCGTAATTGATCCGTAGTTATCAGCCGTGTTATCGCCGCCCATTGCCCAGTTGGCCGCTACGGGGAATAACGTTAACCCTATCGCTGTGATCACAGTTCCGGTAACTACCGGTGGGAAAAAACGAACGATTTTTGCGAAGAACGGCGCAATCAAAAAGCCGATGACACTGGCTGCAATGATCGCTCCGAAGACATCCTGCAGCCCGTTTCCACCGCTAATTATGGCAAGCATGGTAGCGACAGCAGCAAAGGAAACTCCTTGCACAAGCGGCAGTCGGGAGCCTAAGAAGGGTAATCCAGCTGACTGCAAGATCGTTGCTAGACCTCCAACGAATAGCGTGCCGGTCACCATTTTGGCAATTTCGTCAGGAGAGAGTCCTGCGGCATTACCGATGATGAGCGGGACAGCAAGAATCCCTCCATACATGGTCAAGACGTGTTGTACCCCGAAGGCAAGAGAACGTCCGAACGGTAATCGTTCATTTTCCGGGGCATCAGGGGAAGCATAGGCAGGTTTTGCGAAAAGAGATTTCACGATCCCTCGTTTCGGTAGGTATCAAAGATAAAGACGATAGTTCCATGATGTGAAATTACAATTCCAAAAGATATTGTAAGTGTAGCCTGCATCACATATGTGCTGTCAAGGTGTTCGGAAACCCGACGGGCGCACTGCTGTAGCGCTACACCATTGAGCAAAACTTGACTCAACTCACATTGCCCTCTACGCTAACTTTCACAGATCAAAAATACTTTTCCACAATATGAAAACACTGGAGGAAGTTGTGACTGAGACCGTGAAATCAGAGCAAGAACGTAGCCAGCAATTTACCGCCCAAGATTTCGTGCTGAATTGCTCTACGCTGCTCACTGAGCTGCCCGTCAACGATCGAGCAGCTGCTGCTGCGGCTGAGGGTTTTACCCAAGTTGAGTTCTGGTGGCCATTCGATGGCAACCCGGTTCCCGGCGAGCACGAAGTACAAGCATTCATTGATTCACTAAATAATGCCGGTGTCTCACTTGTCGGTTTGAACTTTTGGGCGGGCCATATGGCTGGCGGAGATCGCGGACGAGTTTCGACCAAAGGCGAATGCTCTGCATTCAAAGAAAACGTCGAAGTTGTAGTGGAGATTGGAAAGCGTACTGGTTGCAAAGCCTTCAATGCACTCTATGGACTTCGACAGTCGGATTTCACTGCTGAGGAACAAGACGCGCTTGCGATCAAAAACCTGGTTCATGCTGCAAATGCAGTCTCCGAACTCGACGGTACTGTCTTGCTGGAACCCGTCTCAGGTGCAGAGGATTACCCGCTGAAGACAGCCGCAGATGCCCTGCGGATCATTGATGAGGTCAAGAATGGCGATTCCGAGGTAGGCAATGCTCAAAATATTGCTCTCCTTGCTGATTTTTATCACCTGGCGGTCAACGGCGACGATGTTGCACAAGTCATCGAACATCATGCTGCCGACTTCGGACACATTCAGATCGCAGATAATCCAGGCCGCGGTGCGCCCGGAACCGGAAGTCTGCCGTTATTTGCATGGCTCGATCGGGCTCGCGAACTCGGTTACACCGGCCACGTCGCCTTGGAATATAAGCAAGACCACGCATCAGCATTCGATTGGCTCAAGAACTAGCAGTGCCTTGAGGGTACTTACCTCATTGAGGACTCTTACTACGAAAGGATCTCTTGCATTATGACAACGAAAAACGTCGCTTTCATTGGTTTAGGCATTATGGGGCTACCCATGGCCAAGAACCTAGTCCAGGCAGGATTCAATGTCACCGGATACAATCGTTCTCCTGGCAAAGTCGAAGAACTCGTGACGGCTGGAGGCAGAGCTGCCTCTACGATTGCTGAGGCTGTCCAGGATGCCGATGTCATCATCACTATGGTGCCGGACTCTCCACACGTGACCGAAGTGGTAACAGGTAACGATGGGGTTTTTGCTAACGCGCCTGAAGGCGCCTATTGGATTGATAACTCATCAATTCGACCCGATGTAACCACCGAACTCTCGGCACAAGCCCGTGCTGCAGGAATCAAACCGCTCGATGCCCCAGTATCAGGTGGTGAACAAGGTGCAATCGATGCAGTGTTGTCCATCATGGTTGGAGGAGAACAAGAAGATTTCGATGCAGTCCAAGATGTTCTCAATGCCATGGGCAAGACCATCGTCCTAGTGGGTCCTTCAGGGTCGGGACAAACCGTAAAAGCCGCTAACCAACTGATCGTTGCCGGCAATATCCAATTGCTCGCTGAGGCCATTGCGTTCCTCGAGGCCTACGGCGTCGATACATCTTCAGCCTTAGAGGTGCTCGGTGGCGGGCTGGCCGGTTCCAAAGTTCTGGAACAAAAAGGCCAAAAGATGCTGGATCGGGAATTCTCACCTGGTTTTCGACTGGAACTACACCACAAAGACATGGGTATTGTGACCTCCGCGGCTCGCGAAGCGGGTGTGATCATTCCAATCGGGGCCGCAGTTGCTCAGTTGGTCGCAGCAACTGTAAGCGCCGGCGACGGCGGACTAGATCACTCCGGTCTGTTCCGTTTGGTAGATCAGCTATCCGCTCGAGCAGATAACTAAGAATGAACACAGTTTTGACTCAAGGAGATCGAAATGACCATCATGCGCGCAGTTGATGCCATCGCACTGATTCTGGAAAAGGAAGGCGCAACCGAAACCTTCGGTTTGCCAGGTGCCGCTATCAATCCGCTATATTCGGCGATGAAAGCCCACGGCGGGATAAAGCACACGTTGGCACGCCATGTTGAAGGCGCCTCGCACATGGCCGACGGCTACAGTCGCGCCGAAGCCGGCAATATCGGGGTGTGTATCGGAACTTCGGGTCCAGCTGGAACCGATATGATCACGGGATTGTATGCTGCAGCTGCTGATTCGATACCTATCCTGTGTCTGACTGGGCAGGCACCAGTCGCGGTCTTACACAAAGAAGACTTTCAAGCAATCAATATTGATGAGATCGCCAAACCACTATGCAAGATGGCCGTCACCGTATTAGAAGCCGGTCAGATTCCGGGTACCTTCCAAAAAGCTTTCCAACTCATGAGATCGTCTCGCCCTGGCCCGGTGCTAATCGACCTACCAATTGACGTACAGATGACGGAAATTGATTTCGATATTAATACGTATGAGCCTTTGCCAGTGGTTAACCCGCAGGCTACTGAAGCTCAAGCCAATAAGATTCTTGACTTATTATTCGCTCATGAGCGGCCACTGATTATAGCCGGTGGCGGCATCATTAACGCTGACGGCGCTACGGAACTCGTAGAGCTAGCTGAGCTCCTGAACATCCCGGTTGCCCCGACGCTTATGGGATGGGGTGCAATCCCAGACGACCACCCCCTGATGTCAGGCATGGTGGGAATCCAAACACACACCCGGTACGGTAATGCGACGTTCTTAGAGTCCGACGTTGTTCTGGGTATCGGTAACCGCTGGGCGAACCGCCACACCGGAGACCTCACAACGTATCGTGCCGGACGCAAATTCATACATGTCGATATCGAACCAACCCAGATCGGACGAGTGTTCTCCCCTGATTACGGGGTGGTTTCGGATGCAAAAGCCGCACTACAAGCTCTCTTGGCGGCCGCACGCAAACGCCAAGCCGCCGGCACAATCCCAAACTATACAGATTGGTCAAATGCTTGCACTGCACGCAAGGCACAACTCCAGCGCAAAACGAACTTCGATCACAAACCGATCAAACCGCAGCGCGTATACCAGGAAATGAACCGTGCCTTTGGTCGCGATACCACGTATGTGACCACGATCGGGCTGAGTCAAATTGCCGGAGCGCAAATGTTGCACGCATATCGTCCGCGTTCCTGGATCAATGCCGGCCAAGCCGGACCGCTGGGGTGGACAGGTCCAGCAGCACTGGGTGTAGCCCGCGCCAAACCTGATCAAACTGTCGTGGCACTTTCGGGCGACTACGATTTCCAGTTCATGATCGAAGAGTTGGCCGTCGGAGCACAGCATAACCTGCCGTATCTGCACGTAGTAGTGAATAACTCGTATCTCGGTCTCATCCGGCAGTCGCAGCGCGCTTTCGATATGGATTACGAAGTGTCCTTGGCATTTGAAAACATCAATGCTGGCGCGGCTGCTCAAGAATCCGGTACCGCCGGTTACGGAGTCGACCATGTCAAAGTAGCCGAAGGGCTCGGTTGCAAGGCGCTACGGGTTGAAGATCCGAACCAATTGGGTCCGGCATTTGAACAAGCCCGATCATTGATGGATCAATACAAGGTACCGGTCGTCGTCGAAGTCATCCTGGAACGTGTTACGAACGTTGCTATGGGTACTGCCCTGGATAACATCAATGAATTTGAAGACCTCGCCGTTACCGCAGCAGACGCTCCTACTGCTCTCATGCTGTTGGACTAACGGTGAGCCCGATGAACATCCAACCGGTCGTTGTGATCGCTCCAGATAAGTTCAAAGGGTCTGCCACCGCGAAGGAGGTTGCCGCAGCGCTCACAAGGGGTCTCCGCTCGGCAACCTCCTCCGCGGAGGTGCGCTGTGTGCCAGTCGCAGACGGTGGTGAAGGCACCATCGATGCCGCCGTTGCGGCTGGCTTCACACAGCAAACAGCATTGGTCACCGGACCGCTAGGCCGTCCCGTCGAGGCACGGTGGGCTATAAAGCACTCATCCGATCGCACCGATGCGGTCGTGGAGTTAGCACAAGCTTCGGGAATCGAGTTATTGGAACCCACCCGAAGTACAGGGGCCACGGCTACGAGTCGAGGCACCGGAGAACTATTGCAAGCCGCTCTTGAAGCCGGGGCAACCCGGATTGTCCTGGGACTTGGCGGCTCCGCCTGTACAGATGGCGGAGCTGGTATGTTGGCTGCCCTCGGCGCAAAACTCCTGGATCAAAACGGGATTACGGTGGCAGACGGTGGTGGCTCGTTGCACAAACTACACCGGATTGAGCTGACCGATATCGATCCACGGTGGGCCCACACTGAAGTCATCTTGGCCAGTGATGTCGATAACCCACTATTGGGCATCGATGGCGCTGCACGGGTCTTCGGCCCACAAAAAGGGTTATCCGATGACGACATAGCAGGATTTGACACTTCCTTAGGGCATTTTGCTGAGCGGCTCAGGGATGCTGCAGCACAGACTTTCGGCCGTGAGGCCGCTCAATCCGTCACCGACGCGATCACCAAGCCCGGCGCCGGTGCAGCCGGTGGTACCGGATTTGCAGCCATGGCTGTCTTGGGGGCGAAACGACGTCGAGGAATAGATGTCATTTTGGACATCGTTGATTTTGCCTCTGCACTCACCGACGCAACCCTGGTGATTACCGGGGAAGGCAGTCTCGACGTTCAAACACTGCAAGGAAAAGCTCCGGTGGGTATCGCTCAAGTGGCGAATCAGCACCAGATTCCGGTGTTTGCGGTATGCGGACGCAGTTTGTTGTCTGATCGTCAAGCAGCAGGTGCCGGGTTCGACCGAGTATTTGCGTTAACTGAGCTCGAGTCTGATCGTGAGGTGTCTATGCGTGAAGCACAGGATTTGTTAGTCCGACTCGGTGCCCGCATCGGTAAGATCTTGTTAGCACACTCAGTGTGACGAAAATGAAAGGAATCCAGCAATGGCAAAACCTGTATTCGATGTTGTATTTCGGGCCGAACACGTCCTACATCAAAGGCAGTTCAGTCCGCTTGAAATCGGTGTCCGAGACGGCAAAATCGAGGCCATTGAACCACTGGGGGCCAATCTAAGCAGCCTTCAGGTGGTCGATGTGCAAAGTCAACAGGTATTGTTACCTGGATTGGTGGACACGCACGTCCACGTCAACGAACCGGGACGAACCGAGTGGGAAGGTTTTGATTCAGCGACCCGTGCAGCCGCCGCAGGCGGTGTAACCACGCTCATCGACATGCCGCTGAACTCGATTCCTTCCACAGTCAATACTGATGCGCTGGCTATTAAACAGGCCGCTGCCAAAGATCAAATCCATGTGGATACAGGCTTTTGGGGTGGCGCCGTCCCGGGCAACATCGATGCGCTGCGACCGTTGCATGACAATGGCGTTTTCGGGTTCAAATGTTTCCTAGAACATTCCGGGGTGGATGAATTTCCCAAGCTCGAGACCGACGAAATGCAACGAGATATGGCTGAGCTGAAGAAGTTTGATGGCCTGATGATCGTTCATGCTGAAGATGCTCACACCTTAGAGCACACTCGCGCCCAGGGCATTCATGCCAGCCCACGCTACGCCGACTTTTTGGCGTCTCGACCTGGCGAAGCAGAGTCGGTAGCCATCCAATCGGTCATTGAGGCTGTACGGGCTACCGGCTGCCGCGCACACATCCTACATCTTTCGAACGCTGAATGTTTAGAACAGCTCGCTGCGGCAAAAGCGGAAGGGCTGCCAATTACCGTCGAAACGTGCCCGCATTACCTTACTTTTTTGAGCGAAGACATCCAAGATGGCAAGACCGCCTTCAAGTGTGCACCACCAATTCGCGAGAAAAACAACAGAAGTCGCCTTTGGCAGGGGCTCCAAGACGGGGTGATAGACATTGTAGTATCAGATCACTCACCGTCGACGTTAGAGCTCAAAGAAAACGGCCACGGGGACTTCGATACCGCATGGGGTGGCATCTCCTCACTCCAATTGGGCCTTTCCGTTATGTGGACCGAAGCCCAGCAATATGACATTGAGTTATCGCAGGTCGTGACATGGATGGCGGAACAACCAGCTCGTATTGCTCGTGTGGCAGGCAAGGGTCAGCTAGCGCTTGGGTATGATGCCGATCTGGTTGTCTTCGACCCGCAAGCCACATGGACGGTTGATGCTGGGAGTTTGCATCATAGAAACCCTATTACGCCGTACGATCGGCGCGAGTTGCAAGGTCAGGTCCAAGACACATGGTTACGCGGCAAAAAAGTGGACTTCCACACACCGAAAGGTCAATTCTTACGACGGTAGAAGTCCACTGTTTCGTCGTTGATTCAGATACCAAGTGTGTCGCGTAACCGCGCGACGTGGCCCTCGGCATCGACGTTATATTCAGCATGTTGCACAGTGTGGTCACCGTCCAACACAAATGTCGACCGCAACGTGCCTTCAATGGTTTTGCCGTTAATGGTTTTGGTGCCATAACTGCCATAGGCTTTGGCTATTTGGGAGCCCGGATCCGATAACAGTGGAAAAGTCAGTCGCTCTTGTACCGCAAAAGCTTTAATATCTTCTGGTGCATCCGGTGAGATGCCAATGACTTGATAACCTGCCGCCCCCATCGAATTGATGTTGTCTCGAAAATCGCAAGCCTCGGTGGTACACCCGGGGGTAGCGGCCTTGGGGTAAAAGTACACGATGGTTTTCTTATCACGGAAATCATCTAGTGACACCTGCTGACCATCGCCGTCCTGCAATTTGAATGTTGGTGCGACTTGTCCGATCTGAAGTTGAGACACAGCAGACCCTCCTTATTTCATATTGTGGAAATTATATTCACTACTGTGAAATTAAGTGTGTCGCATTTCACGCTATTGATCAAGTCTAGAGTGACGATAACTTGATTCTTATCGACCAGAGGACAGGGTACTTAAAGAATGCTCCTGAGGTAACTCCGGCTTGCTAATAATGCCGCTCCACAGCATTTTCGCAACGAAGCTCCGCTAGCCAGCGATCACCAACCAGCCAAGGAGCCCACACCCGGGCGGCACGTGGCATGCTCAGGCAATACCCTGCCCGGTCTATGCCAACCAACCATACCAGGACAAACCTGCCCCACGGAAAAGTCATAAGCGCCATGAATCTTTCCAAGTTGATACGGTGAGTTTGTTCAGCATGTCCAAATAAGGCATTCTGCCGGGGTTTTATTCTGCCCGTTCCCGGAAGAACGGCACCACCCTGGTACCACGGAGTTCGTGGGGCGTAGAGGCTACGCAATTTTGCTGAGATTGCCTCCGCCGCCTAACCGGCATGCATAAATTAACGAAAGGACACTGTGGAAAGACAGCGTATTGCGATTATCGGAGCCGGCCCGAGCGGTCTGGCAGCATTGAGAGCTTTTGAATCGGCAGAACGTGCCGGGGCAGAAATCCCTGAAATCGTTTGCTATGAGAAGCAAGACGACTGGGGAGGGCAGTGGAATTACTCGTGGCGCACCGGTCTGGACCAATACGGTGAGCCGGTGCATTCTTCAATGTACCGAAACCTCTGGTCGAACGCTCCAAAGGAGGCTCTCGAGTTCGCAGAGTATACGTTTGATGAGCACTTCGGCCGTCCTATCTCGTCTTACCCACCACGTGAAGTGTTATGGGATTACATTGATGGTCGCTTACGCTCAAGCAACACAAAAGACAAAGTCCACTTCGCAACAGCAGCGCGTTGGGTACAATACAACGAAACTACCGGCACTTTCACGGTCACGGTAGAAGATCTCAAGAACCGCACCACTTCGTCGTCGGAATTCGATCGAGTCATCGTAGCCACTGGTCACTTCAGCTTCCCAAATGCCCCATCATTTGAAGGCATCGAGACCTTCCCGGGCTCGGTAGAACACGCACACGATTTCCGAGGTGCCGAAAAGCTGGCAGATCAACGTGTCCTGATGATCGGTTCCTCATACTCGGCCGAAGATATCGGCGTCCAGGCATATAAGATGGGCGCTCGCAGCGTTACGCTGAGCTACCGATCCAACCCCCTCGGACACGCCTGGCCTCAAGGCATGGAAGAACTACCCCTGGTCCAGCGCATTGATGGCAATACAGTGCACTTTATCAACGGTGAAGTCCGTGAATTTGATTCGATTGTCATGTGCACTGGCTACATTCATAAATACCCCTTCTTGCCAAGCGACCTAGCCATCGACTCACCAAACAACGTGTATCCTAGCGGCCTCTACCGCGGCGTCGTCTGGCAAGAAAATCCGAAACTGTACTATCTGGGTGCACAAGACCAGTGGTTTACCTTCAATATGTTTGATGCCCAGGCCTGGTATGTTCGCGACCTCATCCTTGGCCGCACAGCACTACCGTCCGCGCAAGACCGTGCAGCACATATCGAGGCGTGGTCGAAACGCTTCAGCGAATTGGCCTGCATGGAAGACGAAGTTCGTTTCCAAGCCGACTACATTCGTGATCTGATCGAAAACAGCGACTACCCTATGTTCGATCTCGACTCTGTTGTAGAGATTTTCCTCGCGTGGCAGCGCGATAAAGCCGAAAACGTGCTGACCTACCGCGATAAGCAATACCGTTCAGTTATGACAGGAACGATGGCGGCACAGCATCACACCCCCTGGATGCGCGAGCTCGATGACTCGTTGCAACGTTATCTGTCACAACCTGAAAAAGACGAGATAGCAAAGATGCTTGATGACGAAGACGCTGCCGAATCTGTCAGAGCAAACTAAGCGCTGACAAACTCGGCACTGATCAGCAGAGTTCAGCCGCCAACCCACGATGTGTTGGCGGCTGAGCTCTTTGCTATTGCAGCGCGTCCTAGTAATAGTGATCGTAGGGCGCGATATTCCACACCCGGTGTGCTGTTTTATCTTGGGTGATGGGTTCGCCAGCTTCTGCGAGGATCTTCTTGGCGATATCTAATTCGTTTTGTGCCTCTTGGCGGTCCTGATACATGAACTCATCGGAGGCTTCCGAGGACGCATTGGCGACCTTTTCTTCTAAGGTTCGGATAACCAGTTCTTGTTCTTTCAGCACGTCAGCGTGAGCTTTTTCCACCCAGGCCGGCTGTCTAACGCGATTGATATCTGCGGTTCGAGCGTACTCTTCAGCGGTCTGTTTATAAATGAGTCCCGCGTTTTCGTGGATGTCGAGCATGATGGCTTCGATATCATCTTTGGTCAGGTCATCGGGATTCAACGGTTGTTCACGTCGACGCCCACCGATGCCCTTGTGCGTGAGATAGTACGGGAACATGGTCTGGATCAATTTGCCAGCTGGCTTGACCGATTCGCCGTCGTCGTTGAGCCCTTTCGGCTGGACTCCTTGGATGCCGATGCGTCCTGATTCTGGGCGAGCAATCTCTTCGGGAGGAATGAAACCGTGGCGCAACAGTTCACGAATCCCCGAGCCTGAAATGTAGATCCGTGTGCTGTCATCGTGTGCGCAGGTTTTCAAGGTTGTTGGCTGAGCACAGCGTACGCAGTAAAACACCTCGTTGAAGAATCGAATATCGATGCCCAGCTCTTCGGGGGTGAACTCATCGAAAATGCTTTGGCTTTCATAGAGCTCGTAGTAGTCCCCCACGCCGGCATAGTCGCGACCAACGATCTTGTGAGTGCATCCAAG